>JAEEGG010004512.1_pt1 | contig 33667 bp, 27 predicted proteins | sample 9134161 | NCBI WGS metagenome assembly JAEEGG01 (sample SAMN16246543, study PRJNA631951) | gut metagenome | biome: gut microbiome; feature: rumen; material: CR-attached | host: Bos | place: Iran: Karaj | collected 2018-10 | reverse complement strand
CTTTGCGCATGATGCGTGCCGTGCGCTTCGCCTCTCAACTGAAGTTTTACATCGAGCCCGAGTCGTTTGAGGCCATCAAACGCAATGCCCACCGCATCAAGATCGTCTCGATGGAGCGCGTCACCGAGGAGCTGAACAAGATCATCCTCTCGCCGAAGCCTTCCATCGGTTTCAAGCTATTGGATGAGGGCGGGCTGTTGAAGCTCATCTTCCCACAACTCACACAGCTGAAAGGCGTCGAGGTGGTGCAAGGCAGAGGCCATAAGGACAACTTCCTGCACACTTTACAAGTGCTCGACCAGGTGGCTGAGAAGAGCAACGACCTCTGGCTGCGCTGGGCTGCCTTGCTGCACGACATCGCCAAGCCCCAGACCAAACGTTGGGAAGACGGCACAGGCTGGACCTTCCACGGCCACGAGTTCAAAGGCTCCAAGATGGTGCCCAAGATCTTCGCCGCCATGAAGCTGCCCTTGAACGAGAAGATGAAATACGTGGAGAAGCTCGTGCTCCTTCACCTCCGCCCCATCGTGTTGGCCGAAGACATCGTCACCGACAGCGCCGTGAGAAGGCTCTTGTTTGACGCTGGCGACGACATCGACGACCTTATGTTGCTATGTCACGCCGACATCACCTCAAAGAACGAAGAGAAGGTGAAGAAGATCCACCACAACTTCGAAATCGTTCAAGAGAAACTGAAAGAAATCGAGGCCAAAGACCACCTACGCAACTGGCAGCCTCCCATCGACGGCATTGCCATCATGGAGACCTTCGGCATCCCCGAGGGTCGCGAGGTCGGCGTCATCAAAAACGCCATACGTGAGGCCATCCTCGACGGGGTCATCGGAAACAACTTCAGCGAGGCGTATGCCTTTATGAAAGAAGAAGGACAAAAGTTGGGACTGAATGTGGTGAAGGAAATCCAAGAACCTATTGTGGTGGCTAATAATGGGCCTGTGCCGAATAAAGTATGAGAACCTTAATTGTCATCGCCGGCCCCACTGCCTCAGGCAAGACCGCTTTCGCCATCAAAGTGGCCAAAGCCTTGGACACCGTCATCCTCTCCGCCGATAGCCGTCAGTTCTATAAGGAGATGAGCATTGGCACGGCAGCACCCACCGAGGATGAGCTGAGTCAAGCCAAGCATTACTTCGTGCACCACATCAGCATCGAGGACAAATACGACGTGGCCGACTACGAGCACGACGCCATCCAACTCTTGGACGAGCTCTTCAAGACCCATGACGCTGTCGTCATGACGGGTGGATCGGGTCTCTTCATCGATGCCGTCTGCAATGGCATCGACGCCATGCCCGACGTGGAACCTAAAATCAGGGAAAAAGTCGAAAAGCTATACCATGACGAAGGCTTGCATGGCATGCAAGAGGCCTTGCAGCGTCTCGACCCCGACTATTACGCCATTGTAGACCAACAGAACCCACGCCGCCTGCAACGTGCCTTGGAAGTTTGCTACCAAACTGGAAAGCCTTTTTCCTCTTTCCGCAGTGGCAACACCGTCAAGCGCGACTTCGACATCAAGAAATACGCCTTGCTCTGGGACCGCCAGCAACTTATCGAGCGCATCGACAAGCGGGTGGACATGATGATGGAACAAGGGCTACTCAACGAAGCCAAGGCGCTCTATCCCAAACGGGACTTGAACGCCTTGAACACTGTAGGTTACAAAGAATTATTCGCCTATTTCGACGGCAGTTGCAGCCTCAAAGAAGCCGTGGAACAAATCAAGATCCACACGCGGCAATACGCCAAAAGGCAGATGACGTGGTTAAGAAAAGACAACAGCTATCAGTGGATTACAGCTGATGAGGTGGACAAAATCGTTGTTACACTACGGCCAGATACTCCACAACAACCGGTATCAAATTGACGCTGCGCACCTGGATAAGTTTCTTCAAGCGTTCAATCAACATGGGAATGTCTTCCCTATCACGCACAAAATCGTTCTTCAGCTGGAGGGTCACGTGTTGTGTCGCCAAGCCATCCTTGCGTTCAATGGCACTTGTAACGTCTAGTAAGGCATCGCCAAAGCCATTTTGGTTAAAATAACGGAAGCAAAATGCCTTTATGTCGGCACGGGTCACGATGCGGTCATTGGTGCGGGCATAATACTTGGCCAACATATTCTTTTCGTCCTTGTCAATCACCTCGTCCTTGCCGCCGAAGGTCTTGAAGAGCAGGCGGGTTTCCTTCTTGTCGAAAGACTTTGGTGGCATCACCTCACTGAAGACATCAATTTCGTTGGAATAGGCACCGTCAGTAAAGAGGGCTGAAAGTTGTATGTTGGTCTGAGAATCGGCCTCACCCCTATTCAAGATGGCATAAACACCCGTTTTGGGCGTAGCAGTGTTTGATATCACCCCGATGATGTCCTTCAACACGATATCAAGACGACGGATCTTGTCGACATTCTGCATCTTGTGAATCTTCTGGAAAGCGTAGAAGTCAGACTCATAACGATTGGAGAGTTGATTGGCAAGACGCACCAACTCATCCAGATTGAAACGCTCGCAGCCGAACCTGCGCAGGCTGACCTTATTCCAGTCATCCAGTGTCGAATTGGGATTCTTGATGAGATTCATGAAGAAATCAGGGTGGCTATTCTCAGCAAGCGCCGAATTGACCATGCGCACTGCGTTTTCTTCTTCCTCCTCAAAGCCTGGTTCGACAGCCAACTTGGCAATGGGCTCGTTGTTCGAAAGTTGAAAGTCCTTCTTGATGACATTGAGGGCTGGCACACAATTGAAGACCAGGTTTTCAGCCTCAAAATTGAACGGCTTCGACATCCCTACAAATTCAAACACGAAATTGATCATATCGGAATCAATAGGACGATGGAAGGTGGGAACCACCATATAGTAGTTCACGTTCAACTCAGCCCAAAGGTCGTGCCAACGGGTCTCATCACCAAAGAGCAAAGACTTGTTGTAGGCGGCATTGGAATCGGCAAACCAAGGGGTCTTGGGGAAGCGATCATACTCCCAAGGCTTAATCAATGGAAGCTTCTCATTATTCCAATACACATTCAAGTCACTGTATTTCAAGCCACTGACTAGGAATCCGAAGTACGACAAGTCGGAATCAGTGTCGCTGACATCGATATTGACATTCCACTTGTCGCTAGCAATCTTGGTGACGCCATTGACGTTCATTCCGATGATTTTCGCACGGAACAAGGGATGGAACGGAAAATATTCCTTGACGCGCAACGACTCTTTTTTGACAAGGAAAGTAGTAGTTTCGTCGCAGAAGATCTCAGTTTTGTCCGATTCGTTCTTGGCCGTCTTAATCATCGTAAAGGCAGGGATAGCCTGGGTGAGTTGATAGGGCAAGATAGCATTCTGGAAGTCACCAATCAGATCTTTCTCTATGTTTTGTATATCCGCCTTCAGTCCGTTGGTTTGATAGACAAAGGCTGTCAATAGGATGCGTAGAAGCGGGTCTTTCTCAAAGCCATAGAAGGGCGAATTGGGGTTGTTACCGTCCCATTTGCCTTCGCGCTTCCACGATTCCAGGACTTTTTGCATCAAATTGTCGACCTGAACCTGAATATCATAATCTTCTTGTGTCATAATTCTTCCGTTTTTTACCAGACTTCAATGTTAAACTCATTATAATAAATCGTATTGGCAGCGTTGTTGATGACGCCCGTCACGATGACATGGATAATCCTAGCGTTTTTCTGGAAATCCATGGTGACGGCAACGTCTTTTAGCCGCTTTTCGTATCTCTCGATACAGGTTTTCAACTCCCTTGCGAAAGTGTCGGCATTCTTGCTGTTGCCGATGAGCTTTTTGCCATACAGAGGGTCTTTTATGGCACTCAGCATGGTATTTTCTGTCGTGTCTTTTTGCATGGGCATGCGGTCAAGAAAACGGGCATCTTCCGAGCTGAAGCCCTCGTAACGGAAGTCCTCAAGACAGAATCCGAATTCCTCGTCAGCAATGCTATCGTACTTATTGGAAGAAATCAAAAGCCTCAGGAAGGCATCGATTGAGGCCTTCATGTTGCTATCATCCAAGTCAACGACAGGATAGCGTAACTGCAATGGATTTCTAATCAACATAAACACTCGTTTTTGGGTTAGATAATCGGGCAGAACACATCCTCAACGGGTGGCTCGGGCTCAGGCTCGGGTTCCTTCACTTCCACCACGGTAGGCTTCAAGTCGTTCATGGCCGTGGCGACATCAGAGAGGAAGAATTTGAAGGCGTTGAGATAAGGAGCGATGTCCATCAGATTGGGCGACGGTAGGTCAGGACGCTGCTTGTAGACCGAATAGCCCAAAGCGCTGGCGATACGTTTGCAAAGCACCACCAACTCGCGCGACGAGTCGTCGACCGGGAAAGAAGCCAACTGCTCAAGCAAAAGCATGATCAACACGCGGTCTTCCAGAACCATGGCATGCTCATGACCGATGATCTTTTGTGTCTCCTGCTTCAGCTCTTCCAACTTCTCCAACAAGGTCACCGACGACCTAACCGACATGACGGGGAGTATGTATGGCTCGAATATCGACCATACGCCGTTGACCTGCATCAACTTGAGCAGAGGCACCGCATTCCTGATTTCGGAGAGCGGCTTGAATTCGAACTTAATCTCATTAGCCACATGTTGGATGCCGTCTTTTTTGAACGACTTGATGCTCTCGCTCAGCTCCACAGTTAGGTATAAGACCTGTTCCTCTTTCTGTGGAATGACAAGCTGCATAGGTGCAGTGCTCTCCAACACCACCACTTGTCCCGAAGGCAATAGGATGTCGCAATTGATCTGCTTGATCATCAACGTATTGTTGACAATTTCTTGCGAAACCAAGAATTTGGTTCTGGGAATGACTCCGAAATTGGTGGCGGCAATCATCTTACGGACCAGCAACCTGTTCTCCGAGATGTTGTTTTCCATGTCGATGAAGGTTTGGGGCGTGATCTCCATGCCTGACTGCCAATCGATTCTGATATCTGTATTCATAGTATTTTACTGTATAGCTTTTATAATTCTCAAATCTGCGTGTTGTAATCAAGAACCAAAGGCCGTTCACTTGAAAGTATGAATGGCTGATGGTAATCTTTCACTTTATAGGTGCAATCCATCTCCATGGCGACGAACCAATAGGCGACAAAGTCGAACAAAGGTCTGATTTCTTTCACAAAAGCATAGTATTCCTGACTTGTGAGATCCCATTTGTGGACCACGAAGAGCACTTCGTCCTGATGGTTGACTTGGTAGTCGACCTTGCAACCCAATATCTCGGAAAGGATTTGGGCGATCAAGTCGAGGTCAGCCCTGATTTCGGTCACATGAAGCAAGAGCGGTGCCATTTGCTTGACATAGGGGTTTTCCTCCGCTTCGATGTCGTAATCGAACAAAAGCTTGAGCAGCCATTTGACCTCGTTGTCTACAAGACTGGCCGCTGTGGCATGAAATTGGCACGACTGGTTGAAGAAGAAAGAATCCAAAGGCATGAAATAGTCCTTGATGTTCTTCTCCTCCTCATAGATTTCATCTATTCTTTGTGCCAAATCACGACTCTCCTTGAATCGCAACTCTTCAACATCGAAGAACATCTTTTCGGGCAGGATGTCATAAAGGCCATTACGCGCCAGCGAGACCGTATTGGTATCGGTGTGTACCGACCTCAAGTCGCCAGAATAGTTGCGCGAGAAGAAGCTCCCATACGAGGCATTCCAGCTCTTGACGTTGGGAAAATAAACCGACAGCAACAATTCAGCCAGCAGTTCTTGATTGTTAGGGTCTTTGTCAATATAGGACATAGTTGACACTATTTGATGATGATGGGATAACGCTCAATGTCGCCAGTGAGCTCAATATGATGAACGCCGTTTTCTGTTGTCACTTCGATGACGTCGAGATAAGGAACGCCGATTTCGTGCAAGGTAAGACGCTGGTATGGGAAGCTCTCATCGATGTTCTCATAGGCATTCTGGTTGAGATCGGCCCTTGAACGGGTGTACAAGTCGTAGTTGCCGTCGATGTAGTCCGAGATTTTCGACTCGGGCAACATGGGCGTGAAGCGCTGGTTGTCGTTCTTCGACACGATGATGTCCACAAACTTGTCGTTGCGCAAGTTGATCTCGACCTCGTTCACGCCAAGGGTCTCCTTGATGGTGGTAAAGACGTCGTTGATACGCGTGTCGGCACTCAAGGCTGGCATCTTCATGATGTCGGTCCAACACTCATGCGAGGGGCAGTCGTCGAAGAAAGCGACCGAGTCGTAGACGGAGACGTGATTGTGCATACCCTCATAGTGGAACCATTTGCCGAGCAGCGTGGAAAACACACCCGACTGCACTTCTTCCTTATGGATCAGCTTCATGGCTTCCTGTACCTCGACGGCACCGATGATGGAGGCGATGACCGGTGTGGTAGGGATGCGACCCACGTTCTCGTTGCGGTGGGCCACACCAGCGCACGACAGCTGTTGGAAGATGTTCTGCTTGGCATTCTCGGTGAGGCCACATTCGTAGCAGTTCTCACCCTGCCTAAAGACACGCACATTACCCGTCAGGTTCTCCATGCCGCCTTCCACCCACGGCACGTCGGCACGCATGCAAAGGCGGTTGAGCTGCAGACGGGCCAGACGGCTGTCGAGACAGCCTATGACCACGTCCATCTGGCGGTAGAGGCCCAAGCCCACGTCGGTATTGAGCTTGCCGCAGATGTACTGCACGTTGATATTAGGGTTGATCTCACGTATCTTACGGGCGGCCACTTCGGCTTTGTAATAGCCTTTGTCGGCATCCTCCTCCCTGAACAACACGGAGCGAGTCAGGTTGCTGTATTCGATGGTGTCAAAATCAACGATGTAGATGTTGCCCACGCCAAACAAAGCGAGGTTTTTCAACACCTCGTTGCCCAAGGCTCCCGCACCGACCACCATCACCTTGGCGTTCTTCACGGTGTCCATCTTGTACCACGACAGCAGGTCGAAGACTTCCTTACCCCATTCTTTGATTTCTACTTCTTCCATTGTGGAATCTTATTTTATGGTATACACAAGTCCGACTTCGACACTAGGGATAACCACCTTTCCACCGTTCTGCAGCAAGCCAGCCTTGCCATCAGGCAGGTTGTTGACCGCATTGAAGGTGCCGATACCCAAGAAAGGATAATCCAACTTGACACCAGCATTAAGCACGATGTGTGAACCCTTGAAAGGCACGTATGCACCGAAAGCCACATTGCCCCACAGGTTGAAACCTTTGATCTCAGGTTCCACATCCTCGTAGCAGTCCATGTCGCTGCCAAAGCCCAAGGGCTCTACATTCTCAATCGTCACATCCCACTGGGGATAATAACCTTTCAAGCTGTATTTGCCCTCGCCGTCAAAGTCGGAGCCCATCTTGATAGAAGGGGTAACACCCAACTTGAAGTATGCTGACACACGCTCTTTGGCAGGTTGACCGATGCAAAGACGAATCGGAATATCGAGGTAAGTCAGCGAAAGGCTCTCTTTAAGACCGTCGAAGGCATAGATGGCCTGATAGCTGTCGCCATCGGCATCCACGGCATCAAGGGTGGTATTATACTCGTTGAGGCGTGCGGCCATGCCGAACTTGCGGAAGCCCAAGCCAGCCTCCACTGAGATGGGGAACGACTCCGACAAACGCGCCGTACCGAAATAGACATCAGCTTGCAGGCACGACTTCACCTCCTTGGCCCATGGCTCAGCGACGCTGCTGCCCGGGAAGGCAGGACCGAAGCCGACTTCGAGACCGATGACAGGAGTCTTGACAGGCTTGGCGATGCCCTTGCCACAGTCAGCTAGATCTCTTCTCAAATCGCTAATGGTAGCCTCCTTTTCAGCAATCTGGTCGCGCAGCATTTTCAGCTGTTGATCTTTGTCAGCAGACACAACAACGGTCTTATTTTGCTTCAGGGAGTCAATGACCTGCTCATTTCTGGCAATCTGATTGTTAAGCTGACGGATTTGAACGTTTTTCTCCTCAACTTGTTGTGTCAGTCTCTGAATCTCCTTCGTTTTGTCCCCATGTTGCGACAAACTCACGATTTGTTTATTCAACTCCTCTTTGTCTTTTTCAAGTTGAACCACATCAGCATTCAGTTTGACCACCTGTTTGTTTGCTGATGAAACAAGTGCTTCCTTTTCGTTAAGCTGCTGACGCAACGATGCTACAGTCTCGCTCAAGTCATCATTAGGCAATGCCGCAATTCGAGCATTGAGGGCATCTATATCGTTGTTCAGTTTTTTGATTTGCTTTTCCTTCTCGGCCAACTGATTCCTAAGCCGTTGCGCTTCGGTGGCATCACCACAGTTTTTCAGTTGGTTCTGCAAATCTTTGACCTGCCTTTTGGAATCATCCAACTGGGTTTGCAATGTCTTAGTCTTACCTTGTAGATTCTTAGCCTCGGCCTGTAATTCGTCGACGAGTTGGTATTTCACCGACTGGATGACGTCTTCCACAGTACCTTTGTAGTAGTCCACCTTGATGGTCTTGCCATCCTTGGTCTTGCCTCTGACTGTCGAGAGCTGCGACTGCGCCCATGCCGTTGCGACAGTGGCCGTCATGATGAGAATAAGAAATAACTTTTTCATATCATTCAGGTTTTTCATTATTTATCCTTTTCAATATAGGTGAATTTGGTATTGCCGATGGTGAAGCTGCTACCATGCACGAGAAGGATGGAGTCACCCTCCTTGAGCACACGCTGCTCGTCACCGTAGGTGGTGCCTTCGGTGAGGGCCAGGCAGTAGGGATGATCGTTGTCGATATAGAGTTCCACCTGCTTATCACGAATCTCTTCGCTATCGTCCCAATTCATCTCAATAACGCAGTTAGGCGAGCTTCCAATGGTGACATGGTTGGAGCCACCGGCCACATTCATCCACTTGTAGATAGCGATGTCGCGCTCCTTGGTGGGACCTTCGATATGGAGATAGTAGTTCTCCGAAGTGTAGTGCACCACAGCGATGGAAGCGCCCAAACCGGCGGCATAGATCATGAAGGCCAATACACCGATGGCAGGCACCGATGAGCCAAGACCATAGACAATCACGAAGCTGAGCACCACCGAGATGAGGCCGCCTAAGACGGCTTCCTTGAACTTGATGTCGGACTTGAACGAGAGCAACCATGTGATGCTGCATCCGAAGAAGAGCCATGGCACCCAGTCGATCCACCAGCAGTTCATGTACTTGCCAAGGGCGATGATGACCACCGCGCCAAGCAGGAAGGCCAAACAGCCAATGACAGCATTGCCTATCGACCTCAACAGTATCAGCAGCAGGATCTTGAAGGTCTTCCTACGGAATTCGATCAGATAGCTGAACAGGAAGGTGATGACAAAGCCCATGATGAGACCGCAAAGCAACAATGGCTGAATCTTTTGCAGGTATTCGTTGAGATGAATGCTGTCGGGACCCTCAAACAGCTTGACAATCCAACGCAGCGGTCCGCTGAGGAAGCCATTGCTCGGGATGAGCTGGAAGAGGAGCCACGAAATCAAGCCACCTATCAAACCATAGATCAGCCATGATGTAAAATAGGGCGAGTTGCGCTCGTCGGTGAGGTGCTTGCGGTTGTAGTAGTAGATGCCATCCTTGCAACTGTTGAGGCCATATTCGGGACAGCGGTCGTGGTTTTCTTCCCAGCACTCCCAGTGCACGGTATGCTTGCACTTGGTCACGATGATGTCGCCCTCCTGGAAGTCGTCCTTGCAGTAGTAACACTGTTGCAGCACCACGTCCTTGCCGTCCTTCGCCGCAAGTTTCGGGTCAAACTTCTTGACGTATTTTCTCTTGAAACGCTTGTAGCGCATTAGCGGCACCAAGAACTGCATGATGAGGTATGCCAAGACGATGAAGACGATGCCCAACAATAGTCCAAACAAGACACCCGACCATTTGGTTTTGGTCAGCGAGAATTGCCCCGTCGGGACAAAAGTGACAGGCTGCAAGGCTGAGCCAAAAGAATACTGTTTCTGGCCTTGGGCGTTTGCCTTGTCGATGTCAACAACGAGCGAGAGAGGTTGTCCGTTGTAGGTCATCTTCTCTCCCACCGAATAATACATGCGGTAGTCCATGGCGATGCTGTCGATGGCACCCAAAAGCACGCCTTTCAGTGAGTCGACGGAATAATTAGGATAGAAACGGCCTTCCGGTGTGCGGTGACACATGAAATTGAACTCGTTTTCCATGTCCTCGTCAAGGTCGCTACCAAAATAGACGCAGTAGATGGCTTTCAGCTTGTCAGGAATGGTCAAGTAGTCAGGGTTATTAAACAACAGCTTGTCGCGGAAGAAGTTCTCGTCTTCATCCTGTTCCACCTTGCCCGACAACACGAAGAGCATCTTGTCGGAGACTGAGTCGGATGCTAACTCAACATTATGGCGGACATCGGGATAGAAGCAATCGTCCTCGTCAAGGTTGTCAATCTCCTGAATCTTGGAGATGATGGAGGCATAGATGGATTTCTCCTCATTTGACTTTTCCACCATATCGTCGCGACGCACATAAGCACGAATGCTCTCGCCACCATATACGCGTTCGGTCTCTGTGACGTCAGTACCCATCATGGCGACGTAAACTTTGACGTAAGGAGGCAACGCGTCGACAAAGGTTACGATAGCTTCCTTGAGCTTCAGATAATCGGCTTCGCTGAGCGACATGCCTTGGTCGGCCAACAAGACGATGGTCAGGTTGTTCGACACCTGTTTCTTGCTGCTGATGTCGACAAGACTGTCGATGTGTATCTCGACAGTGTCGCCGTTGACCACCTCAAAACACTTGATGTCGTCGCCAACCAGGCCAAAAAATGGTACCTTTTTGCCGTCACGCATCATCTTGAAGTCGACGAAGCGGTTGTCCTTGGTGGCCTCCACCGAGCCAAACTCTATGTCGACCTGGGCTAAAACCGGCCAGCAAAACGACACCAAACTCAATAAAAATAATGCTAAGCGTTTCATATTTCTTTCAATTATACTCTTTTTCTTCTAATCCATTCTTTCATTTGCGACAACGTGGTCTCGCCCACAGGGGCGAAACCGCCTTGATCATTTTTGGTCCAAACGACCAGGTTGTCGTCAGAGGTGCTGTTGATGAGGAAACGGCAGCCTGCGATGTCCTTGGCATAGTTGGCCAATTGCGACTCGTTTAAGCCGTCAGCGAAGATAAGACAGCCCAACTTCTCCTCATTCTCGTAAGGCAGGCAACAACCCACTTGCAAGTAACGGTTCTCCGTTTCGCCATAGAAATAGCCCACCACTCCCTTCACACCAGCATACAATGTATGGTCAATCTGGTTGATGGCATGAGGAGCAAACCCGATTTGACTTATGGCATTGTCGTTCAAGGTGATGCTGAAGTTTTCAGGATGGTTGTTGACCTTGTCTTCAACAGCACTGTGAGCCTGTTGGTTGCGATTCAGCTCACGGCTTTCACGATAGATCTCCTCAAACGAGAACCAGCGCTGCACCTCTTCCTTGTTGTTCATCTTGCCATCGGCCTTAGCTGTGAAGAAGCCCAACTTATAGTCAGGAGTATTGGTGTCGATGACTATGGCAATCAAACGGTTGCGATGGTCGGAATAGGTCAGTTGCTGCTGAACGACGAGGTCTTGGTTGGAGAGGAACAAGCTCAATCCAGGGTGCGAGTGCATCCAGCAGGTCAGCACATAGTCACGCTTCGACTTCTGTTGCAGGTTGTCGATGACCGAGGCCATGTTGACACTGATTTTCTTGCCGAAGTTGAGGCTGTATTCGCCGAAATCGGCATCGTCGCCCGGTTCCACCATTTCCTCAAGGCTGATGTCGTAGCGGTCGTTGCGGCCTTCCTCGTAGTCCCAACAGCCCAAGATGAAGCATCCCGTTTCGTTGGTGCGTCCGTCGGCCTCAAGCGAGCCGTTGAAGAAGTCATACAACTTCTTGATAAGGCACGTATTCATGTACACCTTGTTGACGGCGGTATCGGCAAACACCATGTCCATATCGAAGGTCAGGTATTCGTTGATGCGTTCCTTGACATGTTGCAGGCCCTTCTCATACTTCACAGATTCGTCGGTGATGACCGAGATGATGTTGGGGTCGTTGGTCTCTTTCGAGGTATCGTGGACTTTTTTCTTCTTTTTCTTCAGAGCCATGAAAACGGCAAGCAGCACCAGTAGCAAACCAGCGATGCCAATAATCAGCAGCAGGCTCGTGTCGATCTTCTTGTCCGAACCCGGTTCGGGGTCCGTCGCAGTGCCTTTGCCATCTGAAGAGGGTTCCATCATCTCCACGGCAATCTTGACAGGCTCGCCGTTGAATAGGCCATCGATGCCTATCTGTGCGTCTTTTTGTAAGCCTTGAGGCTCAAAGACGTACGGGTCGGGCTGTGCCATGAAAAGACAGCTGCCGTCTTCGGTCCATGCGAAGCAGTTGCTGATGGCATCGTTGCCTATGGCATCACGTTTCAGCTCCAAATAACCTTCAGGCACCATGACGCGCAACTTGGTGCCGTCGAAGGTCATGGTAGGCGCTTGGGCCACAGCCCATGTCGTCGCCAACAAGATGATGGACAATATGAATATGAATCTATGTTTCATAGTGGTTTAGATTGAAGGTATGTCTTCCTCTTTCTTCTTTTTCTCTTTCTTCACCTTGGGGACTTTGGTCATCTTGGCCGACTTCACCTTACTGGAAATCATGGTGATGATCATGGTGATACCGGCAAGGACACCCACGAGCATCAGAATCCACTTCAAGTCGACGTTGTCCCAAAAGCCTTTGATGACTTCCAACTTGGAGATACGCGAGTTGGTGTCCTTGACACTCTCCCACAAGGCCTCCAGGTCTTCCTCTTCATCGATAAGCTCTTGATTCTTACCATACTCCATGGTCGCCCTGTTGAAGCAGTCGTTGGCCTTGTCTTTGATGATTTTGAGCGAGTCGATCCGTTTGTTGGCCACATACAGGTTGCCCTTTTCCTCCATGGTATTCAACTCCTGAAGGAAGCCGTTGAACTTGGTGGTGAGTTTTTGAACCTTCTCCGCCTTGGCTTTCTCTGCCTTCTTCTCATTGATACGATTCTGGATTTGTTCATAAAGGGTGGTGTATTGTATGTACTTCATTTGCAAGCTCTTCTCAGAGAAGATGACCTCGCTGTTGATGTTGTACCACGATTCCACCAGCTGGTGACGGGCCTTGAACTCAGTCTCATACTTCTCAACATTCTTAGCCGTGTCGATCCGCCTACCCATCTTGTCCAAGTCCTTATAGAATTCCTTGAGTTCGTCGGCGACATATTCCGTGATCTCATCCTGAGCCAAGCAAGGCTGGGACATGAAGCACGACAACAACCCGACGACGAAGAGTATGCTGATGTATTTCTTCATGGCTTACGCTTATTTGACAAGTTTCTTAACAAAATCGTAGTCCTTGAGTACCTTTGAATCAATCTTCTTCTTGCAGTCACTAGATAGGCTATTCAGTTTGGCGTCAAAGCTCTTCACCGCGGCATCAAACGAAGCTTTATGCTCTGCCTTTTGTGCGGGAGTGGATGCTGTCGACCATTTGTTAACGATGCTGTTCAACTTGCTGGTAGTTGACTTGATATCCGCAGTCGTCACGCCACATTTATTATTATCAACCACCGGCGGCGGCGGCACAGGAGAGCCATTTATACGTTCCATAACTGACTCTAATTCTTCACATTTCTCGTCAATTTCAGCGCAGCCTGTATTCTTGAAGCGTTTAAGATCGATTTTGGAATACTGGTCGTTGAGCAGACCGACAACCGTGTTCATCAACGAGCGGTTTTTGCGTTTCAACTCGTTCACCTTAGCCTCACCAACTTCAAACATCTCCACATACTCCTCAATGGTGGCCAACAGCGGACGGCTTTCCTTGCAGCGATCGAGTTGGATGTCAATGGTTATGTCGTTGGCCACAAAGTCAACGATGGCTTTACTGCCCGAACGGTGCATCGGCATGGGGTTGCGCAGGGTCAGCTTCAGGTCGCTGCGGTTCTCTGCAATCTTGAAACTCAGGTTGAGTTCCATCTTGCCGTCGAGCGGCACCATCTGCTTGTCGAGTTCCTTCTTCACCTTCATTTTCTTGGGAACCACTAGCTCATAAGCACCGCTGAAGGTCATGCCTTCGGGGGCGATGGAGGCCGACAAAGGCTGGCTACCCAAGTTGAGGAAGTTCTCCTGGTCGACGTAGGTCTGGGCCTTCTTGAGTTTAACGCCACGGTTCTTCATGTATGTAGGCATCTCACTATACGAAATGTCGTGTTGCGGCAGCCAAACCTTGTCGTAGTTGGGCGAAGGCATGCCACCGCTGCCCATGGTGACCAAAAGGGTCTCAGTGTCGGGGTTGAAGTCAAACTTCATGGTCATGATGGCGGCGGGGATGCGGTCGTTATAGGCAGGCACCGACACCTTGAGGGTTTGTGGCTCACCCGAAGCCACCTGCACTTGATATTGGGCGAAGAGCATCGCCGGCATCAAGGCAAACAATATGATAGCTAGTTTTTTCATGGCGGTTTAGTTTTCGTTTCTTAATTGTTCAATCCAGCCGTTGGGCTCGGCTTGTTCGAGCACCCATTCGGCCACCTTATTGTCCTCCGGGAATGGAGGCGTGTTCAAAGCATGGTATTTCTCATACTTGAGATACAACATCACACGGTCGACATACCAGGCCAAGTCGGTGAAGGTACCACAAGCCGGCGTGTTGAGACAGACGCGACCCGCAAAGTCGCCAAAGAAGCGGATATTGGGATGCCAAGGATGTGGGATCTCTTTGCCTTCGGCGTTCTTGGTGAGGAACTTGAACTCCAGCTTGCTGTCGACGGCGGGATAGTTGTTGGGGATGGTGATGTTCATGTGGAACTCGTCGGCGGTGACAGGCTTACACAGCCCATTGGCATCGGGTTCCTCGATGTTGCAGAACGACTTCACCTTGAAGATGATCTCGTACTGCGTAGGCAGGTTGTCGGCATTGCGCTTGCGGATGATGTAGGTGATGTCCTTATCCTCCCTGAAACGCTGGTCAATGGCCGACCACTCGTGCATCAGGCGGCGGTTGCGCCCCACGAAGCGCATCTGCTTGTACTGGTCGATTTCTCTCATTTGTTCAGCTTCTTCCATAGCGCTCTGGTTTTAAGAGGTTCATCCAGCGATGGGGTCAGAAATCACTTCCAAAGTGTCGCCCGCCTTCACGTTGTAGTCGAGCAGGGTCTTCTTGGTCTTGCCCACCTTGGGCTGCAAGATGATGTCACGGCCCGTCACCTCATCCTTCTTACCGAAGAAGTACTCGGTGGGGACATAGTCAATCATTTCGGGCATATCGAAGATGCGCGTACCCGTGGCGTCAACTGCCTTGCGCAAGTTGGCCATCAAAACCTCCAAGTCCGTAGTAGGGTCATTCACCTTGAACTTGATAGTCTTGTTTTTGTACCTGAGAAATAAAAAATACTCTTCCATGATTAATACGTTTTTGTTTATTATTACTTATTGATTATTAGCTTATTGAATGACAACTCTTTCGGTCGTGACATTTTCGCCATCGTTGAATCGGACCACATAGACGCCCTGCGGCAGCACGACACCGACGGTCTGACGACCATTGGCAACCACCTGACGATGGACGAGTTTGCCGTCGAGGGTATAGACGAACAGCTCAGCTTCGTCGCCTTCGTTCACCACAACAAGACCCTCACCCGTCAAGGCTGGGTTAGGATAGATGGCGTATACAGCCTTGGTGCCACCCACGGCATAGACAGCGCTGAAAGCGCCGCAGAAAAGGTTGCCTTGTGCATCGGCATTGAAACTGATGTAGACCTGATAGTCGCCATCGGCCAGGCCCTCAGCAGGATAATAATATTGCCCGTTGGCGCCTGCGATAGCCTTGCCGTCCTTGTACCATTGGTACTTATAGGTATCCTTCGGATTGGGATAGATCAAGAGGTAATCCTTGCCATCATGTTTCTTTGCCACGATGTTCTGCACGTCGCCCTCTTCGATGTACGACTGCACTGTGACATCCAGACTGAGTTCGACGGAGCAGCCCGACTCGGGGTCTTCGGCCAGCACCGACACCTTTTGGGCGCCTTTGCTGCCCCAAAGCACGGTAAGTGAACGGCCCGAAGGATCAACAACAGCCTTGTCGTCAGTGACTTCCCATGTAAGAACAGCGTCGCCAGCGTGCGTCACGGTATAGGTGCAGGCCAAACCAGTGCAGCTGCTGAGGTCGCCGCTAAGCGTCAAGTTACCTAGGTCTTTGACGGTGATAGTGACCACATTGCTGTAGACCGTGCCCATGGCATTGGAAGCCATATAACGCAGCTTCCATCCATTGTAGCTGGCATCCAAAGGTTGGCCGTCATAGACCTCTATCACATTGAAATTGGAATGGGCCGACATCTGCCAACCTTCTTCGGTAGCATCAATGACCGCGGGAGCGGTGAGGTCGAGCACATCGCCAGCGCAAATGGGTGCGGGAGCGGTGATGTCGCCTTCGATGACGGGGAGACTGCCCTCTTGCTCGAAGATGGCGCTGACCATCACGTCGAAGTCAGGCATGACAAAGGTTTGGTTATCCAATTCGACGGTTTGGCTCACATCGTCCTTATTGTAAACCATAAGTCTCTCCAACACATAGCCTTCATCGGGTGTGTCGGTGATAGTGACCGTGGTACCCACCTCCACTTGTCCCGAAGGGCTGACGCTGATGGTGCCATGAGCAATCATCGGACTCACCGTAACCGAATGTGTCGCTGGGCCTTGGGGTTGGAAGACAGCCACCAAGCTACGGTCGCCCGTTACGGTGAAAGTGTAGTGTGAATTGGTGGAGACTTGGGAGCCGCCTTCGGTCCATCTGACGAATTGGAAACCTTGGTTGGCATCTGCGACGAGTGTGCATTGTTCGCCGCTTTCATATTGTCCCGCACCAGTCACCGTTCCGCCAAGGGCCGGGTTAGCGGTAGCCGTAATGGTATAGGTGTCGACCATATAAAGCACGGTATCCACCACATCGTGGTCGGGCATCTTACCCTTAACCGTATCGGTGCTGGGACGATAGCCTTCGAGGGCAGGAGACGGTACTGCATAAATGTCACCCACATTATACTCGTTGACATAATCCTCAAGGGCTTGCGACAGGTTTGACTCAAACAGATACCTGATCTTCAGATGGTAAGTATCTGCCGAGGTCACCTTCGGGGTTTGCGCTTGCAAAGTGGCCGCCATGAGCAGCAACCATGCGAATAGTAAATGCTTTTTCATCTTTTATGGTTTTTATTGTTTTGATTATTCATGATTCAAAAATACAAAAATTCTCTCATACTCATCAATTATTTCTTATTTTCTCATTCCTCATTAAGCATTCAGCATTCCTCATTCAAAAACCTTTCCCTCAAACTAAACCCTAAACTATTTCGTCTTCGACAAATAAAGCAACTCTTGTCCACTCAGCGAATCGAGATCAAAGTTAAGCAGAGCGACAAGAGCATCTTTCAGGTTAACACGGCAAGTCGACAGCGAGCGTGGCAAGCCATAACCAAGGACGGCAAGCATCTTGGTCTGGAAGTTGGCATTGAGGTTGTCATCCTCAATTTCCTGCACAGGCATCAAATTGTCGAGAAACTCCCACGTAGTCTCACTGTGAAAACGCCGTGTTACGGTTTCCTTCAGCTCATGGTAGAAGCTATCGTTGAACTCCTCACCTATCTCTTGGTACACGTTGGCATGGCGCAGGTCGTGAATATCCAAAAGCCGTTCATAAGCCGCACTGATCACCCGTTGTATTCGGGTACGGATCTCGGCCTGTTCGAAGTATCCCAAGTTAAACTCCGTCTTCATGCGCATCACCGAGATGTGCGGGAAGTAGTCGTAGAACAGGGGTTTTGTGTTGATTATGGGTTGCATGGTTACATAATTCGTAGGTTACAACTATTCAAATATTTCTTTGCGACAAATATAATTATAATTTCTATCAATTCGACACAGAAAAGCATTTCTTTATCATTGTTTCGCTGTTTTATCATTGTACCACAACGAGTCTTTTTGTCTTTTCTTTCAATTTCCCTGTATCACCATCGAAAATATATTCGAATTCTTCGTCTGTTTGTGTTATTTGCCATATAACCCAAATACGACCATTATAACGACCAGGCTTTTCTTCTTCATCTTCATATTCTAGCTTTTCATAACGATGAATGCCCACGATACCTCCCAACTTGATGCCTTGTTCCAGTAAAAACGGAATTAGTTTTTCCCATGAAATATTCCAGCCTTCCTCGTAATTAGTTTCTTCTATAATATTACCAACACAGTCATATTTTTTCCAAATACCTATCTTTGTGTGACCCCATTTCAAATAACAGCCTTCTTCCTTTAGGCCCAATGTGTCGGCAAAAAAACGTTTTAGTATGCAAACCATGCTTGGAGTAGCCTGTTCTATCTGAATGCTGTAACAATCATCCCATTCAAACATGGAGATAGTATTATCCCCAACCTTAATACAACACTTCCCATCCTTGTATTGTTCTTCAAAAAGATGTATGTCAAATAATTCCATATTAATGACTATATTGTAGAAAAGATTATTTCCAAGTCATAGGCCCAAAATGCGGGAAGCCTTTAGACCTTGATCTTTACCTTTTTTATTATTTGATATTTTATTATTATGACTAGTAAGTTCTTCTCTCATTTTTTCCCACTGATGTTTTCTAAAAGAATACTTAATGCCATTTTTAACTTTAGAATCAAGAAAATAATCCATAATATTACTTGTCTCGGCTATACCGAAACAAATCTTATTCTCGTAAGTAGCATTACTACTTTGAAATATATGAGTTAACCCTAAATCATGTCCCACCTCGTGAGCGGTTGTATATGCTGATTTTCTAAATCTTGCAATACCATTCGAACAATACGTATATGTTGAATTGGTTCGAGTAAATGCATTAATACCCGTAAAAGAGAATGGTAAGAAAAAAACCACATATTGATCTTTATAACCCTTATTTTCCCCATCGTATTTATTTATAAACTTTTTAATAAGGATGTCTACTGGCATTTCACCTAGCCTAATATAATCTCCATCAAATACAAATGAGTTTTGAATAATGAAGTATTGATTACAATATTTTTCAACAAAGCACTTAACAAGTTCCTTTCTTGACATATCTTCAGTCCCAACTTTTTCCCCAACAGCTTTTCGCAAATCTTCAGTTCTAATGTCGTCTATCACTTTCATTTCATTTTGTTCAATATTGATAGTACCGTGATTTACAGAAAGTTGTATTCCAGCCTGATACAAAGCATTTTTCAAAGCCTGTTCCTGTTCTTTAATTGCCTCATCATGGTCAGAATTAAAGCCAAACCCATCAAAATTCACTTTAACAAACCAAGCTGGCAAGACTTTTAACTCCCAATCCCAAAATACAACGTCCATTTCGCCTATTGTCATAATAGAGCCATCGCCACTCTCCCCTTTAGCAAACAGTTTTACCAAGCAAAATTCCTTATCTTTTTTACCATGCTCTTTTTTCTTTTTAGCAATTTTTTCAAAATCGGGAAAAAGTTTGATAGTAAATTCCTTACTTGGTTCAATTCTTTTAGGTTCAACTCTCAATAATTCTGTATCTGTATCAAAAACAATTTTATTTGGGCAACTACCTTCCCAATTATATGGTTTCTTCTTCCATTCCAAATTTACTTGAATTGGTATTCCTTCCGAAGGCTTAAATGCTTTCTTTTTAGGAGTCCATGAATCAATCCATCTAAAATCAAAAACAGTATTTTCAACATCAACATCACCTATAGAAAGAATGGGTATTATATATTTATATTTTATCGGATGTCCTTTTCCGTCCTTAAGCACACTTCCGTCTTTGTTTTTTAGAACAATTTTATCATTAATCCTAAATTGATTTTCCAGCACTTCTCTCCAGCGATGAACCTTATGCCCATACCATTCTATTTCCTCTTCTTTTTCTCCTTTGTTATATACAATTCCATTAACATCAGGATTTTTAGTCAAATCAAACAATTTTAATGAGCGCGGTCTATTTACAATTATCTTAATATTATAGAACAGATTATCTAAGTCCTTAGAAAGATGAGCAATATCAGCTTCTTTGTTTGCCAAAAGTTTATCGAAGAGTTCCTCTGCACCTATGATTCTCTCATTCCAAAATGTAATTGCCTCTTCAGTCATTTTAGCCTTTATCGAATCTTTCTTTTCCCTTAAGTCATTTAGTTTTATCTCAATGTCTTTCATGTTTTTTTCTTCCTCTTCACCTATTTCTTGACCTAATTCAACTTTCATCGAATAACCTTGCATCTTAATAGTAAAAGGATGCATTTGTTCATTAATGGATTCATACTCCTCCCAAATCCCTTGAGAATGATTGTTTTTTTTCAGAATACCTTCGTCCCACTTCAGAGTATTATTTTGTAAATCATAGTTATAAGAGAAGTCTTTCTCAACATAATCATCTAACTCACTATCAAAATCAAAGTTTTTCACTCTAATATTAATTGATTTTTGCTGTTCGGTTATTTCGGCCCCATTAGTATCTTTAACAATAATTTGTGGAAAATACTTAAATACAAATGCACTTTTCCTAAACCGGAAAACAATAGTCTTTTTCTCCTTGTTTTTCTTACCATTCAAAGAAATTGAGTCACTTTCAAGCTCAAGTTTGTCATCATCGTAAATTGGATAAAGCAGTTTCTCCCCAATATTCAACAAAGAGTTATTAGTTTGTTGGCCATCGGGACCTTCAAGCTCAACATAGCTGTACATCCTGTCTTCGCCTTCACCATATTTAGCTTCTTTATCACATTCGTAAGCCATTTCATCTCCGTTGGCGTTTTCTTTCGCTTCTACCACAACTTTATAAGACCATGCGCCATTGTTTTTTACTCTATTTGTCTCATACGTAACCGATTCTACATAATGTTCATGAATCAAATACACAAAAGGATTATCCTCTTTAACATATGTAAAACCCACATTCATTTTTTCCTCATAATCATCAGGCCCTTCCCTAACCCAGTCGAAACCATACTCACCGCGCCAGTCCTTACACGGACGGAACTTTGCAATGCAAGACACTTCCTCTACGTTGTTTTCTTCCGAAGAGGAATCTTGTACATTTTGTGCCGATTCTCCAATACACATAGTATTTATCATTTAATAAAGTTACATTCATCTTTCTCTTCGCACCCCAAGCCGTTGCAATCCAGCATCAGTGCATCGTAAACGGCACGGGCAATCAAATCGGGGTTATACTTGGCCACATCCTCAAGATGGGTCAAATAAAGGTAGTTCACCTGCACGGCATGTTGGTGCAAGGGGTTCTTGTCGTTCAGGAAAGGGTTGCTTGCCGAGCGGCGCACGCCGAGGCACTTCAGACCAGTGGCACGCGCAATGCTGTGGCTGATGCGACATGCCAAACACAAGGTAATTCTTTCGTCTGTCGAAAGACGAAAAGCATAGTCGGAACTGTTGAATATCTTGCGGTCGTCCTTGCCGTCCATGCTACTCACATAGGTGCACACGCCTTCGGTGTAAGCCTTGTCGGAAGGCATGGCTTCATAACGTTCACAGGGAGCCATAAGGCCTTTCAATGAGCAGGCACCCTCAAAGTGCTGGCTTTCGGGGTTCTTGCATTCTCCTTCGTCGCAATGACGACAAGGCGTGGCATTGAACCTATGAACCAACATAAGCAGATAGTCGTTCTCTTCATCGGTCACGCCGAGTTTCTCCTTCAAGTCGTAGCAGGGTTGGCCTTCGGCCTTTTTGAAGCAACCGTTGTATGCCTCTTCATGGTATTTACACTCCACCAATCCATCCTTGTCGGGTGTACATACCAGTGGACCGTGATCCAAGGCCAAGTTGCGTTGGCAGATATGATTCACGTCACGGAACGGGCAACTGTAACCTTCATCTCGTTCCCTCCAAATGCCACCTTCAATACCATCAGCTACTATATTCTTGTTGCGGCAACAATCCGCATTACAATTATTTAACCTTTCAATGACAGTCATCAGGTTGCTTTTCTTGAACACACGTATACACTGGGACTCGTCAAGACTGACGTACTGAGAAGAAACTGTTTCCTTGTTATTCTCAATTAGTTCTGCCAATTTTTCCTCTACCAAACGTGCCCAAGGAGCCTCGCCAATAGTCACTGGCGGATCTCCAGCGGTGAGTGTATACCCCCTATCTGTGCAACCATATCGGCCACAAAACTTGCATTTTTCTTCGTCGTAGGCAGCAAGTCCGGTGACGTTTACCAGCACCAGCTTTGGCTGTTCATATTTTGGTATCCACTCCATATAAATCTTTTAAGATTAAACAGGTATGAACGAAATAACACCGCCCCATGCACATTTTGTCGTATCAGTCACCAATAATGCGGGGAAGCCTTCAACCAACAAATCAGGTTTACCAGGTGCCCAAGGAGCGGCAATGGAAGGAGTACACGGTTGTGGCACCAACGCACCAAATGCCGCCGCGGTAGCAGCTGCCACAGCTGGATTGGATAAAGCGGCGCAAACCCCAAAAGATGGAATGTTGGAAACTGGTTGGAAATCCATAATATTAGCCATAGGCATGCCATCCAAAAAGGTCTTTCTCGAAGGGTTCACTATTAACGCAGCAGTACCCCCCATAGCGAAGGGACATATAATCTTATCACCGGCTTTGGCAAAGAAATTACCTATAGGTTTTGGAACAATCGGTTTTGGGGCCTTTGGAGGTTCTGGGGATCCAGACTTTTTATTTGCCTTTTCCATTGCGGCACCCATTTTATCACAAAGCTCGTCAAATCTTCTCAACTCTTCAGGAGTCAAAAACTCAGCTGCTTTTCGCACAATATCGTCATTCGCAATAAAATCTGAGACGATTTGATCGGAAATCGCTTCCAGTTCCTTAAGTTCTTCCTCCATCTGGCCATGGCGAGCAAAAATAATACCCTTTGTTAATTCAATTTGATTCTTTTTGCGATCAATCTTATCCTGATTATTCAGATAGTCTTGATAATTCTGTTTTTGCGTATTATAAAGGTCATCCAATTCGGCATTAAGAGCATCAGAGTCTTGAGGTTCATCCCTACAGCTATCAAAAGTGTTGTAGGTTCTTTTCTTTTGCAAGAGGTCGCTTTCTAAAGCATCATGCTTTGCACGCTCTTTCTCTGCTTTGGAAAGATACTCAAATCCGTCAGCTTCTGCGAACTCATCTTTCGCCTCAGCCATCATTGGAGACTCCTTAGTATAGGCACTTTTGAGCGTCTCTTCACCAATAGCCAATCCCCAACTATCGTGTTTCGGTATCATTTCCCCTGTTTTTATCGACTCATATTGATCAACAGCGCCACTATGTTGACCAAAGGAATCCTTAGCTAGCATTTCATATAACTCAGCATTTCCAGCAGCTTCTTGCGATTCTATTTGCAATTGATTAATTTCAAAAGAGAGATCGTTAAGATACTCCTGCTGATCCGCTGCAGGGAAAAGCTTAAACAATTCTGTTGATGGTGATAACCTTCCCATAACAATTCTATTTTAGTTGATTTTCACCATTCCGCCCTTGATATTGACATCCGTATCGCCATTCACATTTACCTGATTGGCTTTTACGTCGGCCTTCATATTGGACTCGACACGTACAGAGTCAGCTCCCCTGAGGACGAGGTCGTTGTCGGAAACCACCTCGAATATGGTGCCATCACCTTGGTCATGGATTTTAATACCTTTATTAACATCAAAACTGATGCCCTCGGTAAAGCCATCGATGGTGATGATGCCCTTGTCTTTCCACATGTTGATTCCGGTCCCATTTCCGTCTTCACATTCCGTAAAGAGATGGTAATTATTTTTGAAGAACACCCTGTAATCATAATCGGCTACGTCTTCGATAGTGTGCTCAGCATAACGATAGATGTCGTTTTTGGCATGCGAGTCGATGTTGTTTTTAGCATCCACAATGACGTCGTTGCCGGCATTAAGGACAATGTTCTTATCCGCCACCAGCTCAATGTTGCCTTTTGACTGAAGACGGATTAACCTTTTATCCGTGTCGTAAGTCACCACATAGTTATGAGTATCGTTGTCATAAATCTTAATATACCCGTGCTCCCCCTTGTCCCGAATCTCGATGGTATGTCCGTTGCGGGTGCGGATGGCCTTGAATTCGTTGGGGACTTTGTTATCCTCTGTCCATTCAGGGGCGGAGAAGTTGACCTGTGTATTATACAACGAGGCCATAACATAAGGCCGTTCGACGTTATTATGTTCAAAGCCAACAATAACCTCATCGCCTTTTTCGGGTATCAGGTAGGCACCATGCGACGAGCCTCCCGCATAAGTTTGGGCAACACGTATAAATGGTGTCGTGAACAACATTTCACGAGCCTCATCATAGGAATGTTTTCCAGAAAAACACGAGTCGCTATATAAAAGCTGCCAATCGAGCACCACTCTAACCTTTCCCTCTTTGTCAGGATCATCAGTATCAACCACAACGCCATGCTGCGGTCCACTTTGTGGAAAGACGTCAAAGTCACCGTATGTGAGGAAACCGTTCTCGTCGCGCTCAAGGTAAGGCGGCACCTCCGATTTTTGTGGGATGGCCTTGAACTCATTTGACATCGTACGACTATCATTTTCAGGGTCCCATACGTATGTCAAATCGATAACCTTCAGCGGCTCATGTTGCACAATGTCGGTCTTCTCAAGCCATCCAAGGTAAGTCTCGTCCTCAATGACGATGACGCTGCCAAGTTTGAGATCGGCACGACGGGCCTTGCCTCGGCAAATCACCGTGTCGGCCATTACGTATTTATCAAGGATGCGACGTCGGTCATATACCACCAATCCATCATGATCACCAGAGGGATCTTCTTTCCCACATAAGTCTCCGTTATTTATTGATACATTTTGAGAATTGATATGCGCAGATAGGAGGTCCGACACCTGGTTGCCCGGGTGATTGAAGAAATCGTTGGAACTATCGTACACGGTCTTCGCCATATCGTGGGTGGGTTCCACCTGGTTTGCATATGAGCGTTCCGGCCCTTTTTCGGCACCGATACCAACAGGAGTGCTTATTATCTTGTCGTAATCGGTAAGCACAATGCCTGTGTGTTGGCTCATGTTGAGGTCATAGTCGTAGGATTCAATGTCGTAACCCGTACGCATGTTGACAGGATCACTTTCAACCATCTCTCCAAACACAACCTTACCGTTCTCATAATAGAAGAACTCGCCAAAACGCTTGGCCATGCGCACCAAAAAGTCATAGTCGCTTTCATGATACTGGACAATATAAGGCATGACTTCTTTGTATCGCGGATTGACTTCAAGCTCCAAGTTCTTTTTGTCATCACCAAAATTGTAGTACCTTCCTCCTGCTGCATCGTATTTCTTTGAATCCTCCGAATACTCTTGGAATACCCATTGAACCAGACCATCAAGTCTCCTGTCATCGAAAAAGCTCTTGCAGTTAGGAAACATCTTTAGTCGAGCATCAGGACTATAGGCAATGCATTTTATCTTCATCGGGTCTTTGTTGTCGCCACGAACCAAATTGACGTGCTGGATGTAGCCCCTGAAGAAGTCATTAATCTCATCGGTCACCCAACCACCTTCCACCGCACGTCGGTTGGCCGTCACCGAACACTCCACCAAAGCACCCAACAACTTACTGCGAAGCTCAAATCTGATGTCTTCTTGGGTGAGTGTCATGTCCTTCTTACGCAAGGTGAATTCCATGCGATTCGGTTCCAACAGCCTCTTTGTCATCTTGAAGCTTAGGAAGTTATAGCCTTCCAATTCCTCTCCGTTGATTCTTATTTGGGGATCGCCCTTTAACTGTATTGGCATAACAAATGAGATTAAAAGATTATTGGTTTTTTTGAATATAAAATTATCAGCCCGCTGGAGTGATGGCTATTTTGTGAAGGTTATCGTAGCCCACAGCAATCCCATTACGACTGTTCAAGAAAGAGATAACCTCGGCATAAAGCGTGAGCCGCATGGTAGCCATGTTACTCGTCTGGTTGTTGAAATACTCATATAAACCGACGCAAAAGGTATTTTGAAATTGGATGTAACGACAAGAGTTGGGACCAAAACGGTTGTAGTTGACATCCATCTCAATATAGCCATCATGTTGCTTGTAGTCGTTCAACATCCACTCCTGTAAGACTTGGGCTTTTTCTGGCGAGACAATGGTGACGACAATGCGGCCTGCTTTAACGCCTCCGTTAGGCTGTCCATCGGCGTTGACAGGTTGCACCATTTCGTACTCACATTCAACAATGCTGTAAGTCATGTTGGCATCAACCAAGTGTAGCGTTGCTTTGAGTGACATAGTTTCTTATTTTAAGGTGAATGTATTTGAAATCAAGGGAAGACGGGATCTTAAGCCCGTCTTCCCCTTTGGCAAGAGCCCTTAGGCCCAGTCATTAGTGTAGGTCACCGAGCCGTTCTTGATTTCGCGGCACGACAAGACGATCTCCTCGTAGTGGCCCATCTTGTCTTCCCACATCTCGACGAAGTTGACGCAGTAACCGTCAGTGAACTCGATCTTCTTCATCAGGTTGCCTGACTTGGTCTCGTTGAATTCAACGGCGCCGTTCTTGGCCAAGTTGGGAGCAATCATCCAGTCCAGAAGGTCCGGATTGCCATCGTTCAAGGCTTTCACGCGGAGGGTGATCTTACCGCCTCTCGGGATACCCGACATTTGGCCTTCGGTGTCGGTGGCCTGGTTGAAGGAATAGGTGACCATCATGACCTCGCGCTCGGTGAGGCCGTCAACTTTTAATGTTACAGGTGTTTTTGCCATTTTTGTAATGTTTTAAGGTGTTAGTATTAAGTGAATTAAAATGCTAGATTACTCCAATTCGGTGTTGGCTTCCATATAGTCCTTGTTGTCGGCCTCGAGCTTAATGACGAAGTTCTTGGCGGCAAAGAACGGGGTGATGGAGATGTCGACCGACACCACCTTGGTCTTCGGGTCTTGCTTCGGATCGCCCAGTTTGTACTTCGAGAAGAAGTTCTGGTAGCCCTGATAGTGGTTCAAGAAGTCTTGGATCTTGTCCTTCAGCTTCTTGGGCGAGGTGTAAGGATCCCAGTTTTCGAGGGCAATCTCATGCACGTAGTTCATGAGCACCTTCTTGACCCAGTCGAACACACGCACAATGGGGTATTCCATCATGGCGTCGAGGTCGCCATTGTACAAGGTGTTGTTGTTGAATGCCATGACACGGCCTTCGGAGAACACCATCGGGACGACATGGTCGTCCATCAAGGAAGCGATCTCCGACTTGAGGAGGTCGAGTTTGACGCCCTTCACGTCGGCCACGGTGCCGTATTTCTTACCGGCGCGGCCTTGTGAGATTGGCGTGGCCTCGTCGTACATCATACCTGCCAAAGCACCGGCGGGCGAGATGTAGAAGGCCTCTTCATACTGCTCGTCGTAGCTGAGCTTCTCGCTCTCGCGGCCGACAAGCCAGTTGCAAGCCATGACGACGTTTTGCAGGGCAGCGTCGCTGTCGACGAAGCCCTTGGTGACTTCCTTCAGGTCCTCGAGTGAGTTCTCGTCTTCGAGGGCTGTATCGGTCACGAGGATGGTTCTGTACTTGTGTGCCACCTTGGCCCAGCGGAGCAGTTCCACTCTGTCCTTGAACACGCCGCCAGGGATGACGATGAAGCTGTAGCTGTCCTTCAAGCTCAGACGGTCGAAGGCATGCTTCAACAGGTCGTCCACCTGATCCTTGAAGCTCGAGTCAGCGTCGGTGATGGCATCCTTGGCCACATTGACGACTTTCAGCTTCTCCACCTTCTCGCCACCACTGTTCTTGAAGAACATGTCGAGGGCGCGGTAGCTGCGTTCCAGGTCCTTGGAGGCATCCAAAGCATCGGTGATGCCTTGGGTGAGCACCTTGAGGTGTTTCTCTTCCTTCTGCTTGCAGCTCTCCACCATATCGGTAGCCGAGGCGTTGCCTTCGTTGAGGAGTTCGAGCCATGCCTTGAGTTCGGTCTTCAGGGCATCGCGTTTCCCCTTCTTGCGGCTGTCGCTCAGGAACGAGTCCTTGATGGCTTTCTTGGTGGGGTTCATGTCCTCGGCGGCAGGGATGATGCCCTTGATGGCCGAGAAACCGCCGAATCTCTGCAAGAGTTCGGTCACTTCCTTTTTCTGTTGTGCGCCTTGCTGTTGCTGCTGTTGCGCACCAGCTTCGGTAGCTTTCTGTAATTGAGGATCTGCCATAGTTATCTTCTGTTTTTTGTGATTATTCGTTTTCTTCCAGTTCTTTCAGCAAATACTCGAGATAATCCTTGAGTTCTTCCTTGCTGCCAGCGTCCTTGAGGATGTCGCGGAGCTTCTTGTTCGATTCAATCTGCTTACGCACCTTGGCCACGCTATCCATCTCGGCTTTCTTCTTTGAGAGGAACTCGCTGTTGGCCACGAGATTGCCTTTGCCTCCGTTGGCTTCAAAGTCCTTGATCTCATTGAAGTGCAGCGTCTCAGTGACAATGCCACCATCCTCATCAGAGAAGTTGACCTCCACGTTAGGCTTAAAGTGGTCGAACACGTCGCCAATGGTCTTGGCGTCCTCAAACAGCTCGGGGTCCTCGCCCTGAGCGTCGGAGGTGTACTGGTCGATGAACAGGGTTTTGTTGGTGTCAAGTGCACTTACCTGACTGCCCGATTCTTCATCGGTAGCTTTTGAAATGAAATTTTTCTCTTCCATAGCAATTAGTTTTGATGATTATTTAGTTGTTTCTTATTGTGTTGTCATTATTCTTCTTGCTTAATCATGTAGTCGGTCTTCACGCCGTTGACGTAGAAGGCCACCTTGCCGTCTTCCATCTTCACCTCAACGGTGTCGCCAGCCTTGAGCTTGCCGCTGATGATCATCTTCGACATCGGGCGACGCAACTCCTTGCGGATGGTACCGATGATGGGACGGGCACCAAATTGCGGGCTGAAGTCCATCATGGCGATGGCCTGCTTGGTATCGTCGTCGATCTTGAAACTGATGTTCTGCTCGGTGAGCAGCTTCACCAGACCCTTCAGGTGGATGCTGAAGATGCGGGTGACAGTCGCCGGCGTGATGGGCGAGAACGGCACGATCTCGGTCAGACGGCCCAAGAACTCGGGACGGAAGTAGTCCTGCATGATGGTCATCAGGTCGCTGTTCTTCGGGACGACGCCCTTCTCAAACGAGTCGACGATGAACTTGCTGCCGATGTTGGAAGTGAACAGGATCAAGGCATTGGAGAAGTCACCCACACGTCCCAAACGGTCGTGCAGCTTGCCTTCGTCCAAGATTTGCAGGAACAGGTCGAACACCGACTTGTGAGCCTTCTCGATCTCATCGAACAGCACCACCGAATAGGGTTTCTGACGGATCTTGTTGACCAGCAGACCGCCCTCTTCGTAACCGACATAGCCGGGAGGCGCTCCATACAGCAGGGCGACCGAGTGCTCTTCCTTGAACTCCGACATGTCGAAGCGGATGAGCGACGACTCGTCCTGGAAGAGGAACTCTGCCAAGGCTTTCGAGAGCTCGGTCTTACCAGTACCCGTAGGTCCGAGGAAGAAGAAGGAGCCCATGGGCTGACCCTTCTTGTTGAGGCCCGAACGCGATTCGTAGATAGACTCAAGGATGGTCTTGATGGCATGGTCCTGACCGACCACACGGCGTTTGAGGATTTCCTCGGCGTTGACGAGTTTTTCGCGCTCCTTCGACTGCACCTTACCCAACGGGATACCCGTCTGCTTGGCCACCACAGCGAAGAGGTCGGGGGCAAGCACTTCGTCACGCTTCTCGGCGGTGAGGGTCTTCAGCTTGGCGATGATCTTGTCAAGATAGTCGAAACGCTCCTCCTTGGTAGGAATCTTCAAGAAGTCGGTGTCGTCGTCCAATTGTGCGATGAGCAGCACACTTACCTTATTTATTAATTCGTAATGCAGCCAATTGAGTTCCACCATGAGCTTCTTGTCATCCAGATGCTCGGGATTCTCCTTGAGCTTATTGAGTTTGGCCTCAATATTGGCTACATCGTTGGCCGACACATCGTTCATGGTCTTGATGAGGGCCATGGTGCGGTCGATAAGGTCGAACACCGAGTCAGGCATGGCCTTTTCGGTCATGTAACGCTTGGCCAAACGAATGGCTTCGGTGATGACTTCGTCCTTGATGGTCAGGTGATGGTATTTCTCGAAGGTGTTGACGGCGCCTTCCACGATACGGAAGCAGGTGTCCATGTCGGGTTCGTCGATCTGCATCTTTTCGAACTTGCGCACCATTTCCTTGTCGGTCTCAATGTTTTTCGTGAAGCCGTCGACGGTGGCGGTGCAAACGAGCAACAGGTCGCCACGGTTGAGTTCCTGTTTCAGCAGGTCGCCCGTGCCGTGCAGTGCACCCATCTTGTCCATCATCTTGTCCAATCCCTCGATGACGAGGATGGCGTTACCCAAAGCCTTCAACTCATTGATGACACTCTTGAAGCGGTCTTCCGTCTCCATGTTGTTCACGGCACCGCTGGCCAAGGCAGCCAAGTCGAGTTCATAGACGATGGCTCCTTGCAGGAAGCTCGGCACGTTGCCGCTAAGCAGGCGCGCGACGAAACCGTTAATCAAAGCGGTCTTACCCACACCAGACTCACCGATAATCAACAGGTTGGACTTGGTCTTGCGGCCCAGGATCTCGAAGAACGAGGCGATCTCACGTTCAAAGCCCACGACGGGGTTTGTCTTTCCTGAAGCGACAAGCTCGTTCTTGTTGATGCAATACTTACCCAAGGTCTTCTTGGCATTGGCCGAAAGTACAGGAGCAGGTGCCACCGTACCTTCGCCAGCTGCAGTTTGGAGATTTAATGCATCGACAACCTCGTTGGCAGTCAAAGGCAGGTTTTTCATCTGGTTGAAGTTGAAACCCACGCCTGGAGTGGCCAAGGCGGCCAAGACGCAATAATTGTCCACCGTCTCCAAACCGAACTTGGTGCGATAGTCGTCGGCGGTATCGAACACAGCCTTAGACTCGTCGGTGATGTCAAGCTCGCTCACGGGACGAGAGGCCTTAGGCGTCATACCAATCTCGCAGTCGGCCCACTCCACCAAATAATAGTAGTCTTTGTCCAAGTTGCCTTCAATGAAGGGAACCATACCCATATCTTTATGCAACAAGGCTTTGAAGATATGGCAAGGATAGATGGCATCATTGCCGTTGCTCACTGCATAATTCTGGGCTATCCTTAACAAGTCTTCGAAAGTGGTGTAAATGTTTTTTTTATTCATATTAACACATTGTTGGTTGTTTTTATTCAAATTAGAATAATTGAACGTGCAAATATGCGAAAAAAAAAGCAAAATGCAATAAGTAAAATTACCTATTTTTCAAAAAAATAGGCTGTTTTTCATTATAAAAACAAAATAATGTTTCCAATTTATAAAATCACACCAAGCCGTTAAGGAAGGCGTAATTCACCATCTCGGTCGTCGAGTCACATCCTATTTTATTAAAAATCTTATTTTTATGTGATTCCACCGTACGGGCACTGATAAAGAGCTCGTCTGCGATTTCCTTTGAGGTCTTGCCCAAGGCACAAAGACGGATGATGTCGAGTTCGCGCTGCGTGAGGCTTTCGCTTTTCTGTGCACCTTCCGACGAGAGTTCCTCAGAGTCATGGCCAAAATAGTCCTTACCTGCAAAAACGGAGGTGATGACCGTAGCAAGCCCTTGTGGAGTGACATCCTTGCTGACAAAGCCATTGAGACCTTCATGGATCATGGCCTCCAGTTCCGGATTGTTATCTTCGCCCGACACCAACAGCACCTTGATATTGGGAAGCATCTGTTTGGCCGCCTTCAGCACATCCATGCCCGTGCCATCAGGAAGGAAATAATCCAAAAGGATCAAATCAATCTCGTTGGGCTGTTGCTTGAGGACTTCCAAAGCCTGGCTCACATTCTCGGCTTCGGCCTTGATGACGCAATCGAGACCTGAATATGACAATGCCATGCGAAGACCGACCCGATAGAGCGGATGGTCTTCGACCATCAGGATTCCGATTTTTTTGCTACGCATCATAATCTAGCTTTTTTCACATTAAACTTAATGGTGGTACCTAGTCCTTCTTCGCTCTCGATAAGCAGTTGCCCACCATTTTTCACCATCAGCTGACGGCTGACAAAAAGGCCTATGCCCGTGCCGCGCTCGCCATAAGTGCCTGCGGTCGGCTTCACTGTTTCGCGCATCAGTTCCTGCAAACGCTGTTGGCTGATACCGACACCATGGTCAATCACTTCGACCCATACCTGCTTGTCTTCCTCGACAGCCCTCACCGTAATCTCGCCTCCCTCTTTGGAGAACTTGATGGCATTGGTGAGTAGGTTTTGAAAGACGATATTGAACACATTAACCTTGTCATAGCATTGCAGGCTGGGCGCGATGTCATTAATCACCACCAAGTCCTTGACTTTCAGTTCCTCGTTGTGAGGCCTGACACCTTCCTCTACGGTCTTCAACAAGTTGAACATCGCCGGCGGATTGGCTTCCTTGCCCAACTCGCCATAAATCCAATGCAGGATGGTATAGAGCTTGTCTTTCAATTCATCGGAACCTTTCTTCAACGCTACCATGTTCTCCTTCAGCTCCTCGCGGCTGAGGCTGTCGAAATGCTCATTGGCCAACTTCAGCACCATGTTCTGCGCCAACACCGAGTTCTTCACGTCGTGAGAGGCCACTGAAAGGATACGGTTCTGGGTCTCGTTGAGCCGCGCCAATGTCTTGTTCTGCTTCTTCCTGACACGAATCAGACGCACCAAGATGACCATGATGATGATGAGCAATCCAGCAAAGACAAACAGGATGATGATTTCTGCGGCTTGTGTCCTATTGTTTTTCTCCTGGATCTCCAACTGGTGTTCTTTCTCAGCAAGATCGTATTTCACCTGATAGTCACGAACGAGAGCTTGCTGGCTCTCATTGAAAATCGAATCTTTTAGGGCTGAACTCATCTCATAATATGCCAAGGCTTTGTTGGCATCAAAATGCCTCGAGGCATCGCAGGCCCCCTTGTAGGCATTAAGCAGACACTCGTCATAATTACCTTCCTTCGAGAGGGCGATGGCTTTCTGAAAATGGTTTTCCGCATCCCTATATTGCCCATCAACAAGAAGGAAATGACCAAACAAAGTCTCAATCTCCGCCTGAACGAAAAGATCCTCCTCCGTCTCCGCCGAATGCAAAGCTTCCTCAATCATCGTATAGGCCTCGTCTTCACGACCAGCAGCAAAATAGGCACGTGCCAACACCATCTGACGTTGCGCCACTTTGTTAGGCGAGTCATTGTGGTCAAGCGAATACTCAAGGGCTTGCTCGGAAAGCGCCACAGCCTTCTCCACTTTTTCCTTTCTACGCTGTCCCTCCATGCTTTCCGATTGCGAAAGATAGATATCGGAGAGGTTATGCAGGTAGGTCGCCATATCTGGATAGTCACGGTCATCAACCAACTCGCCCATCAGATTGATACACTTTGAATTCATTTCCTCTGCCCTATCCAGCTCGCCCATCGAGCTATAGATGGCCGCCATGTTATTGGTAGTGTAACGTATGTTCTTCTCGTAAAACGGATTGGCTTCCTGCTCGTTGAGTTGCATCATCAGTTCA
>JAEEGG010004507.1_pt1 | contig 33697 bp, 37 predicted proteins | sample 9134161 | NCBI WGS metagenome assembly JAEEGG01 (sample SAMN16246543, study PRJNA631951) | gut metagenome | biome: gut microbiome; feature: rumen; material: CR-attached | host: Bos | place: Iran: Karaj | collected 2018-10 | reverse complement strand
ATCCCAACGAGAAGTTCTCTATGAGTAACCTCGCTGCCAACATCTCCCAGAATGTAAACGGCGTTTCCATGCTGCACGGCAAGGTGTCACAGGACATTTTCGCTCATATGTATCCGGGTTATCTGCCTGAGGAACTCTATGTGAGCTACGTCACCAACGGTGTGCACTATCCTACATGGTGCGCCCCTGAGTGGAAACCAGTCCACTCCCGCGTGTTCGGTCCGGCCTTCGCCACCCACCACTACGACAAGTCCTGCTTCGACGGCATCTTCAGCGTGTCCGATTCTGAGGTCTGGGGTGTGAAGAAAGAGCTCAAGAGAAAGCTCATCGAATTCCTGAGGGAACGCCTTCAGGACACTTCCATCTCCAACCATTACAGCCCCTCCGAGCTGGTTACCATCATGGATACCCTGAGGGACGATGCACTCACCATCGGCTTCGCCCGCCGTTTCGCCACCTACAAGAGGGCTACGCTCCTGTTCCGTGACCTGGACCGTCTGGACAAGATTATAAACGACCCTCATCAGCCGGTGCAGTTCCTCTTCGCAGGAAAGGCCCACCCGGCAGACAAGGCTGGTCAGGACCTCATCAAGCAGATTGTAGATATCTCCAAGGATCCCAGGTTCATAGGCAAGATTGTCTTCGTCCCCGGATACGACATCACGCTTGCAAAGCGCATGGTTCAGGGCGTGGACGTCTGGATGAACAACCCCACACGTCCCCAGGAGGCATCCGGCACGTCCGGAGAGAAGGCTGCCATGAACGGCACCATGCACTTCTCCGTGCTGGACGGCTGGTGGGTAGAGGGCTACAAGGAAGGCGCCGGCTGGGCACTTCCCATAGAGCAGGCCTACGAGGACAACAACTTCCAGAACGAGCTTGACTCCGCCACCATCTACCAGATCCTTGAGAACGATATCGCTCCTGCATACTATAATGTAGACCGTACCACCGGCCGCAGCAGCGAGTGGATCAACTACATCAAGAACACCATCGCCAAGGTTGCATGCGACTTCACAACCAACCGCATGCTCACCGACTACTGCAACCAGTACTATGTGCCCCAGGCCGGCCGCGCCACTTCCGTAAAGGCCGATGACTTCAAGCTGGCCCGCGAAATCGCCGCCTGGAAGGCCCACGTGCGCAGGGAATGGAACAACGTACAGCTTGTTTCCCGTTCTACTCCTCAGACTGCCTATGACATCACCCAGGCCAACCAGTATCATGTAGAGCTGGTCCTGAGCCTTGGAGACCTGTCTCCGGAAGACATAGGCGTCGAGGTTGTGTTCGCACAGGTGGACAAGCGCGGTCAGCGTCACATTGCCCACGTTCAGGAGTTCAAGGTAGAGGAGTTCAAGGACGGTCAGGCAAAATACACCGTAGACGTCCTTCCGGAGAAGACCGGTGCTTACGAGGTATGCTCCCGCGTGTTCGCCAAGAACCCCCTGATGCCTCACCGTCAGGACTTTGAGTGTGTAAAGTGGCTGTAGTAACCACAGGCTTCTTTGACGGTGTGCATCTTGGACACCGTCATGTAATCGAGACATTGGTCTCCTGTGCCCGTGAAAGGGGACAGGAGGCCATTGTGGTTACATTCTGGCCCCATCCAAGGACTGTCCTTCAGCAGGATGCAAGGGATTTCCGCATACTCACTACCCTGGAAGAGAAAAAGCGCATGCTTGCCGCCATGGGAGTAGACCGCGTGGAGGTCATTCCCTTCACGCGTCAGTTTGCAGCCCTTACAGCCAGTGAGTATCTGCAGATGCTTCATGACAATTATGGCGCCTCTCTCATTGTCATGGGGTACGATAACCGGATAGGTTCGGATAAGAAGACGTTCAGCGAAATTGAAGCATATTGTTCCCGGAACCCTTCGTCGCTTCGCTCCTCGTCCCTCCCAACGTCCCTTCGGTCCGTCGGGCCCCTCCCGTTCATGTGGCCACGGGCGGCCACAGGTTCCGGAGAACAACATGCTTCAATTTCTTCTACTATGATACGTCGGGCACTGAGTGAGGGAGATGTGGAGAAGGCGAATGCAATGCTGGGGTATGAGTATGAGCTCACGGGGGCCGTGGTGGCAGGGAACAGGCTGGGGAGGACCATTGGCTTTCCTACGGCTAACATGCAGCTGTATGAACCTCTCAAGCTGGTGCCCGGGAATGGGGTGTATGCCGTTGAGGCTGAGGTGCTTGGCTCTGTGTACAAGGGAATGTGCAACATTGGCGTGAGGCCAACTGTCAGCGGTGCTTCACGCACCATCGAGACCCATATCCTGGACTTTGACCAGGACATTTACGGCCTTCCGCTCACCCTGCGTTTTCAGCGCCGCATACGCGACGAGCGTAAGTTTGACTCGCTTGACGCACTGCGTGAGCAGCTGGCTAAAGACCGTGAGGCGTGCTCTTCGCTCATTTTTTAGACATTTCCGTGCAAGGGAACGGCACTCTTTGTATTATATTGGAAAAAAGTATTATGCATATGAAAAAGCTTGCGTGTTTTATTCTGGCAGCGGTGTTTGCCGTTTCCTGCTCAATGGATGAGTTTGGCAGTTTTTCAAAGTCGGACGGTGGCTATTATGATCTTTCCGGAGAGGCTGTGGGAGATGGTGGATATGGTGAGGCGGCAGGCGAGCCTTCCGTAAACGGTGAAGGCGGCGGCAACAGCCAGGCCGGCCGTATAACTGCCGGTGAATGGAACGACCTGGACCATTGGGACTTCTGGGGCCAGCTAATGACCGGAGAAGACTTTGCCCAGTATAGTTCCTATTGGAAATTCTGGACCAATAACCGCATTGCCGTTGAGGTTACCGACAAGGACGGCAAGCCGGTTTCCGGAGTCAGGGTTACCCTTCAGCGCGCGGGGGCCGATATCTGGAGCGCAGTTACGGACAATCTTGGCCGTGCAGAGTGCTGGGTGGGCATTTTCCAGAAGGAAGACCAGGTGGATGCATCGTCAATAAGCATAAGCGTCAACGGGAAGGTATGGGAGACTACTCCTGCCATCACAGCCTGGGATTGTCCTAACGGCGTGTCCGTGAACAGGATAGTAGTGGAAAACGCTGCTCCGGCGGCAGAGAAGGCAGACATCGCCTTCATAGTTGACGCCACGGGCTCCATGTACGACGAAATCAAGTTCCTCAAGGACGACCTCATGGATATCCTCCGGAAAGTGGAGGCAAAGCAGGGCGGCGTTACTTTCCGCACAGGCTCCGTCTTCTACAGGGACGAAGGTGATGCATACGTAACCCGCAGCAGCAACTTCTCCGATAAGTTCTCAACAACTTTGGACTTCATTTCCAAGCAGGATGCCGATGGTGGCGGAGATTATCCCGAGGCCGTACATACCGCCCTTGAAAAGAGCCTTCAGGACCTCTCATGGGACCAGAGCGCAAAGGCAAAACTGGCATTCATACTTCTTGATGCTCCCGCGCATCACTACGACGACATTATAACCAGTCTGCAGTCTTCTATAAAGTCTTACGCGGCAAACGGTATCAAGGTTATTCCCATTGCGGCCAGCGGCATAGACAAAAGCGCAGAATTCATGCTCCGCTTCTTCGCTGCGGCAACAGGCGGCACCTACGTGTTCATCACAAATGACAGCGGTATAGGCGGCGACCACATTGCAGCATCTGTAGGCGAGTATCAGGTTGAAATTCTGAACGACCTCATTATCCGTCTCATCGAGAAATATACGGACTAGCGTATGAACAGGTTTAAGTCGTTATTGCCCATTGCCCTGTCCCTTATGCTGACCGGATGCGTGACAGACATGGATCCCTTTGAGGGGGGAGACGGCGTAAGGGTGAACATAAACGGGCAGAAGTGCGTCATGTACGGTATCCCAGGGGGGTATTATGCCACTCTGGAAGCCGCTAATGACGTGAGTACCTTCCAGGCCGATATTACCATGATGTCCGCCATTACCGATGCGCACATCAACTATGTGGTTCCGGAGATGTCTCATATCGAAAGGTCTGTCTTCAGGCTTCATTTCGATATCCAGGAAAACAACGCATTTGTAAAGGAGCAGAAGTACCAGATACATGCTTCCGGTACCAAGACTGCATCTCTTATAGTCCCTGAGCTGAATACGGAGAACGGATCTTCCGAAGAGGAGGTGAGGCTCAAGGGGTGGGTTTACTTCCTCAGTCTGGGAGATGTGGTTGAGGTCAGGTTTGATCTGAACGGAACCGGTGCAGGCGGCAAGGAATATGTCCTCCGCCACGGATTCCTGCGTTTACATCAAAAGAAGGAGCAGCAATGAGAAAGGTATTCGCAACAGCATTTCTTGCGCTGTTATTCACAGGATTATCGGCCCAGGAAAAGAATATAAACGTAGGCTTTGCCCTGGGTGGGTACGACCGATACACCTACGGCCATTCTGAGATAGTTGATGTCCACAAGAGTTCAACCTACAATGACATATCTTACGTATCCAACCCTATCGTACTCCCGACTCTCACATTTGAAGGTGGTTACGTTTTTAAAGGAAATCATGTTGGAGCCTTTCTGGGCGCTTACTGGAGTTATGCCTGGAATAATATGTACGGCGGCCCAAGTCCTCTAAGGGAGAGCGAGAGCATCCTTCATCTTGTGCCTCAGGTCAGATTGTATTACCTATACAGGGGGAATGCCAGACTATACGCCACATTTGGACTGGGAGCCCGCATAAGATCCTTCTCGGAGACATTTGAAGGTGATACCATCCGGTCCAGCAAAGCAACTGTCAGTTATATCGTATCTCCTTTTGGAATGTCTTTCGGCGACAGGTGGACATTCGCCTGCGACTTTGGCTTCGGCACTCCCTGGTCTATGTTCAACATGACCTTAGGATACCGTTTCTAGCATTTACGGAACAAACTGGACACAGACTGGGGCGCCACATTCTATGGTGGCCCCGGTTTTTCTGAGGCTCCCGTTTCTGCCTATTGAGTAAATCTCTACGGCATTGCTGTCCCTGCAGGCGCAGAGGAGGTATCGGCCATCTGGCGATATGGCAAAGTTACGGGGATGGATTCCGGTATGGGTGTAGCTCTTCCATATCACTTTCCCGCTTTCGGAATCTATTGAGAAACAGGATATTCCGTCCTCCTTGAGCCTGTGGCTGGTGTACAGGTGGCGGCCGTCAGGGGTAATGTGGATGTCTGCGCTGCCGTGGCCGTCTCCGTTGTAGGCTTTTATGTCCTGTATGAGCTCCAGCGTGCCGTCGGAGTAGGAGAAGACAAGCAGGTGGTCGGAGAGTTCGCAGAGGAGGTAGGCGAAGCGGCCATCGGCACTGAATACCATGTGACGGGGGCCGTACTGTACTTCTTCCGGATTCTGCCAGGCAATGGATTCTTTGCCAAGAGGGGTGCCGCCTCCCTGAATTTCATATCTGTGGATGCAGTCGTTGCCCAGGTTGGTCACAAAGATGTACTTGCCGTCGGGAGAAATTACGGCGCAGTGCATGTGTGCGCCGCTCCCGATACCTCCGCCACTGTACTGGGAAAGGCCTTCGATGCGGCCATCGGCATTGAGTGAAAACGCGCTCACAGTGCCGCCTGTGTAGTTTGAACTTACGATGGCGTTTCCCATATACAATAAGTTGCACGGATCTTCGCCGTCAAGCTGAGCCTTGGGAATTTGAACGCTCTCCAGCAGCCGGATGGTGCTTCCCGTAAGGGTATATGAACTTACTCCCTGCCTGCCGTCGTTGAACTCGTTCACGGAATACGCCATGGTGCCTTCCGGGTTGGTTATCACAAATGACGGATTGCCCGCCGGCGCGTAGTCCAGGAGAGTACAATCAGCTGTTTTTGTATTAAAGGAATACAGATACACGCCCTCCGCGGCAGTGTTTTCTGTATATGTTCCAACAAGGAGTCTCACCTCCTGAGGAGCGCTGCATGACGCAAGAAGTGCAAAACCAATAAAGCAAGAAAGAGTTAAGTTCATTTTCATATTGCAAATATAACAATTTAATCACTCCCGGCTTGGCAATGTGAGGAAGTTGGAGTAACTTTGCGGCCAAATTATAATACGATGCAAGGTTTCTGGACAGTTCTGATGCTGGTGTTCTCCAACATCTTCATGACATTCGCCTGGTATGGCCATCTCAAACTCAGTGAGATGAAGATATCTACCGGCTGGCCCCTCATACTGGTAATACTGTTCTCCTGGGGTATTGCTTTCTTTGAGTACTGCCTCACAGTGCCTGCAAACCGCATTGGCTTTCAAGCCAATGGCGGGCCGTTCAACCTGCTTCAACTGAAAGTTATCCAGGAGGTGATATCACTTACCGTGTTTACCGTGATAATTATGTTCATGTTCAAAGGCCAGGCCCTTCACTGGAACCATATCGCCGCCTTTGTCTGCCTTGTCCTTGCAGTTTTCTTCGTTTTCCTTGAGAAGTAGACACCAGCGTTGGATTTCAAATTTTAATTTATTACCTTTGCAACAGATACTTGTAGCGCGACGGCCGGTCAAATGGTCGTCGGCTCGTTTTTTTGACAACGAAAAATAAGAAATGCCACAGATCGAAATGATGACACAGGCGGGCCTCGATAAACTCAAGAGGGAACTCGCCGAAGCACTGGCCCAGAGGCCGGTTATCTCTGCAGCAATTGCAGAAGCCCGCGAGAAGGGAGACCTCTCTGAAAACGCAGAATACGATGCCGCACGCGACGCCCAGGGCCTCCTGGAAGTGAAGATTGCCCGCCTTAAGGAAAAGGTAGCCAACGCTCGCGTAATAGATGAAAGCAAGCTCAGCGCAGATTCCGTCCAGCTCCTCTCCAAGGTAAAGGTCCAGAATCTCCAGAACAAGATGGAAATGAATTTCCAGATTGTAGCGGAGACTGAGGCCGATTTCTCCAAAGGCCTCCTGGCTGCAACAACCCCCATCGGCAAGGCCCTCATCGGCCACAGCAAAGGGGAAACCGTTGAGGCAAAGGTCCCCAGCGGCATCATGAAATTCAAGATCCTGGACATCTCCCTATAGAGTATGGCAACCATTTTCACCAAAATAGCCAACGGGGAAATCCCTTCCTACAAGTGCGCAGAGAACCAGGATTTCTACGCTTTCCTGGACATTTCCCCCCTTGCCAAGGGCCACACCCTGGTAATCCCCAAGAAGGTTGAGGACGATTATATCTTCCACCTGGACCCCAAGACCTATGAAGGCCTCTGGGCCTTTGCCCGCAAGGTTGCTACCGCCCTCAAGGCCGCAGTGCCCTGCAAGAGGGTTGGCGTAGCCGTCCTGGGCATGGAAGTTCCTCACACCCACATCCACCTGGTACCCCTCCAGACAGAGGGAGACATGGATTTCCGCAAGGCAAAGCTTTCCCTGCAGCCGGAGGAAATGAAATCCATCGCCGATGCCATCTTCGCAGAATATGAAAAGCTTTAGAATCCTTCTTCTGGCCGCCCTGGCACTGGTTTCCTGCGGCAAGAACACAAGCGTTACAGGCATTGTCAAGGACGCCCCCGAGGCAAGCCTTACCCTTCAGCTTCTGGACGTAAACCGCTTCCAGGTTCTGGATACCGTAAAAACCGCCGCCGACGGCTCCTTCAAGTATGCACTTGACCTTGAAGAACCTGCATTTGTGTACCTCTTCCACGGAGACCGCCAGATTGCCTCCCTCCTCCTTCAGAAAGGGGACAAGGTAAAGGTAGAGACCGATACCCTTGGCGCCTACCGCACGGAAGGCTCGGAAGACTGCCTCAAACTCCAGAAGGTAGAGAACGCCTACAACGCCTTCCTGCGTGACCTTGGAGGTATCCTTACCAGTAACCCCAACCCCGATCAGGCCATCTCCCGCCGATATGTGGAGTATTACCGTGACAGGGTCGCCTTCGTGATGCAGAACAGCAAGTCATTCGCAGTGGTCCCAGTATTTTTCCAGCAGGTGAATCCCACCCTCCCTGTATTCAGCAATGCTACGGACGGCTTTATCATGAACTCAATTGCCGATTCCCTCAGCACCGTGTGCCCTGACTCCCGCTGGATCAAGGCCCTCCGCAAGGAAGCGGACCGCCGCATGCAGGCCGTCAAGCTGGATGCAAAACTCAAGGATGCACAGGAGATAGGTTATATAGACATCGACCTCCCTGGCATGGAGGGCAAGAACATCAAGCTTTCGGAGGCCGAGTCCAAGATTACCCTGGTGTACTTCTGGTCATCAACCGCAGAGCAGAAGATGTTCAATATCACCTCTTTGGTGCCTCTGTATGAGGAGTTCCACCCCAGAGGCCTGGAGATCTACGCCATAGCCCTGGATGCGGATAAGAGCTCCTGGGCCGCCGCCGTCAAGAACCAGAAACTGCCCTGGGTAAACGTCTGTGACATCCGCGGCGCCTATTCTCCCTACATTGCCAGCTACGGAGTAACAACCCTTCCTATGCTGTGGGTAATCAAGAACGGCACCATTGACCCCGCCGCCGGCATTACCGATGCCGCCAGCTTGCGGGCATATCTAAAGAGGAATCTTTAGAACAATTGTTTCGACGGCTTTACCGCCACGAAATCCTTCAGATAGAACGGTTCGAAGTACGCAAGGTCTTCGAACTGTTTTTCGTTATAGGCCTTTTCCGCAAGGGGAGCCATGTCCGATGCAAGCGGGAAAGCCTCCCTGAAATGGGCATTGGGGGAGGTGAGGACGTCCTTGCACTTGAGGGCGCCGTCGCCAATGAACAGAACAGGGCCTGCGGCCAGCTCTTCGGAAAAGGAATCCGGGCCGATGACCTTGGCCTCGATTTCCGTAAGCCTCTCACCGGCAGGGGAGTACACGGCGGTATACACTTCCATCCGGCGTGCGTCGATCATGGGGACAATGGCGGTGAGGTCCCCGATCAGGTCGGGGATGACTGGAGAGGAGGCCAGGATATCCAGAGTACTCACGGCAATGAGCGGAACGCCCGCGCCGAAGCAGATGCCTTTGGCGGTGGAGGTGCCCACGCGGAGGCCGGTGTATGAGCCGGGGCCTTTGGAAACGCACACGGCGTCAAGGTCCTGGGCGCGGAGCCCGGCGGCGTCAAGCACTTCCTTTACCAGTGGGGCGGTGAGGGCCGCCTGCATGCGAGGCTCCCGGCACACGCGGTCTGCCACCACGGTGCCATTGTCGGCCAGGGCTACGGAGAGAATCGTCCCCGAAGTTTCCAGTGAGAGGATCTTTGCCATTATATCATTGCCGTTACGGCTTCTGCGGCGCTCTGGATGGCCTCGGTCGCAGGAGTGATTATCTGTTTGAGGAAAGGCAGCACGGTCTGTGCAAAGTCCTTGAGGAGGGGATAGACCACGGACTCTTCAAGGAGCTTGCTGTCTTGAACAAAATTGAACTGGCCGTTGAGAGCCTCGAATACCATGGCAAGGACTCCCAGGACAAACGCCGTGAGGAACAGGGAAAGGACCATTCCCAAAACCCTGTTGAGCCAGCCCAGCGAAGCCATGTCCACAATCTTTGTGATGAGTTTTGCAAGGAGTAACACCACCACAAGGGTGAGGATGAGGATAATGGCGAATCCTATGATGTTGAGGACCGTTTCCGACGTGTTCCAGAAGCCGCCCAGCCATGCTCCCATCTGCGTGTAATACTTATATGCCAGCAGGGCTCCAAGCACTATTCCAACCAGTGAAACGGCCTGTTCCATAAGCCCTTTTGCCAGTCCGTGGATGATGCCCGGAATAAACAGCAGAAGCAGAATGATGTCCAGAGTATTCATTTGGCGATACCAGTTATATTTCTTATCTTTGTAGTCTTAAAAAGTATGCAAAATTAGCCAAAAAATATGACATTCAAAGAATATAACGGCCTGGACCTTACTGAAACCGGCAAAAGCGTGCTGGAAAGGTGGAAAAAGACAGGTGCCTTTGAGAAATCGGTAGCTCTCCGTGAGGGCGCACCTGAGTTCATCTTCTTCGAAGGCCCGCCTTCCGCAAACGGAATGCCCGGCATTCACCATGTCATGGCCCGTTCCATCAAGGATGCCATCTGCCGGTACAAGACCCAGACCGGCTACCAGGTCCGCCGCCGTGCGGGCTGGGACACCCACGGCCTTCCCGTAGAGCTCGGCGTAGAAAAGAAGCTGGGCATCACCAAGGCCGATATCGGCACTAAAGTGAGCGTTCAGGAGTACAACGCCACCTGCCGCAAGGAGGTCATGAAATACACCGCGGAGTGGGAAACCATGACAGAGCGCGTAGGCTACTGGGTAGACATGAAAGACCCTTACATCACCTACGACAACCGCTACATAGAGACCCTCTGGTACCTCCTCAAAAAAATTTACAACAAAGGTCTTCTTTATAAGGGATATACAATCCAGCCGTATTCTCCCACGGACGGCACCGGCCTCAGCTCCCACGAGCTCAACCAGCCCGGCTGCTACAAGGACGTCAGTGACACCACCGCCACCGTCCAGTTCGAGGTCATAAAAGACGGCGCCTCACAGCCCCTCTACGGCACGGAGACCGTTCCCGTATACTTCCTGGCCTGGACCACCACACCCTGGACCCTCCCTTCCAACACCGCGCTCTGCGTAGGCCCGGAAATAGAGTACATCAGGGTTCTGTCCACCAATCCGTACACCGGTGCTCCCGCAGTGTACGTGCTGGCCAAGGACCTTCTGGACGCCTGGTTCGGCCCCAAGATCCCGTTCAAGATACTTGACGGCGTATTCAAGGGAAAAGACCTCGAGGGCATCCGCTACCATCAGCTCATTCCCTGGTTCAAGCCCAACGGAGACGCCTTCCGCGTCATCACCGGAGACTACGTGACCACCAGCGACGGTACCGGCATCGTCCATATCGCCCCCACATTCGGTGCGGACGACAAGCGAGTAGCCGCAGCCGCCGGAATAGGGGAGATAATGCCCGTGGACAAGGACGGCAACCGTCAGGCACAGGTAGACCGCCAGGGCCGCTTCATGCGCCTCGAGGATATGGACCCCGCCTACGCCGCCACTGTAGACCCTTCATATAAAGAGTATTCGGGCCGATATGTCAAGGCCGGCTACAAACTCTACTTCGAGAAAGTTGAGGAAGAGGGCACCCTGGACATAGACCTCTGCGTCATGATGAAGGCAGACGGCCGCGCATTCAAGATCCAGAAGCACGTCCACAACTATCCCCACAGCTGGCGCACGGACCTTCCTGTCCTGTATTATCCCCTGGACAGCTGGTTCATCAAGGCATCGGCAGTGAAGGACCAGATGGTGGAGCTTAACAAGCAGATCATGTGGAAGCCCGCTTCCACCGGCTCCGGCCGCTTTGGCGTGTGGCTGGAAAACATTCAGGACTGGAACCTTTCCCGCAGCCGCTACTGGGGCACTCCGCTGCCCATCTGGCGCACGGAAGACGGCAAGGAAGAAAAGTGCATCGGCACCGTGGCAGAGCTCTTCGAAGAGCTGGATAAGGCCGTGGCTGCCGGCATCATGGCCTCCAACCCCCTCAGGGACAAGGGCTTCAATCCTGCCGACATGTCCCTCGAGAACTACAACAGGATAGACCTTCACCGTCCTTATGTGGACAATATGTTCCTGGTCTCGGAATCGGGAAAGAAGATGGTCAGAGAAACTGACCTCATAGACGTCTGGTTCGACTCCGGTGCCATGCCTTATGCCCAGGAAGGCCTCCGCGGCCTTGATGGCGGCAAGTTCGGCGCCACCGCAGACTTCATTGCAGAAGGCGTAGACCAGACCCGCGGTTGGTTCTATACCCTCCACGCCATCCACACCATGGTAAGCGGCACACCTGCCTTCAAGCGCGTCATCTCCAACGGCCTTGTCCTTGACAAGAACGGCAACAAGATGAGTAAGCGCCTGGGCAATGCCGTAGACCCGTTCAAGGCCCTTGACGACTACGGCGCGGACGCCCTCCGCTGGTACATGCTCACAAACGCCGAGCCCTGGGACAACCTCAAGTTCGACGAGAGCGGCGTCTCCGACGTCCGCCGCAAGTTCTTCGGAACCCTTTACAACACATATGCCTTCTTTGCAAGGTACGCAAACATAGATGGCTGGAAACCGGAAGAAGAGGCCGTTTCCTCTGAGCTGGACCGCTGGATCCTTTCCAAGCTGAACAGCGTCATTAAGGACGTGCGCGCGGCATACGAGGACTACGATGTCAAGACCGCAGGCCGCATACTGGAGACCTTCGTCTGTGACGATGTCTCCAACTGGTATGTCCGCCTTGGCCGTCCCCGCTACTGGGCAGGGGAGATGACTGAAGACAAGAAGGCCGCCTACAGCACCCTTTACAAGGTGCTGGTAGACGTCGCCGTCCTTTCCGCCCCCATCGCCCCGTTCTTCATGGACCAGCTCTGGCAGGATCTCACGGGAGCCCCGGAGGCGGAGTCGGTCCACTTCCAGCTTATGCCGGAGGCCGATGAGAAACTCATCGACAAAGACCTTGAGGAAAGGATGGCGCTTGCCCAGCAGGCAACCTCCCTTATCCTTGGCATCCGCAAGAAGGTTAACCTTCCGGTGCGTCAGCCGCTGCAGAAGGTCATGATCCCTGTCATATCGGAGAAGGTCCGGAGGCAGCTGGAAAGCGTATCGGCCATTATCCTTGGAGAGGTGAACGTGAAGGAAATGCAGTTCATAGAGGACACCACCGGCATAATGACCCTCAAGATAAAGCCCAACTTCAAGGTTCTGGGCAAGGCCTATGGCCCCCGCATGAAGGAAATTGCCGCCGGATTTGCCGCTCTTGACCAGACCGTCATTGCAAGTATCCAGAAGGCAGAGGCCGCCCAGGAGGTATACACTCTTGCCCTTCCCGGCGGAGACGTGGTCCTTAACCCCGGAGACTATGCCATCTCATCGGAAGATGTAGAGGGCTGGCAGGTTGCTTCCGAGGGCTCCCTTACCGTTGCCCTCGACATAGAGGTCACACCGGAACTCAAACTTGAAGGCCTTGCCAGAGAGCTTGTGAACCGAATCCAGAACCTTCGCAAGAGCAGCGGATTCGAGGTTACGGACCGCATTGACACCGTAGTCTACGCACCTCTGGACGAGGTCGTCGAGCGCTACGGCTCATATATCAGTGCACAGACACTGTCCCGCACCCTTTCCGTGCGTCCTTTAGCTGAAGCCCCCGCAGACGCAGCAGAGGTTGAGTGGACAGAAGACAATACCATCAAGCTAACCGTTAAAAGATAGACAGAATATGGAAGAGAACATCAAAACACGTTACTCTGATGAGGAGCTGGAAGAATTCCGCACCATCATCAACGACATGCTGGAGAAGGCTCGCGCAGAGTACGCCACGCTCCGTGATGTTGTAACCCATGCAGGCGGGAACGATATCCTTGACACTGCCCCCACCTTCAAGACCGTAGAGGACGACGGCGCCTTCCAGCTTTCCAAGGAAGAGGCCGGTGCCCTGGCCCAGAGGCAGTACAAGTTCATCCAGAACCTGGAAGCAGCCCTTGTCCGCATTGAGAACAAGACCTACGGCATCTGCCGCGTCACCGGCAAGCTCATCCCCAAGGAGCGCCTCCGTCTTGTCCCTCACGCCACCACCACCGTGGAAGGCAAAGCCATCCTTGAAAAGACCGGCAGGAAGTAGCTTTAGCGTCATTCCGGGCTTGACCCGGAATCTTTAACAGCTATGAAGAAGGGCAGAAATCTAATCTTCCTTGGGATTCTCCTCGTGGTCATAGACCAGGTCATAAAAGTCCTGGTCAAGACCAACATGACCCTGGGTCAAAGCATCCCCGTGCTGGGGAACTGGTTCCAGCTGGTGTTCGTGGAGAACAAGGGGATGGCTTTCGGAATGTCTGTTGGCGGTGTAATCGGCAAGTATCTCCTCACGGCCTTCAGGATTGTCCTGTTCGTGGTGCTATGCTGGTGGATTTCCAAGCTGACAAAGCGCAAGGACGTCCCCACCGGAGTGCTTGTGGGCCTTACGCTCATCACCGCAGGTGCATTCGGAAACATTGTAGACTGCCTTTGCTACGGACTCATTTTCAGTGAGTCCACGGTGAGTACCGTTGCTACGCTGGGCCATTATGCCCCGTTCATGCAGGGAAAGGTTGTAGACATGCTCTACTTCCCGCTATGGACTTGGCCGGACTGGGTTCCGGGCCTTGGCGGCCGCATCTTCTTCGAGCCCGTCTTCAATTTTGCAGACAGCTGCGTCACCGTGGGCGCAATCTATCTTCTCCTCTTCCAATGGAAGTTCTTCTCTAAGGATTAACCTCTATGGCAGACAATTATTTAGAGAATAGAGAACAGGCCGTCCGTGAAAGACGGCCTGTTGTGAAACGTACCAATCCCTCCCTGGACACCCTCCTCAAGCGTAACCGCAGTTACAGGGGCTATGATAAGAGCCGCAAGGTAACGGAGGAAGACCTTAGGAAGATTGTTTCCGTAACCACCCTTGTGGGCTCCGGAAAGAACCTCCAGCGCCTGCGCTACAGGCTTGTAACCGGTGAGGAGGCGGCAAAGGTGCTTCCCAACATCGTCCTTGGTGCCGCCCTGCCGGAGGAGCATCTTCCAAAGCCGGGCACTGAGCCGGAAGCCTTCATCGTGGCTTGCTGCCTCGGAGAAGAGAATAAAGTTGTGGACATCGACCTTGGTATCGCCGCCCAGAGTATGCTCCTTAAAGCCGTTGAAATGGGCCTTGGCGGCATCTTCATCCTCAATTTCAAGGCCGATGCCATCCGGGAAGCCCTGGATCTTCCGTCCAAACCCATCGCAGTGATTGCAATAGGCAAGGGCGCAGAGAACATATATCTTATGCCCGTCCACGCCGGCGCTTCCCTTGATTATTACAGGAAAGAAGGCGTACACTTTGTGCCCAAACTCTGTCTGGAAGACATACTTATCTAAGATTTTGGCGCGATAGTTGTTCTTTTGGCAAAGAAAACGAAACGCCATGAAACGGATAGTACTCATATTAGCTCTTGTTCTGGCAACGGCTACGTCATATGCACAGTATGGAGGAATGTTCCACGTTCAGGATAACAGGCCTCCTCAGCACGGAAATCAGAATTATCAGCAGAGGCCTCCCCAGCATGGAGGCATGCCCAGGCATGAGCGCTACCGCTCTGAAGTTGCCTGCACGGAAGACTGGCAGGGCCTCTGGAACGGAAACCATGTGCGCCTTGTAAACGGCAGGGTGTATGTGTATGATTACGATGGCGACACCGTGATCTGGGGCGATGAAGTGTATCTCCTTGCCAACGGGAGCTACAAAGTCAGGCGTAATGACAACTGGCGCATCTACGACCGCGAAGGCGTAACCACAAGCATCTGGGGCCACGAGATCCTGTACTGGTGGAACGGTTGCTACTGCGTCCGCGTAAACGACATTTGGCGCGTGTACGATGCCGATGGTGACCACCTTGGCGTATGGTCCCGTGATTACATAGAACTTCTATGGAACGGTACTTACCTGTACATTATCAATGGCCGCTACTATGTGGCCGATGCCTCCGGAGACCGAATCTCCAGCGTCTGGGGAGACCGCGTTGAACTCATGGACAACGGCTTGTACCGCTGCACCAGGAACGGCCGCAACTACTTCTACGACGAGCGCGGTAACGAAAGAAGGTAATCCGAAACCTTTGAGGCAACCACAGTTCCAAGTTTCACTTTTCCGTCCGGGCCTATGACATATAGGCTTGGGATCCACTTCACGTGGTAGTCGGCGCCCACTTGGGATTTCTTCATTCCTTCAGGGTCAAAGAGCTGCACGCCGGGAAGCTCCTTCTCCGCGGCAAAGTCCTTCAGCTTCTGGAACTCACGGTCAAAGGAAATGGACACAAACTGCACAGTTTTGCCGTGCTTTGCATACATTGCCTTGAGGTCCGGAACCTCTTTCCGGCAGTCCGGGCACCATGAGGCCCAGAATACCAGGACTACGGTCTTTCCGCGGAAATCGCTCAGTTTAACTGCTTTGCCGTCAAGGTCATTGAGCTGGAATTCCGGGGCAGCGGTTCCGGGCTTGAGGAGTTCCGCTCCGTATTGGATATCCGGATCCTCTTCCGGAGTTTGTGCCTTGAGTGAGAAGCCTGCAAGCAGCGCTGCGGCTAGAAGAATGATATGCTTGGTTTTCATATTACAAAAATAAGGAAAAAACCTTTTGTGCCTGCATAAAGGGATGAAATTCTACCCTAAAGGATGTTGATAAATAGAAAAATAAAACTGAAATTTGCAAATAACAAGCAATGGCACCGGTATGGTGACCGTTGTATTATATAGGCATTATGAGAAAAACCATTCTAATAACGGCCGCGCTACTTATGTGCGTTGCCGCTTTTTCCCAAAACCAGGCCCTGCCAAAGTTTTCTTCCGGCTATCCTGTGGCCGATGCCCTGGTGGATTATACCGATAATCTTTATCAGGAAGGTTTTGTTTATGAAACCCGGGGTATGGCCCGCATCGGGGACTGGTATCTTGGGCAGAGCGTCGCGGCAATATCGTCCCTGAGATCGGCCATAGGCAGGATTTACAGGCAGATGAAAGAGAATGCCGCCAAGAAGGAACAGGAGGACGACCCTACCGGCCTTCTGGCCTTTGCCAATGCCCTGGAGCAGTTTGCCGCTGCACTTGGGGAAGCGGTAGAAGAGGTCCCCGGCGCCGTCATCCGCAACCCGGCCGATACCTGGAGGCAGGTGGAGCGTCAGATATCGGCAGTATCACCATACCCGGAGCTTTTCCAGGGACTTGCCGATGAGTTTGCTGGACGCGTGGAGGAAGCGGCGGAGCATTATGCCAATGCGGTGGTAAATCCGTATTTCCGGCCGGAGATATCGGACTTCTCCTTCCTCTTCAAATGCTCCTACAATGAGTTGGAAAGCCTTTCCTCAAAGCTGATGGAAAGAGAGAATACCTATATGGTAATGCTGTCGGATAGCTTCCGCCTCTTCGACCGTGAACTGGATTTCCCCTGGGAGCCTAAAATCCAGTTGAGTATGGCGGCGGATGAAATGCGAAAGGAGGAGCCGGACTATTTTGCCGCCAAGGATTACTGCGAGGCAGCGCTCCTTGCCAATCCGTTCGATGTGAGCTTATATGAGCTTACTGCCAAGATGATGATTGTCTGCGGGGAATACGCCAAAGCTACTGATCTGGCTCAGGAAGCAATTGCAATTGAGCCGGAGAATCAGTTCTTCAAGGCTTATCTGCAGTATCTTGATAAGAAAGGAGGTGGGCGATGAGAAGGATTATTCTTGTTGCAGTTACACTGCTTGCCTGTCTGGGATTATCGGCCCAATACCGTCAGAAACCCGGGGACCCGGTGGACTACTCGCGCATACGTATCCCGCGTGATTCCATATCGTATCCTGTAGTGGCTACCATGGAGTTTGACTGCCGGACTACTTTCGATTATGTGAACTCCTGGATTGGAATGTCGTCAGATCCGGCCGAAAGGGATTCAGTGGCCAAAGCGTCAAAACTGACTACTACCCGTGCGTTGAAAATAAACGGCGAGCTTCGCATGAGCCGTGACATATCGGAGGAAATGATTGAGAATGCCATCCAGAAGGCTTTCTTGGAGACTGGCTTGAACCGTCCGCTCCTTGCAAAACGCATTGAACAGACCGGCAAATACAGTCAGATCAATTATTCGTCCGAACAGTTTGCCAAGGATATGGCCTCCCTTCTTATGACTGGCGCCGGATTCGGCCTTGCCGGGGCGGAGAGTGTGACTGTGGTTACGGACGCTATGAGCGTGGCCGGTACTGCAATGGCCGCGGATGATCTCATCAGCACCATTGAAAACGGCCAGGAACTGGATGTGGCAAGTACCGCAGTCAATGGCGTATCCACGCTGACTTTTCTGACAGACATTCTTGTGCGTGCGGCAGATGATGGAAAGATTCCTGCCTCAGTGATGAAAAAATTGCTGGAAGGGAATAAAGCAGCACTATTTGAAAAAGCAAAGGCGGCGGCTGGGAACGGAGCGTCCATGTTGGGTAACCTTATGTCCGTTATCGGCGTTTACCAAATTGCTCAAGCTGCCGATGAACGGGACCGCCAGAAATGGGAGAACCGTATTGCCGCATGTGCCAAATGGCAGATAGACTCTTTCTACAAATGGGTAAACTATTATCTGGACAGGTTATCGGCATATGCCGACAAATGCTGGATCATAGTCTTTGAACCATCGTCCCAGGCATTGCCGTTCGACTTCAGGGGAGAGATGTGCAGGGTGAACTGGGAGATCAAAGGCGGCGCTCTACTCAAGTGCGTGGGCGCACCCAGGGTATATGGGCCAAGGCGCCAGGCCCCGGAAGGGGAGTATTGCGGTGTAATCGATGCCGTTGCAACATATGACCTTTCCCGCTATGGCAATAAATTCGTCCATACGTCCACGGCTATGTCCGATGCGGTTTCAAAGGATTCCGGCGAGCTTTGGGAATGGGGCGCCAAGAAGTTTGGTCGCACCTCCAATGATTACCTCAGGATGATAGCGAACGACCTTGTGAACAATCCTATGCACACCTGCGAAAAAGCCAGGTCCAAGGCCTCGCTGAAGGTCAAGTACCATGCGCCTGTATATGTTAAGGTAAATACCATAGACCAGGTTGACGATGCCTATGCTGAACCCACTATGATGCCGCTTTCATTCGTGGGTACTGACAGCTTTGACAAGACTGCCGTAGCAGCCAGCCTTGGCTTCACGCAGGATGACCTGGAGAGTACTGCAGACATCGATTTTAAGATAAACACCACCATCAAGGGCGTGCAGTACGGCGCAATGAAGGAAAAGGAGATGTGGAGTCCTGTAGAGATAGAGGAATCCGTAAAAGACAACACGTACACAATAAGTTCCAGAATGGGCAAAAATGCAAAGCCCGACGTGCAGTCAATGCCGGTGGACGAGTACCTGGGCTCTCTGGAAGACCACGACTCATTCTACCTCCTCCTGCCTTTCTCAAGCTTTGAGGTATCCTTTGAAAAGCAGCTGAAACCCGTCCCGCAGAAAAGGCCTGAGACCTTTGCGGAATGGGAGAAGGCGAAAGGAAAACTATGGTAGCCTGTAAAGCTCTTTAAATCCTTTCCAAATGAAATCTACTAAATCCCGGCTGGAGAATGCCTCTTCCGAGCGTTCTCCGGCCAGGCTGTCTCCTGCGTATCCGTGAATCCAGACGCCCAGCGCAGCGGCGTCTTCCGGCGTGTATCCGCGTGCGAGCAGGCCGCCAATGAGGCCTGTGAGGACGTCTCCGCTGCCGCCCTTGGCAAGGGACGGCCCGCCGGTCTGGTTCACAAGGCACTGCCCGTCCGGGGTGAAGACCTTGGTATGGTAGCCTTTCATCACCAGCGTGCAGCCGGCATAGGCGCAGAGCTCGCGGGCCAGAGCCACGCGGTAATCTTCCGACGTGTTTGGCAGAAGGCGCCTCAGTTCTCCCATGTGCGGGGTAAGAATGGAGCCGGGAGGAAGAAGATCGGCCCAGTCAGGAATTACGGAGAGGGTGGTGAGGGCGTCGGCATCCAGGACCATGGGGATCTTCTCCGAATATGCTATGACCAGGAGGTCCAGGAGGGCGTTCATGGTGCCGGGCTCCCTTCCCAGTCCGGGGCCCACTGCAATCACTGCATACTTTCTCAGGTTGGACGGTACGGTGGTGAAGTGGTCGTCCGGCTCCTCGGAAAGCATGGCCGACGGGAAGCTGTTCACGGTGGCCTGGAGGGCCCTGTCCGTGGAGTGGAGGGTTACCAGGCCGCAGCCGGACTGGAGAGCCGCGCCCGTTGCAAGGACTGCTGCTCCGGGCATCCTTTCACATCCCGCAACCACCAGCAGATGGCCGTAATTGCGCTTATGGGTATCGTTCTCCCTTTGAAGGAGCTTTGGCTTAAGATAGTCGAGGTCTATGTTAATCATTATTCTTTTTTATTATTTTCCAGCCAATCAGTGCCACCTGGGATGCGCCCAGTATGGAATCGGCCCCGAATATGGAGATGTCCAGTGCCAGCAGCACCACCAGCACCGCAAGCGGTATCAGCGCCAGAAGGGTTCTGTGTGCGGGTTTAATCATGTTCAGAGTTCGTTTTTGACTTGCCTGCCCATATAACGCCGCCAAGGATTGCCGCGCAGCCTATTGCGGCAGGGGGAGTGAGCCGCTCTCCAAGAATTGCGACGGCGGTGAGAAGGGTGAAGACAGGGTTCAGATACACATAATTGGTGGAGGAAACATTTCCTAGCTTATCCATCACAAGGTTCCATGCTATGAAGCATATGAGCGATGCCACAAGGCCAAGGAACAGGAGGTTGCCCCACACCACTGGCTGGGCCAGGATCTCTTTGCCGGCTAGGTTCCCGGGCAGGAAGGGGAGTATGGTCAGAAGCCCGTAGAAGAACACTTTGCGCGTGGCGGTAACGGTTCCATATTCCCGTGTCATTTCCGCCATGAAAAGGCTGTAAAGCGCCCAGCATATGGCTGCGCCAATGGCAAGGAGGTCTCCTTTTACGGATAGTTGCAGCCTGTTTCCGTCAAATACCACCAGCGCCATGCCGGCCAGCGCCAGGATGGTGCCGCCAACGAGCGGCCATCCAAGGCGTATGGGCTCCAGGCCCCGAGAAAAACGGTCTTTTCCCCAGCGCTTGTAGACGAGAGTGAAGATGGCTGTGAAAAGAGGCGCAGAACACACCAGGAACGCTACGTTGCACGCCTGGGTGTGGGCCAGAGCGGTATTTTCAGTGAGGAAATAGAATGAGCCTCCAGTAATGCCAAGGATAAGGAAAACCAGCTCGTCCTTCCATCCGTACCAAAGCTTTGCGCTTCCATGAGACAGGCCGATGTATGCCCAGATCCCGGCATATGCCATCACAAATCGTATGAAGAAAATCCCCACCGGATGCATCCCAGCCCCAATAAGCACCTTCGTGCTCACAAAAGTCACACCCCACACGGCAACTACCGCCAGGGCCAGAAGGTGATATCGGAGGAGGTTGGGTTTCACTACTTTGCGGCAATGCACTCAATTTCCACAAGGGCGCCCTTGGGGAGGGTTTTGACGGCTACGGCGCTGCGGGCGGGGAAGGGCTGGGAGAAGAACTGGGCGTAGACTTCGTTCATTGCGGCGAAGTCGGCCATATCGGCAAGGAAAACCGTGGTCTTGACCACATTGGCAAGGCCAAGCCCCGCCGCCTCAAGGATGGCCTTGGCGTTGAGTATGGACTGCCTTGTCTGTTCCTTGACACTTCCTTCCGGGAAAGCTCCTGTTGAAGGATCTATTGGTAGCTGACCGGACAGGAAGACCAGTCCCGCCCCGCTGTCCACGCCCTGACTGTACGGGCCGATTGCTGCGGGGGCATTGTTTGTGCTGATGGGTTTCATGTTGTTTGAGGTTGTTTGTACAAAGATAATCAAACTTTGCCATAGAACCGCCACCTGTTACGCGTTTCGGCCTCAAAATGCGTAACGCCTGGCTTGGTTGAGCCAGACGACGAGCAAAAAAGGGCAAAAATGCGTAAGGGGTGGCATGGTTTGACGCCGAGCCCCTCTTCCTCCGGGATTCCGGCGAAGCCGGCATCCCTCCCCGCTGCGCGGGGCATAGCATAAAGCTACCAAAAAGTCCAGATCAAGCAAGCTTGTCTGGACTTTTTGCTACCTTTCTGCGGAGGAAGAGGGATTTACACCCTTGATTTTTGTTTTGATTAGTTTATTGAAAATAACGGCTTTACACGTATCTCTATTGCATGTTTGAATAACCTTTTATATCTTTGTAAAAACGTTTTTGGGACCAAAATGGGACCAAAAACAATGACTGGTCCCAAAAATGAGGATAAAAAGATACATTCAATTGTCGCTAAAAAAACGCGTCAACAAAGATGCGAATATTAAACCTGATTTGCAAATCAGGATGAGGGTAAGCTTCAATTCAGAACGTTTGGAGTTACCTATGGGTTATAGTGTCAGTGAGGCCGACTGGGATACAAGCGCCCAGCGGGTAAAGAAGGACAGAGTCAACAAGAAGAAGGAGACAGCCACTGACATCAATGCTCATCTTAATAAGGCGTCCTGTGCAATAGACGATGCTTTCCGGGAGTTTGAATTGCGGGACCAGGTTCCAACCAAGAAGGAATTGGAGGAGGCTTATCTGAAGAGAATGGGTGACCAGGCTTCTGATAAGAAACTCCGTCAGCGTTCCCAGTTTTGGGATGCTCTTGACTTGTTTATAGATAGCGAGAGTAAAAAGAACTCTTGGCAGTATTCAACGGAGCAGAAGTTCTATGCGTTGAAGAATCACATCATACAGTATAAGGCCAACCCTCGTTTTGAGGATTTTGACGACAAGGGACTCACAAAATTCGTTGCCGTTCTCATTGATGTGGAGCACTTATCAAATACTACGGTACTAAAGCAGTTGGGTTATCTTAAATGGTTTCTTCAGTGGGCCACGAATAACAAGTATAACAGCACGATGGATTTCAAGGTTTACAAACCCCATCTTGCTACCACTCAGAAGAAGGTAATCTTCCTGACCGTTGATGAGATTAAGAAGCTTCTTGCTACGCGGATCCCTCGTTCTAAGAAATACCTGGATAGGGTAAGAGATGTTTTTGTCTTTTGCTGCTTTACCGGTTTGAGGCATTCAGATGTCTATAACTTGAAACGCTCCGATGTGAAAGGGGACTGTATTGAGATTACAACAAAAAAGACAGCAGACAGTCTGACCATTGAATTGAATGACGTTTCCAAGCGCATCCTGGATAAGTACAAGAAAACAGAGTTCCCTGATAACAAGGCGCTGCCTGTCATAAGCAATCAAAAGATGAATGAGTATCTGGAGAAGCTTTGTAAACTTGCGGGATTTGATGAAGAGATACGCGAGACCACTTACCAAGGCAACAAGCGAGTCGACATAGTACTACCGAAGTATAAGCTTATCAAGACTCACGCTGGTCGCCGTTCTTTCATCTGCAACGCCCTTGCCGTTGGAATTCCGGTCAATGTCGTTATGAAATGGACCGGCCATTCGGACTACAAGGTTATGAAACCCTATATCGACGTAGCCGATACAATCAAGGCGAAGGAGATGAACAAAATGAATAATTTGGTTTGAGTTAAAGCTCAACCGTTCTTCCCGGGTTGAAGGTGGAGTGTTCCCCGGCGAATACGTAGCCCAATTGGTTGGATACGCACTGAGTATGCCCTATCAGTCCATCTATGTTGCGATGCGAGTGACCGTATATCCAGTACTCGGCGCCGCATTCTTCTATGAAGTCATGCTCTTCTGATACAAAGGCCCCGTTGATGCGGCTCCCTTTGAAATCCGGTGACGACAACGCGAATGATGGAACGTGGTGCGTGACGATAATCCGGTGAGCGGCTTTTGCAGAAGCGCAAGCCTCCCGGAGAAATGCCATGCAGCGTTCGTGCTCGAGGTTAAACTGCTCAAAGCCAAGCGTCTCTTCTTTATAAAGAATCCTGTGGAAATCAGTCACGCCAGACTCTGTGGCAAAGGCGTCTTGAAGGGGAACGTGTGCCCAAAGAGTTGAGAGGATAAAATCCACATCCCCAATGGTTACTACCGCGTTATAGTAGACTTTGACGTTAGGCCTGATCTCCAACAATTCTCCATCCTGGAGAGTGGCTATATCGTAATACTTATAAAACTCGTGATTCCCGGGAACGACAAGGACTTGCCTATACTGTCCGGCGACCAAATCCCAAAAAGGATGAGCAGAGTAGTTGTCGTCACCCAAGTAGCCGATATCTCCGGCCAGCACAAGCACATCACCGGCTTTTTCAAGAGGGTGCTGCTTCAGGTAGAGCCAGTTATCGGCAAACTCAAGATGGAGATCTGATGCGAATTGGATTTTCATACTACAGGATAAAACCGTCTTTCAGAACATTCAATAGTTCGTTCAGTTGCTCTTCATTAATCCCAAGGGAAGCTTTGAGGGACTGCTTGATGGATGCTTCCTCAATACCAAGGAGGAAATCATCCAGCGTTTTTCGGATACTTTCTCCTACTTGATACTGTTCGCCTACAGGCAGGGAAGAAACAGCCATCAGGACATCCCTGCGATGCTTCTTGATATCATCGTCATTCACACGTTTCCCGGAGCGCTTTTCCTGAGTGAGATTGACATATGCCAATGCTTTGAGGCAGATAAGGGAATCCGCAGATGCGTAGCGTATGCCATCCACAACGGTGAAGTGGGCGTTAAGGTAGTCATAGTAGTTTCTGTCAAGGATAATGGCAGACAAATGGGAATAGTCCTCTCCGGTTTCTATGTACTCAATGTGATGATCTGCCGGGGTGCCGATTGACTCATCCGGTTTGGACAAAAGCTCTATTTGTTCAGGATAGCCCTCTTTTCCGCCCACAAAACTGTAAAAGACGTAGCGAGGGTCTCCGTCTTTGTTCTTTCTGGAAGCGAACTTGTATCCGCCGTCTTTAATAAACTTCCAGAACGCACCGATGAATCCACCGGACAATTCCTGTGGGACGAGCACCATGTCGATGTCGCGAGTCCTGCGCGGCTGGATGGCGCCATCGTTCAACACGGCCCTGCAGGCGCTGCCGCCTATGATGATAAAAGCACTGGAATAAGGAGTGAATGCCTCTCTGAAGATGTCAATACCGTTTACTATCTCTTCCATACACTGGCCAGAATAAAACTAAGTTCCTTTTCGACTCGGGGGTCCGTGTCATTTTCCAAAGCCAAATATAGTGATAGTTTATCGACCATTTTATCGCCGATTACAGGATATCTCCAAAATTCCACGATGAATGGTCCTTCAAAGTCGTTAGCGTCTTCAAACTCTTCCCTTTTATGCTCTTTGGCATAAACTGCTATGCTCTTTTCCGGATCGGGACTCAGATTAGAGCACATCGACAATGCCGAGATGCCGGCGGCAGGGAAGGGCCCGCCAGGAAGTCCTGTACAGTAGAATCTCTCTTTGACGGGGGAGGACATGAATGGTTTTGCCTGTTCCCACAGTTCCTTTCCCGCCGCGTTGAACAGGATGGCCTTGTTCCCGTCGGGTTCACGTTTGCACCTGCAGATACCTAACTCTTCAAGATTCTGCACTGCTTTGGCTACACTTACATATGAATACGGCAACACATTTGCCAAATCCTTTAATGATTTGAACTCTAGAGATCCCTTCTGCAGGTGGACCATTATGATATACTGTGCTGCGGCAGTTAGTTTGCTGGTAGGTTTCTTATCGTTCAGCGGGCCGCTTATCATATTTGGAAGATAGGCATTCTTCTCTCCGGAGACAAAGAAGACTCCGTGTTCAAGCAGTCTTTTGCGTTCGTAAAACAGGAGGTGCTCAAAGTAGAACACCGCCTTAAGTCCGCTGATGCCTTCTATCCGGGCAGCTGTCCTTCTGCACTGAGCTGGAGACTCGTGTTTGTCAACGGCCTCTAGAAGAAGCATTTGACTTCCCTGGAACGAGAAATCATAGAAACGATAACGGAAGGTATCCATAAGGGCGAAGCCCTTAAGATTACTCTTATCCCTTTCCTTCAGCTTAACAGTAATGCCGGCTATGATAATGTTATCCATAATACTGCACTATTATACATATCATATATAACGATGCAAAAATAAGAATAATATTCTTTATTTCAAAATATTATCATATTGAATCAGCAATTATATACCGCGTGTTATTAGTTTATTTCCGCCAGCGAACGCTAGTTTATTTCCAATTAGGTGTTCGATTAATCTGAACGTTATTGATAAAGCCGTGCCCAGTATAAGATGTAATAAGCAATATAATGTAATAAATGATTCAATGGATCACATGCAACAAGTTAATAAGTGATACAATGTATTAAGTGATATAATGCAATCAATGGAAAAATACTGCGAGTTCCGAAGCAGAATCCTGTCCGAACCAGGGTTCGCGCAAGGAGCCATTTCAGTGGCGCAGATGGCATTTGTCTGACATCTGCACTCCTTGCACTTTCCCAAAATTTGAAGTTGGTCTTTGCCAACGTATAGCCCAAACGTTAAAACTTGTGGTTGTGAGTCCCTAAAAGTACTCGGGCCACTATGAAGTGATACTAACGTGTCAAAAACAACCCCAAATAAGCGTGCTATTTGAGTACGAAAATAGTATTAAAACAGGTGTGTATAAGCAACCAAAAAGGTGCTAAAAAGGGGCTATTCTGATTCCTGGAAAGGATAGTTGTACTTGCTGGTTTTCCCTGTAAGGATCCAGAATTTGGAATACTTGGGGAAAACATCGCAGAAAGCGTTAACCCAACTTCTGATGGCTTTGTCGTTTCCCAGGATGAGACTCCTTGAGTCATAAGGCCACCTTATCGCATTGTCGAACAGGGTGACATTGGAGTTGATGGATCTGGCGAACTCCTCTAGGGTAATCTCTTCTTCTCCCAAAAGCTGAAGGATCCTGGCGAGCGGACCTTTTTTCTCTATCATAGGAATGGCATTGCCGTTCTTCATGTTTCCCTCGCCCTTTAACAGCCATTCTTTGTTCATGTCCGGAAGCGCCGACAGGATTCTGTCGATCTGCTTTTTGTTCAGAGTGGTTTCCTCGGACCTTACTTTGTTCAGGGTGTCGTGCTGAAGTCGTGCGCTCACGATAAGCTGTTCTTCTGCAACCCCGCAAAGAAGGAGGTACGTATCCAGCCGGTCAATAAGGCGTTCTCCCTTAACATCATTCTCCTTTTCATCTACGGGCATGCTAGAATGGTTGTTGGTGGATATAGTAATGTCTCCCAGGCCGAAAGTCGCAACGATAGTGTCAACCATCTTGTCCGAAATGGCAAAGGTGCCGTTTGAAATGTTCGTAAGACGCTGTGGGGTAATGCCCAGGGCCTCCGCGATTCTTGCTTTCGTGTAGCCTTGTTTAACCAAGGAATCTATGACTGTTTTAAACCAGTTCTTCTTGGCAAGTGACGTCAGGGAAGTAATATGCGTTGCCATATTATTAAAATTGTATATATAATACTTTTTTAATTGGATAACTTTTGTTACTTTTGCACAAAGTTAATAAGATTAACGTTAAAAACAAAAAAATATGGACAAAAGTAACAACTCATCATCGATGTCCCAGCTATTGACGCTTTTCGCAATCGTCTGGGCCGGGGGCTTGTCCCTGAGCGAAGAGCAGATCGCATCTATCACGCAGATCCTGGTATCTGCAATGACTCCAAAAGGCTCCAAAAAGCCTATGGATACCTCAGCCCCGGCAGTGGCATCCTCCGGGACGGGGGAGACTGTTAGAGGAATGAATGAACTGGCGCAATTACTTGGTGTATCTATGCCAACGGCGTGCAAACTATCCAAGTCCGGAAAGTTCGATGAGGCACGCCTTAACTTTGGAACTAAGAAGTTTGTTTGGGACCGTGCCAAGTTGTTGGCTATCGCCACCAGGAAAGATGAATAAAACTCTTATGCACATGGATAACACTCCTTATTTAACTCATGACATAGGCGCACGTAATAATCCTAAGCTGCTACGCGTTCAGATGGAAATGGGCGGAATCGGTCTTGGGTTGTGGTGGTGCCTTGTGGAGATGCTATGGGAGAACAACGGGTATCTCCCATTGGACTATGAAGTCATTGCGTTTTCTCTCAGGTGGGCAGACTCCAAGGACGTTGAAAAGCTTGTAAATAACTATGGCCTGTTCGTTTATGACGATCGCAGTTTTTGGAACGAGTCCGTCCTGGAACGCCTTGAGCACAAAAGAACCGTTTCATCTGTTAAATCGGAAGCTGGACGCAAGGGTGCTTTATGTAAAAAGCTGAAGGGGAAGGACGCAGGCGAAGCATATGCTCAGCAAAAGGATGGCATATGCCAAGCATATGCTGAGCAGCCTGGTAGCATATGCCAGACATATGCTGAGCAGAAAGCTAGCAGCCCCTTAGCAGAGCCAGCAGCAGAAACTGATGATAATACTAATAAACCAATAAAGATAATTAATCAATCAAGGAATTTCTCTATACCGCCAACAGATGCGGAAAAACACAAAATATTAGAAATATTCTTTTTTGATAAAAACTTTAATCATCCTCAAAAAGAGCAGGAGAGGTTCATATCCTATTATGAGTCTCGTGGTTGGGTATTCAATAATGGTCTTCCCGTGAAGAAACTGGATGCGGCTGCAATGAATTGGAAAGCTGAAGATGGGCAGTCTTCCCATTTTAACCGGGATTTCCTTGTTTGGTACAAAACAGTATATGCGTATGCTGATCCGTCGACGAGACGGAAAATGATCACGGGTCTTGATAAAGTTGAAGTAAGAGATAAGAATCTGGTATTACGTTATGAGGATAATGATGTGGGTTATTTAGTCAAGTGTCTGGTAGAGGATAACAAACTGGGAGGTGATTGGAGGATAGATTGGAGAAGGAAAACATAATTGGGAGAATATGAAAGCAAAAGTAATAACCATCAACAACCGAAAAGGGGGAGTAGGTAAAACATCTATTACACTAGGGGTAGGGACCACGTTGGCAAAGATTGGATACAAGGTGCTCCTGGTTGATCTGGAAAGTCAGAACAACTTGACGACAGGGTGTTTGTCGGCTGATGTTTTCAATGACAACTCTCCAATTCTTTTCGACACAATATATGCGAGGGCTACAAAAAAGACGGACTCGCCATGGTATAACAAAATCCCATGGCATCATGTTGCCGATAACCTTGAGATCATACCGTCAAGCCGGCGTATGGCTGGGATAGAAAATGTGCTTGTGAAGTACTCTAATCCGCTGAGTGTAATTCCTTATTATGTCGACTGTATCAGAGAACGTGCTGATTATATCTTCCTTGACTGCCCTCCTACTTCCGGATTGGTGACCCTTAATGCATATATGGCATCGGACCTCATATTAGTGCCGGCTTTACTGGAAGACGACTCGTTGGCCGGAGTCCTTGATGTGGCAAAGGATATAAGGACATATATCAACAAGAGCCGCCCCAGCTCAAGGATATCGGGAATCATCCTTAACCAGTATAACATACGCGCATTGCTTCGACAATCCGTAAGACAAAACTTCGACAAGTGCTTCCCGGGTTTGGTCATGGATACTGTTATTCACCAGAGCATTGTTGTTGGAGAGGCGAAGCGAGCTCGCAAAGGAGTGATTGAATATGCTCCTAAAAGTACGGTGGCAGAGGACTTTCTGAACCTTGTCAAAGAATTAAGGCACAAGGGAATGATCTGATTCTTATATAAATCTATAAAAATATAAAAACCATGTCAAAAAAAGTAATCCCCGAATCTCCGATTCCGATTTCAGGAGGGCTTGATGTGCTCCTGAATGATTCATCTCAGAGCCACGTTAGCAATGAAATAGCAGAAGATGAACAAGTCGAGCAAAATATGATTGCTCCTAAGACGGCTCGGACAAATAACCGCCGTTCCCAGGCGAAGGCCTATGAGGTAAAGACGAGTCTGTATCTTGATGAGTCACTCTTCATACGAGCGAAGCACTATTGTGCGGACTACCGGATGACACTCACGGAACTTGTGAATAAAAGCCTTCTAATCTTCCTTAAAAAAGCCGAGAAGAAAGCTGCCAAAGAAGAACGGCAGAATGACGCTGAAGCAGAATGACAGCAATCTTCCTTGGAAGAATAACCGAACAGTGTCAATACAGAAAAGAAGAATGGAAGAAAAGTGATATGATTATGACTTGTTTGCAAGCATAAAAAAACGTTCATTTTTTGCATGTTTTTTTTCCTATTAAGCGGAAAGTGCAAGGAGTGCAGATGTAATACAAATTCACATCTGCCTTTCTTCCATTGGAAGAACCTTGCGCGCCATTGGATGGCGGACTGTTTTGCTGCCGTAGTTGCAAATGAAATAGTAAAAGAATATGCACAGAAAAAAGCTCAGAAAATATGATTTTCATGTTCGTTTGACATACAACGAACACGCAAGGTTTATGCTTCAAAAAGGATTCATGGTTTCAGGACCAAATCCAACTACTAGCGACACCTTATCATGGGACAGCGAATACCGGCACATAGGACGGAAGTGCCCATGGTCACGAACAAGATCCTCAGGGAAAGATTCCACACGTTTATCTATGAGGTCAATAAGATTGGGGTCAACTATAACCAAGTGGTTGCCATCTGGCAGAAGCAAGCTGGTCGGGTTCGCAAAGATGGCACACCCAGGTTGAACACCAGGGACATTGAGGGATATCTCGTAAAGCTTATAAAATATACCGAAGGTTTAAGGGACGAATTTGCCCTCATCTATGACGTGATAAAGAAGTACCTAATGTCAGAGGAGAAGAAAGGATAGGACAAAACTTGCGAAATCTCCTATCTCTTCTTCCACGCTAGCCTTCTCCAAAGCCTTCATGTATTGCTCCCTGCGCTCCAGGCTAACGGTCACGGACCGATATTCAGCGATATCCGACTTGACGGCAAACCTCTAAAGAGCAGAATCCTCATCCCCCTTTTGTTCCAGAATAATACAAAGATTGAATTCAATCCATAGCCAATTCAAACAAAGCTTAGATTTCTTCACTGTTTAAAATGCTTTGTTCAAGGTCCGAAATGTCAGCTTCATGATAATATAATTGTTTGAATGTATCTATATGGCTACTTTTGCACCACAATTGCAAAAACAGAGTGAATAATGTTATTAACGCTTTAGTATGATACAAAAAACAATGAAATGGGTGGCTATTGCCGCCGTTGTCAGTGTGATTTCGTGTACAAATAAGGAGAGTAGTGTCTCGGATATTTCTGATAACTATTCCGGGCAGTACATTTGCAAATCTATGCAATTTCTTGATTCGCCAATAGATATCAATGGTGATGGAACTGCCACAACGGACCTCCTCTCAGAGTATTCCACTCTTGGTTTTACTGAAGATGTAATAAAGACGCACTTCACTATAAGTAGTACTAAACAGTATAATGAGGATATAAGATGCCATGTTCGTATTCCCATGCAGGATGTGACTTACTATAAGATTAGTGACGAATATACCACCAACGAAATGGGGAATGATGCTATTGTCTGCTTCAGTTATTATGTGGACTTGTCGGGACAAGTGGTGTTTGTTTTACATAATGAAAGCAATACGAATATTTACTACTCCAACGAATACGAAGAGCATTACCTTGATTACAAATATTTGGGAATACAAAGTATAAAGGCAAATGGGGACGGTGTGTTGAGATTGGTCATTAAAAATGCATTCTACGATTATTGCACTAATACATTTATTGAAGGTTTGGTTGAATCCGTATATGAAAGAGTATCGTGCAATTATTAGATTGTTTCTTTTGTCCAGTGTTTCTTCGTGCATGATGATTACGGCATGTACGAAAGATGATGGACTAAAAGACCAGATTAGCGAATACATCGGTCCTTATTCAATTAACAACATCTACTGGACTGGTATTATCACTGATTTAAATGGCGATGGCGTTGGGGAACGAGACCTTATGAGCGAATTCAAAGGTTATCCAGGGTTTGTAAGTGAGTGGATAACGGGCAATGTGAAGCGCGTAGATGAATCTACGATTCTGTTCACTTCTATAGTTCCTGTTTGCGTTACAGATACGGAATTGGGCCGAACAGAGATTAAATACTATGAGGTTCCCATCAAGGCCAAATGGCATAATGAATGGGGAAGCCCGGATTTCGAGACCGAAACATTTGAACCGGTTTTGTCAGAGTCTAATGTTGGTGCCACGCGAGCCGTATTGTACAACATAAACACCTATTCGTTTGAATTGCATGTCGAATGCTCCATACCGGATGCGAATAAGGAATATGTAAACGGGAATATGATTTTCACCTTTGATAAGGAGAATCAATGATGGTCTCTCTTTAGAAACAAGTTAATGTGTATTACAAATAAGTGATACACATTATTGCGTTTTACGGCCGATACCGAATTCTTTTTAATGAGAAAGCAGTATCTTTGCTTTTAATAAAAGACGCTCAAATGACCAAGATGAACCTTTTCAATTCAAATACCACTCTTTGGGGGCAAAAATGGTGGCGACACATCATAACACTGTTACTGGCGATTGTGATTGGCTGGGTTTTATGGTATATCTCCAGCATTCCGGACTATATGAAGCTTTCACAGGCGGAAAGGCAACATGAGTTCTTTAGGGATTTGTGGCAAACCGCGTTGGAGACTACGATACTATTTGAATTGGCCATATTGTATAGCAAGCTGATAATAAAAGTATTATGGTCCCACTCTCATACTTTCGGGAGGCTGCTCATTCAGTGTGTCGTTTTGTTAATCCTGAATTTTACTTTTTCCGGGCTGACTGGATGGTTGTATACAAAACTGGATCCGGAGTTGTTGGATAATGGCGTCCAATTCAGAATAATGTTCTGTGATGGTATAACTGTCTATTTCGTAACGTCCATTTATTTCATATCATACCTTTTGAACAGACATCAGGAAGAATCAGAAAAGGCAATAAAGGCCGAAAACATAAGCATTCACGAGAAAGCTGTAGCTCTTCAGTCTAAACTGGACAAGCTGGCTTTACAAACCAACAACCATTTTGTGTTTAATTGCTTCAGTACTCTGGACGGTCTTATTTCAACGAATTCTGAGAAAGCCAGACCTTTTCTACGGAATTTATCCAACATTTACAGATACTTGGTTGCAAATGCTGATAAACACATTATCCCCCTAAAAGATGAAATGACCTTTGCCAAAGAATATATAGAGATAACCCGGTTCAGGTACAATGGAATAAGCTTTATACTCAAAGATGACATCGAAAGGACTGATGGCTATATTGTGCCTATTTCAGTACAGCAGCTTGTTGAAAACGCCGTGAAGCATAACAGGCATGGGAAAGATGATCATCTTCAGATTGAGATTGACATAGAAGATGACTTTGTGCGGGTCAGCAATAATGTTTTACCCCGGGAAGATGAGTTTGATTCAACCGGACAGGGATTAAAAACGCTGCAGGACAGATTCCTGTTAGTTTCAAAAAAAGGAATCAAGGTCGTGAATGACGGACATACATTTAGCGTAGAACTGCCAGTTTTATATTTTGAAGATTAAAGAAATGAAGATTCTTGTTATTGAAGATGAATTTACTCTGGCCGAGGGCCTGATGCACGATATTCAACAAATACGTCCTTCCGCTGAAATAGTTGCCCATACAACTAATATCAAAGACTCTGTATCTGCACTTACTGCAAATCCTGATACGGATATAGTCTTTGCCGATATAAGAATAGATGACGGTCTCTCTTTTTCCGTCTTTCAGCAGGTAAAAACAAGCGCAAGAATTGTATTTACAACAGCTTATAACGAATATGCTTTACGGGCATTTGAGTACAACTGTGCCGACTATCTGCTTAAACCTGTTGATGTCGCGGCTTTGGAAAAAGCTTTCAAAAAATGTGAGCAGCATATTCCCGGAATCGCAACCGAAGATATTGGCGGGTTGGCAAAAGAGATAATCACTCATGCCCAGTCTTACAGGAAAAGGCTTTTTCTTGAAAAGGGGAACTCCACACTTATCGTAAAGACCAATGATATATGCTACATTTTTACGGAGAAAGGATATACAAGGGTGTATATGAAAGACGGTGAATGGGGAATTACCGACCTCTCGCTTATAGAGCTATGTAACAGTCTCAATCCGTCTCAATTCATAAGGATTAGTCGTCAGTGTATCGTAAATGCTGAATGTGTTACGACTATTTCGCCAGACATTGGACGTGATTATTGCATTACACTATGTGCGCCTTATTCGGATACAAAGATTACGATAACTATAGATCGCAAAAAGGAATTGGTTAAGATGCTTGAT
>JAEEGG010004503.1_pt1 | contig 33713 bp, 26 predicted proteins | sample 9134161 | NCBI WGS metagenome assembly JAEEGG01 (sample SAMN16246543, study PRJNA631951) | gut metagenome | biome: gut microbiome; feature: rumen; material: CR-attached | host: Bos | place: Iran: Karaj | collected 2018-10 | reverse complement strand
GCAGGAACTGGCGCTCACTGCGGGCGATTCCGTGTCGATTGATTCCATACGCATCGTGTGGGAGGTGAGTTACTTCTCGAGCCTCGGGCAGTTCGTGAACCGGGCGAAGGGCTCCGTGGCGTGTTCCGATGCGGATATCTTTGGCGGGGACTGTCGGAAAAATCCGGGCAAGGTGTTCCTCGCGTGGAATGCACGTAGCGACAAGGGAAGGCTCGTGGGTACGGGCGCGTACATCTCGAAGCTCGAATGGAAGGTGATGGCTGGCCCTGAAAAGGTGGGCAGTCGCGATGACACGTTTACGCTGGGCGTGAGAAGGGGGAAATAACTATGTGAGTAACCGGAGGTTTCAATACCAGAGACGACGAACGAACGGTCTAAATCGGGTATTTGTCCTTTGCGGCTTCGAGTTCGGCGCTGGTCCGTTCCCATTCCGCGTATAGACTGTCGACAAGGTTCTTGTTGTCGTCCATGTCCTTCGCGATGGCGGTGATGGCGTTCCCGTCGCCGCTTTCCGAGGCGGTCACGAGCTTTGCCTCGAGTTCGCCGCCGAGGGCTTCGGCCTTAGCGATATCTTCCTCGATTTTTGTGAGTTTCTTTTCGAGGGGCTTGATGACCTTGCTGCGCTCGGCGATGTAGTCGGCGCGGGCCTTGCGGTCTTCCTTGGCGCGGGGCGCAGCATTAGCGTTGCTTGCCGGTGCAGGACTGTTCGCATCGCCCTTCACGTCAATGTTAGAAACCTTGATGTTCGCGGATTCGCTACCGCCGGGCTTCTTTTCGGATGCCCAGCCCACCTTCTCGAGGAAGTCAGCGTACGTGCCCTCGAATATGCGGCAGGTTCCGCCGTCGAACACGACGAGCCTTGTGGCGAATGCGTGCAGGAGTTCCTCGTCGTGGGTAACCACCAACGCCGTGCCTTCGTAGTCTTCGAGTGCGTCGATGAGGCTCTCGATACTTTCCATATCCAGGTGGTTCGTGGGTTCGTCGAGCAGCAGCATGTTGCAGGGGCTCGCGAGAATCTTCCCGAGGAGCACGCGGCTCCTTTCGCCACCGCTTAAAACCTTCACCTTCTTGAGCGCGTTGTCGCCGCTGAACATCATGAGGCCCGCAAGTCCGCGGGCGCGGCTCTTCTGCGATACTTCTTCAATCGCCGAGGCTATTTCTTCTTCGACGGTGTTGTCGAGGTTCAGACGGTTGATATTCGTCTGTCCGAAATAGTTTATCTGTAAGTTCGGATTGTAGGTGATTTCGCCTGCGGTCGGCTGCAGTTCCTTTGCTATCAGGTTTAAAAGCGTCGTTTTACCGCGGCCGTTCGGGCCGATAACCGCGATGCGGTCGCCCTTGAAGACTTCCATCGTCAAGTCGGTGATGAGCTCGGGGCCCATTCCCTGCACGGTGCCGTCTTCGCCCTTGTTCGGGTACGCGAACGAGAGTCCCTTAATCTGCAGCATCCTCTTGCCGGGGAAACCTGCCTCGGTAAAGCTGAATTCCAGATTGCGTTCGTGCGTGAGGCGCTCGCCCGTGGCAAGCTTTGCGGCGGCCTTGATCTTGGACTGCACCATCGCGGCTTTCGCGGCCTTGTAGCGGAAACGCTCGATGACCTTCTCGAGCTGCTCCTTTTTCTTCGCCTCGTTTTCTTGCGTGCGCTGTGCGACTTCCTCTTCTTCGGCCACCGTCTCGCGGAGCTTTTCTACCGAGCCCTTTACCTTGCGAATCTTGTGGCGGAAAATCCCGGCGGTGTGCGTGCAGACCTCGTCCATAAAGTGGTGGTCGTGCGTAATCAGCAGTACTTCGCCCTTCCAGCTGCGCAGAAAACGGCTGAGCCAGCGCATCGACACGATGTCGAGGTAGTTCGTGGGTTCGTCGAGTAGGAGCATGTCGGGCTCGCTCGCCAAGACCTTCGCGAGGTTCAGGCGAATCTGGAAACCGCCCGAGAGGAGCGATGGGCTCTTGTGCATGGATTCTTCGTCGAACCCGAGACCGAACAAAATCGCTTCAACCTTGTGTTCTTCCAGCCAGCCGTCTTCATTGGGCTTCAAGACACTGCAGGCTTCCTCGTGCACGGTCGCGTGCGTGAAGTTCAGGTGCTGCTGCAGGTAGCCCAGCGTGTATTTCTTGGGAATGTCGATGGAACCGCCGTCAAGGCATTCCTGTCCGAGAATCATCTTGAACAGCGTGGACTTGCCACAACCGTTACGGCCTACGAGCCCTACGCGCTCATGGTCGCCCACGAGCAGGCTTGCGCCATCGAGCAAAACTTGCACGCCGAATGATTTGGAGACGTTCTGGATCTGGATCACGGGGGGTAAATTTAGAATTTTTTATTTTTCCTGTACCATGACAGAGAATGAACGCGGTATTAAAAAAGTTGTTGGCCTGATTGGCGTTGCGTTGGCCGTAATTCTTGTGACCCTGTTCCATGTCGGGTTTGCCAGTGCCGTCGAGAAGGAGGAACGTTCGCTTGATTCCGGCATCAAGGTCGTGCCGAGTGCGGAGACTGTGTGGAATACTATCAAGGACAGGTCCGTGGATAGCTCGCTGGGTACTCCTTTTCGCCGGTATGCAATGCACACGATGCCTGTTTACGGGAAGGAGTTTCACTCGACGCTCATAGAATATCCTTATGGAAGTTCCAAGCGCACGGATTCACTTGCGGCAAAGCCTGCACATGGCATTATCTTGTATGTACACGGTTACAACGATTACTTTTTCCAGAAGGAACTTGCCGAGAAGGCGGATTCGGCGGGCTACGCCTTCTTTGCGATAGACCTGCACTATTGCGGGCGCTCGCTTATGCCCGGCGATGCTCGTGGCGACATGCGGAATATGCGCGAGTTCTTCGCGGAACTTGACTATGCCGTGGAACTTGCCCGCGTCATAACGAAGGAACGTGCGGAGAGTTTGGCCTTGATGAGTGAACTGGCTGATATCGCCGATACGACGGGTCGCGAGCGGAGGCTCCTTGATGTATCACGGCGTGCGGATTCGCTCCCGATGGTCTTGATGGGGCATTCGCAGGGAGGTTTGCTGACGGCATTCTATGCGGACCAGCGTCCGGAAGAAAAATTTGCGGCGCTTGTCCTGAACAGTCCGTTTTTCGATTTCAACTTCAACTGGCTCGTGCGTAATCTCGCGATTCCTGTTGTTTCGGAAATAGCGATACTCCTGCCGGATTTTTCGATTGGTTCGAGCGGGAACCCGAATTACGCCTATTCGCTCGACAAGAAATATTACGGTGAGTGGCTGTACAATACGGAATGGAAAAGCGAAAGCCGTCCGGAACAGTTCCTGGGTTGGGTACGTGCGATTCACAAGGCGCAACAGGAACTGCACGAGGGGCTCGACGTGAAGGCGCCGACGCTGGTGCTTCACGGGGACTGCAGTGAGGATGGCGAGGAATGGTCCGAGAACTACATGCACTGCGACGGCGTGCTCGACGTGGAACATATCGAAAAGTGGGCACCGAAAGTCGGGGTGAACGTGAAGACGGAAACGGTAGCGGGCGGCCTGCACGACTTGTTCCTCTCGCGCAAGGAAGTTCGTGACGAGGCGTATGTAAAGACGTTCCGGTTTATTGACGAGGCGCTTCAGGCGGAATCCGGCACCGGGAAGTGACTGTGAGAACTGCCGTGAAAATGCTATTTTTCAATGCGGAAAATTTAACTTGAGGGCTCAAGATGATTATCGATTTGAAAGGCATGGAAACGACGGTGCTGCCGAACTTCAAGGGCGGCGAGAAGGAATACAAGGCCAAGATGTACTTTGACGGGACGACGCGCATTATGCACGGGACGCTCGAGCAGGGGGCATCTATCGGTTTCCACAAGCACGAGACCAACAGCGAAATCATGTTCTTCGTGAGCGGCAAGGGCAAGGTGCTCTTTGACGATGGCGTAGAATATGTGGAAGCGGGCCAGTGCCATTTTTGCCCGAAGGGCCACAGCCACAGTCTGATTAACGAGAGCGAGGAACCGCTCGTGTTCTATGCGTGCGTTCCGGAACTCGGATAGGTTTAAAAAAACGGAGTATACAAGATGTCTAAACTGATGCGTTCTATTTCGGGTATCCGCGGTATCGTGGGCGATACCCTTACACCGCAGGTACTCAAGAGCCACGTGCGCGCCTTCCTCGAGATTACGAAGGCAAAGCGCGTTGTTATCGGGCGCGACAGCCGCCCCACTGGCGATGCCATTGTGCAGTTTGTCGCAGGTATCTGCCGCCTCTCCGGCGTGGATGTTGTGGACGTGGGTCTTTCGACGACACCCTCGGTGGAACTCCTGACGGTGCATTTCAAGGCGGACGCGGGCATCATCATTACCGCGAGCCATAACCCGCTCGAATGGAACGCGCTCAAGTTCCTCAACAGCAAGGGACTCTTCCTCGGGCCCGACGACGTGAAGAAACTTTTCGAACTTGCCGATGCGGACAACTTCAGTTATCCCGATTACCGCACAATGGGCAAGTACGAGGTGGCCCCGGATGCCGACGGCATTCACATCGATGGCACGCTCAAGATTCCGTTCGTGGACGTGGAAGCAATCCGTGCGAAAAAGTTCAAGGTGGCCGTGGATGCCGTGAACGGTGCAGGTAGCTACATTGTGCCGCGCCTGTTGGAACAGCTCGGCTGCGAGGTGGTGCGTGTGCATTGCGAACCCGATGGCACGTTCCCGCGCGGTGCGGAACCGATTCCGGAGAACCTGGGCGATTTGCGTGAAGCCGTGAAGAAGAACGGCTGCGCTCTCGGTTTTGCGGTGGACCCGGATGCGGACCGCTGCGCCCTCGTGGACGGTTTAGGACAAAGTATTGGCGAGGAGTATACGCTCGCGATTGCGACCGAAGAAGTGCTTAGCCAGAAGAAGGGTAGCGTCTGCGTGAACCTTTCGACGAGCCGCATGAACGAGGATGTCGCCACGAAGTACGGTTGTGAATTCAGCCGCGCGAAGGTGGGCGAGATTAACGTGAGTTTGCAGATGATCGAGAACGGCTGCATTATCGGCGGTGAAGGTAATGGCGGCGTGATTCTGCCGGCACTCCACTACGGGCGCGATTCCCTGGTGGCTGCAGCCCTTGTGCTCAGTTGGATGGCTCACCATGATGGTGGCCCCGAGAAGTTCGTGGCCGAAAACCCTGCCTACGTGATGCCGAAGAAGAAGTTCGAACTCGGCGACAAGAAGGTGGCGGACATTTTGCCGAAGGTGAAGGCGGAATTTGCCGGCTGGAAGAGCGACGAACGCGATGGCCTGTGGCTCGGGAGCGAAAAGTCCTGGGTGCATGTGCGCGCGAGCAATACGGAGCCGGTGATTCGCGTGATTGCGGAGGCGCCGACTGCCGCAGAAGCGGAAGAACTCTGCGCGAAGGTCGAAAAACTCATTTAGCGATCGCTCGTTCATCGTTTAGGGTGCAGAACCTCCGGTTCCTCACTCGCTCTCGCAACTTTGTTCGGATTGGATTTGAGGACTAGTTTTCCTTGACGCAGCGGATAGATGCGGAAATGTTCCTGTTATAATGTTCGGCGGTGACGGTCGAATCGGTAACGCGGATGAGGTATGCCCTAGAATCGTCGAAACTGTCGGTGGTCCAGAAACTGGCGCTCAGGCCCTTGTCGGCAAATTTGCCGTCATAGTAGCGGAAGCCCGCCTTGATGATGTTGAGGCCGGTGCTTGCGTTGATGGCGTCGATTCCGTTACCCTTGAGAGTTGCGAGGAATTCGTCCTTGGAAGGGACCTTCCAACCGGCGGGGCAGATGGGCTTGGCAGTTTCGTCGAACTGGTAGAGCCTTCCAAACTTCGGGCAGTTATTGTGGTCGTTGTCGTAGCAGTAGTCGCCCTCGGGAGTGTAGAAGAGGTTCAGGTTTTCGGCCATCCACACCTTACCTTCGACAGTTACGGTCTTGTAGGTCTGTTCGGGGCACTGCAGCGTGTTTGCGCTTGCGTTATATTCGCAGGGATGGCTGCTGGTGTTGCATGCGGTGAGGGTAAGCGCGATGGCGATGGTTCCGAATGCGATGAGTTTGGACATGGTTGTCTCCTAGTTTGTATGTTAAACTTATACGGCCGACATCAGCAGTATGGCGAGTACCTGGCCGCTCAATATGCGTAGCAGCATGGTGAGCGGGTAGACGGATGCATACCCGATGTTCACGGCTTCGCTGTCGGCCTGGCTGTTGGCGAAGGCGAGTGCGGGCGGGTCGGTGGTGGCGCCCGCGAGTACACCGCAGAGCGAGAGGTAGTTCACCTTGAATGCGAGGTGGCCGATGGTCGCGACAATGGCGAGCGGCAGGAAGGTGATGAGTGCCGCGAGTGCCATGTAGTACATTCCGTCTCCGTTCAGGAGTACGTCGAAGAACTTGATGCCTGCATTGAGCCCCACGCAGCTCAGGAATAGCGTGAGCCCGAATTCGCGGAGCATGAGGTTTGCGCTGTTCGCCATGAAGAAGTTTAGCGGGCCGATTTTGCGCTTGCGGCTAAGGACTATCGCGACGATGAGCGGTCCGCCTGCAAGCCCGAGCTTGAGCGGGGTAGGCATTCCGGGAATAGCAAGGGGGATGCTTCCGGCGATGACGCCGAGAAGGATCCCGAGGAATGCGGGGAGTATCTCGGGGTGGTCGAGCGCGGTAAGCGAGTTCCCGAGTTCCTTGGCGGCGGCCTCGATGCCTTCCTTTGTTCCGACGAGCCTTAACTTGTCCGCAAACTTGATGCGCAGATCGAGGCGGCCAGTGAACTTGAATCCGCTGCGGACAACGCGGCTGACGTTGACGCCATAGCGTTCGGCGAGGGCGAGCGCGCCGATGGTCTTGCCCAGCACCTTCTTGTTCGTGACGAGCACCGTCTTTACCAGGATGGCGCGGTCGCCATCCGCAGCGGTGACCTGCGTTATGGGTGTCTCAAGGCGCCTCCCGATAATCTTCTCCATGCTGGCGACGGCATCGGGCATGCCCACGATATGCACCTTGTCGCCTTCTTGCAGAACAGTCTTGCCGTTCGGGGTGAAAATCTCTTCGCCCCGCAGCAGGCGCGTGATGACGACCCCGCTTGCAATCAGGTTCGGGATATCCTTTAGCATGATTCCGTAAAGGTTCCTGTTGTCTACCGTGAGGCTGCACGATTCAATCTCGCGGGTGTTTGCCGCGATGTCGGCTGCATACTTCTGCGCGGCCTCCGTTGGGTTCTGCCTGAAGATAATGCGCACGAGGAGCATCACGAGAATGATGCCTATGACGCCGAAGGGATATGCAACAGCGTATCCGATGCCCGTAAGGGACGAGTCCACTCCGGCCGCGGCAAAGGCGGAATTTGCGGCCCCGAGGGAGGGCGTGTTCGTGACGGCGCCACAGAGCATCCCGACGAGCACGGGTACGTTGTTATGCATATCGGTGAAAAAGTACAGGCAAAGCGTCACGATGACGCCGAGCAGCACGATGCCCGTGGAAAGGATGTTCAGCACTAGGCCGTGGCGGCGTATGGAATCCATGAAGCCGGGGCCCACCTGCATGCCGATGGTATATACGAAAAGGATGAGGCCGAATTCCTGAATGAAGTGGAGCACATCAGGGGCTACGCGGAGGCCCAGGTGCCCGAAGATGATGCCCACGAAGAGCGCTCCCGCTCCACCGAGACTGATCCCCTTGACCTTCACCTTGCCGAGCATGAGGCCGATTGCTGCCGTGAGCGCGATTGTGACCACCTGCTGCCCGACCGAGGGCTTGGTGAACAAGTCGATAAACCATTCCATATTTCACCTCTTTTTCGCAGCAAAATGTAGTTTATGCGATTGATAATGACTAATGCATTATTTATATTAAATTGATAACTAAAAGTGATGAATTGGCCGACAATCTAATTCAAGGCGAGTAATATGGAACTGACACATATCAAGTACTTTCTGGAAGTGGCCCGTACGCAGCATGTGACAAAGAGCGCGCACAACCTGTGCATCGTGCAGCCGGCGCTTACCAAGGCAATCCACAAGTTCGAAGAAGAAGTCGGTGTTCCGCTTTTCAAGTCGAAGGGCAGAAACATCGAGTTGACGGAATATGGTAAGTATTTTCTTGCGCGTGTGCAGCCGCTTTACGAAGAAATCGAAAGGCTCCCGCAGGAACTGCGTGCCATGGCAAGTGACGATGCGGTAAAGATTCGCCTGAACGTGCTTGCGGCATCTTCCCTGATAACTTCTGCAGTGATTGCCTACAAGCGCCTGCACCCGGAAATCAGTTTCGACCTTATCCAGAACGAAAGCTCGAGCCTCTATGATGTGGGCGTGTTCACGTATGCCGATGCGGGTAAGGTAAAGCCCGATGACGACGAGGTGACGCGCCTTGACGAGGAAATCTTCCTTGCGGTGCCGAACGGAGAGAAGTACCGGAAACTGGACCGCATATCGCTCCGGCAGATGGAGGGGGAGAAGTTTATCGGCCTTGCGGGTACCAAGCAACTGCGCAGTATCTGCAACGAGTTCTGCCGGGAACTCGGCGTGCATACCGACATCTCGTTCGAGAGCGACAATACCTCGGCCATCAAGGATGCCGTGGCTTCGGGAATTGGCGTGTGTTTCTGGCCCGAGTACACTTGGGGCCGCGTGGAAAAGCGCAAGATTCGCCTGCTCAAGATCGTGGATGCACCGTTCCGCCGCGACCTGCTGGTGACGCTACGCAGGAACAAGGCGGACAACCGCAATACGGAAAACTTCTACAAGTTCCTTGTAGCGTTCCTGAAAAGGCATTTCCGCCACCACCGATAAACGGCACTACAATTCAATGCCCGTGTCGCGCTTGGTAGGCGGTTCACAGGCCGATACATATGTCTTTTCAGTCGCGATGATCTCCACCGTGCTCTTTGCACGGGTAATTCCCGTATAGAGAATCTGGTTGTTCAGGAGCGGATGCCCTACCTGCTTGGGCAGGAACATTGTCACCTCGTCGTATTCGGAGCCTTGAGACTTATGAATTGTTATCGCAAAGGCGGTTTCAAGAGCGTCGGACGACAAAAGGGACAGCTGGTAGAAAACAAACCCGTCCTTTTTGAGCATAAGGTAAGGAGTATTGTCCTTGAAAACCACGATGCCCGTGTCTCCATTGTAGAGCTTGAACATCTCCTGGTTCTTGGTAATCATCAGGAGTTGCCCCGGAATGTATTTCGAATACTCCGGCAACGAATGCCCATTGCCCTTCCATTGCTTACGGATCAAGGTGCAAGCGGCCTTGTTGATCTGCTCTACACCCTGAATGCCGCGACGCTCTGCCGAAAGAATCCTGCGGGATAAGGAAAGATCCCAGATTGCGTTGCGCAACTCCGCCTGCCTTGAATCCCCATCGTCAACCACAATTTGGCTAGCAAGTTCGGGCAGGTCATAGAAGGACCATTCTTTGTCGCCTATTTTTGACTTACGGTCTAGCCATTCGTCCAAGACCTTTTCGATACGTTCGATTTGCTTGCCGTATTTACCATCATCTTCGGCATCGGTTGCAAGTTCATAAAAATTGACTTCGTTTCGCGGCGCAATTGATTCGACAAGTGCCGGATGTAGCGAAAATTCATGGGGAATAATTTTCGACTTGTCTCCGCTTTCTGCGACCGTCTTTATTTCTTCGGCCAGCTTACCGATTTGAGGATGCGCCTTGCTACGGTGCGACTCATTCAGATGCACGGTAAAATTGGCGGATTGCCAGATGTCGCCAAGCACGGCGCCGGAATCAACGGAAGGCAACTGGTACGGGTCACCCAAAATAAAGATATGCGCATCTGCAGGAATTGCCTGCAACAAAGCCGCAAACAATCCGATGTCAATCATGCTCGCTTCGTCAATCACGAAAATGGAGTTGCTCGGGAACTTGTTCTCTTTATCAAAGGTAAAGGCGCCCTTGCTCCTAGAGAACTTGAGCAGGCGATGGATCGTGAAACTTTCAAGATTTTCCAGCTTGCTGTATATCGGCTCATAATCTTTTTTCTCTTGAGCGTCAATCTTTTTAAGCTGGCTCATCAGGCTTTCGCGCATACGGTCTGCCGCTTTTCCGCTCGGGGCGGCCAGATAAATGGAATAGTCCAGTTTTTCCGGATGCTTGAGCAAGTTCCAAAGGATGTACAAGACAACCGTCGTCTTGCCGGTACCGGGGCCGCCCGTAACAATCAGGCTTTCCCCATTGGCGCCACGGGTCACGGCCTCCCGTTGCTTATCGTTCAAAGAGAATGTGCCCGAGCCCGTATAGAGTTTGACTTCGGAATCGTTGGCATTTTTATTCTCCTTGGTAAAAAGGCCTCCCATGGTCATTTCGATATCGCGTTTAGCAATAAAATGCTTTGTCAGGTACAGGAAATTCCCGTTATCCAATGTTAAGGTCAAGGGCTTGTCAATTTGAGCAAGGTCTTCATCGTTTGTATCGTGAGCGTTTTCAATGACTTTCGCAAGTTTTTTCAGGTTTCCATCCAAGAGAGACTGTATTCCGTCTTTAATGATTTGCGCAAAGCTAGGCTCATATTCTTTCAGGCTAGTGACATCATAGCCGGACTCGCCACTTTCGCACAAGCTTTCTTGCAGCAAGATAAGCCCGTCCCATTTCTTTTTCCATATTTGCAGGAACTTGTCGGCGTTAAGTTCAATGCGGGCATTGCCATCATCGAGCAGGGAAAAATACATGCACAGGAACTTCTGCACATTGGTATCCATTCCTCCGTTCATCTCGACGAGAAGATTCAGCAAATGTTCGTTCAGCGGGAGAATGCCGCGAATTTCTTTCAATGCGTCAAAAAACTTCTGGGAGTCTTCATTCATTTTCGTTTCTTTGCACATTTTACTTTTCCTCGCCGTTTTGAGTCTTCTTGCTCTTCGACATCAGCTTTTTCACGTTCTTATACGCCGCCTCTAGTGTCGCATAGTCTTTCCAGGTCTGCGCATAAATTCCTTTACCGGTGCCACTCTCGGTCCCGCGTAAGAAGGCATAGTAAATACCGCCGAAATGATTCTTGAAGATGTCGGATTCGCTTTCGTTATAGAACTGTTTAAGCCACTGAATCAGGCAATAGCTATAAAGGACTCGCTGTACGGAGTATTCTTCGTCCACTTTCTTTTTCAGCGCATCCGGCGAATAGATGTCGTCTTCCAGTTTATCGGATTTCCAGTCAAGAATGCAGTAGCGCGTATTCTTGTGGCTATCCTCACGCACGAACATCAAGTCAATAAAGCCCTTGCAGAACCTGCGGATATTTTTCTCAATATCGGCAGAGGCCTCATCCTTTTTGTCGGCATTCAGATCGAAGCGGACTTCTGGCTTATGCTCATTTAACGGGAGATCTGTCAACTTGAAGTCTTCCTTTTCGACGATAGCCTTGTTGCCTTCAATACCGGCAATAGTCGGGAGTTTTGCGTTCAAGGTGTTCCAAAGATACTGCATCGTGATGTTCATCCACGCGTCACGATTTTTCTCTATCGGGAGCGATTCCGCCCTAAACTTCTCTTCCACAATGTTGCGCAATTCAGGAGAATTAAGCGCCGCGTCCACATCCTGATATTTTTCCCCAAATTCTTGGAACGGCAGAACTTCTAGCGTATTGTGCAGGGCGTTACCCACCTTGCTTCCGCGCGGGTAATTTACGGCCACCTCGTCATGGTCCGCATGGTATTCTTCCGAATCAAGTTTCTTGTCTTCCGAAAACACAATCACGTCATCGTCTATCCCCTTCGGCTTCGCCTGTTCAGGGACTTCCTGGTCGTAACTGCCATCGGGGTCGGTATTGGACCCATCCACATTTTCAATAGGCGAATCGGCACGGCCCGCAAGGGACGAGTAGGAATACTGGAGAATCGCCTTGCCCGGCAAGGCTTTCTGCAATGCGGACATCGCATTCTGCTGGGTCGCTTTTACCTCGGCAATTTCGCCAACATCTTCCAGTTCCTTATTGTTCTGTTTTAGAATCTCTGTCGTTTTGTCGAGAAGTTTCTTGCGATCCCAAACATGCGTGCCGTTTTCATTCAAGGTCGCATGTTCACAGCCAGAGCTGCAGAACGCAGCTATTGCGGCATGAAGGAACTTGAATTCTTCCTTGACAAAGCCATCCTTGTCTTTCCATTTTCCAAATCTCGGCAAGACGAGTATGGACGAGGCGCGCGTGAAGTCTACATAATAAAGGCGCTTCCATTCTTCAAGTTCCTCGCGCTTGCGCGACTTCTTGGCAAGATCGCCAAAGCCCATGAAAATATCGTCGTCTTTATGGAACAGGAACGGCCCGCCAAAGCCGTCATAGTAACCCTTAAAACCGGCGGCAGAAATTACCACCGGGAATTCTAGGCCCTTGGACGCATGGATTGTCATAATCTGGACGCAGTCACTATCAAAGCCCTTTTCAATCAGGTCCCCGTTTTCGTCATCTGTCGATTCTGCAAAGCGAGCCAGCCCCTCCAAATGGCGAACCATGTCTTCCAGGCTGCAGCGATGGTTATAGAGATAGTCTACGATATAATTACCGATTTGGCGGATCTTTGCGAGCTCCTGCAGCTTGGCGATGTCCGTCAAGCGCACATCGATCTGGGTATCCTCATAGATGCGCTCCAACATTTCGGCATAGCGGAATTTCAGGGCGAGTAGGCGCCAGGCATTCAGCTTTTTGCGTTCTGGATTGTCCGGGTTATCGTAGTACTGGCTTTCAACCTGGTCTAATTTCGCGGCGAAGAAATCTGTAATCAGGGCTTCACTCAGGTAACGGCGGTTCCAGCCCGAAAAATCGGATACGCTTAACGCGCCCAGGAGTGCAATCCATTCATGACATTCGCGGCTCTTGAAGAGGTTTTTCTCCTTGTAGTGGCTGTACGGGACGCCCGCCTGACGCAGATACGACTTGAATACATCCATTTCTGTACGGGAATGTGCAAGAATGGCGAAGTCACTAAACTTTACATTCCTAAGCGTTTGGGGATTGTCCTTGTCAAAGACCTGTAATTTGGTCTTGCGATTTTCCCCTTTGCCGACATAAGTGCACCAGTCAATAATTTGAGCGACTGTCGTTTGGGCGTATTTATCTTCATCAATATCGTTTTCGCTCACCCACATTGAGCAGGTCGGCTTACCCTCTATTTCAGGGGCAGCCTTTTTACCTTTATCTTCTTCGGGGACATCGGAATCATTGAAATCAACAAGTTTGTTCATTCCTTCTGCAGGTTCAAAGAAACCGCCGGCAAACAAGGCGTTGCAACCTTTAATAATCCCTGTTGTGGATCGATAATTGTGCGTAAGTCGCCGCCCATTCCCGATTTCACCAACGGCCTTCTTGTACACATTGACGTCGGCGCCCTGGAAACTATAAATAGACTGCTTCGGGTCTCCCACCACAATAATCGAGTGGCCTTCTACAGCATTGTTTGTCTCATTGTCTGTCAGGAATACCGTCTTGAAAATATCCCATTGAATCTGGTTCGTATCCTGGAATTCGTCGATAATCGCACATCTATACTGTAAGCGCAAGTGCTTTTTCAAGGAACCGTCGCCACTCATGACTGCCTTGTGGACAAAGAGGATCATGTCGTCAAAGGACTGGACCTTTCTCTCGGCTTTTTTCGATTGCCAAACATCGAACAACTTGCGCGTCTGCTCGTTCTTGAATTTCTTTTCTACTAGGCCCTTTTCAAGGAAATTGGAAATGTCGTCATGAAGTTTATCCAATCTCTTCGACTTTTCGAAAACATATTTCAGCGTTTTGCCAAATTCGTCTTCCGGAAGATCTATCAATTTCTCGCCGACTTGTCCACCCGTGAACGGATTTTTTTGAGAACTGTCCCAATTCTCTATTTTTTCAACCAAAGCCGCAACAGAAAAGTCGTCTTCGACTTCCGTTTTTACTTTATTGATAGTCTTTCCATATGAAGCTTTATAAGTTCTTTCGCTATACTTTTTCTTCAACAGGCTGAACTTGTCCTTAAATTCCTTGAAAACATCCAGACCATTGAAGTCGCATTTATTCACGAGGCTCTTGGCGTCTTTCTCCGAAATAGCGAGACCAAGCCATTCTACAAAATCTTCCGGCTTTACAATTTCGGAATCACCGTCTTTCCCCTTGTACATCGTGACGGCTGAGATAAATTCCCTCTTTATGCGATCCGTATACTTTTCTACGCCATCCTTGCTCAAAAGCTTTTGGAATACTTCATCATCCTTCCAATTGTCGCGTATGTACTTGTCCACCACGTCTTCTACGGTGGCGTCGTCAATCATCCCCATGTCAAACGGACGGTTTGCGTCATACGCATATTCCTTCAAAGCTTTTTGGCAGAAGGAGTGAATGGTGAAAATGGAGGCGTTGTCTACATCCCGATAGGCCTGCTCAAAGCGCTCAATCTGTTCAGCGCTTAAAGGAGCGGACTTTTCATCTATCCGATTGTTTGTCAGGACTTCGACAATCTTCTTGCGGATACGGTCCTTCAATTCGCCTGCCGCTTTTTCGGTATAGGTCACAATCAGGATTTTCTTGAGCGGAGTCCCTTCCGCAATCATCTTTGCGACCATCAACTGAATGGTGTATGTTTTGCCCGTTCCTGCAGAAGCTTCAATATACAGGCTTTGATTCGTATCAAAGTCGTTCAGAGAAAAATTTTGTAAGGCCATATTCACAAAAGCTCCTTATTCATCACCATTAGTTGCATTTTCTTGTTCGGGCAGGAATCCCTCCGGGAAGAAGCCCCGCATCAATTCGACCGCAGATTTCCAGGATTCCTTATTTTCTGTTTTTTCTTGTGAATTCTGGAAATCCTTCGCTTCGAAACCGACATCTTTTGTTATATCGAACAAGGTTCTTTTCTTGAAATGACTCCACGGGCCGTAGCCTTCCAGCAATTTATCCCGGAAGGCATAGATATCGCATTTTTCATCTTCAGAGGGCCAGTTCAACAAATCGATGGGTACGGCCTTGCTAAAGGGAGATATGCCGTTTTCTTCATTTCCAAAAGCGTAGTCATAAATCTTGTTCAGCATATCCACGGCTTCGCCTTGGGTAAAACAGATTTCTTTTTGCGCAGGATCAACAAGTTTTGTTTTCAGGGACTTGCAGGAGTACAAGGAAACTTTCACTTTCTTCTTTGTCTCGTCGCATTCTGCGCCCCCGCCTGCGGCAATAATCAGCAACGATTCAATATACGGGGTCACGAACTTTTCTATACTCATGTTCTTGGGGTCCGCCTCCGAAGAACTGAATACAAGGAGTTCCCTCACATCCGGGATGTTTTCGGAGTTACACCAGTCAAGCGTTCCCGCAAGATTCCAGTTCTGTCCGTTAGAGCGTTTCAACTGCAACAGGCCTGCGACATTGCTCTTCCAGGATTGCTGAAGTTCAGAAGTCTTCGAGGCAAGATTCTTTTTAAAGGCTTCACCTTTATTTTCGATGGTATCCCAGGTCTTTTCACCGTAGAAACCTTCCGGGACATTTCCTTTCAGTTCAAAATCTTCCTTAAAGGAGTCCGTTTTAGATTCCTGACTAAAAATTTCGGTTTCCAGTTTTCTTTTCAGGACAATATGGCGCTCCAGATTGTCTAAATATATCGGCTCGAAGGATTCCTTTTCTACATCTTCATCGTCATCTTCGGAAAGCATCCGGTTGATCCTGAACTGGAAGGGATCCTTCAAGAAGCTTGCCAACTGGCTTATAGAAACGCGTTCGGGAGCTTTCGTCGTAATCTTTTGCGGACACTCTCCAGGCGCCTGTTCCGCATCAGCATGCTCGGCGCGATTCATCATATTGACATACGCGACCTTGTTGCGCAGGCTTCTCGGCGTAAACAGTTCGTCAAACGGGCGCTTTTCATCTAGCGTAAGTTGAATTTCTTCCCACTTAAGGCCGCCGTCGCTCAGGAACTTCCTAATATCGCTCACCACGGTCGACGGGTAGAGTTCCGCATCTTTCTTGATGTCCTTATTCACGTAACTGATGCGGAAACTTTCAGAAGTACTCATCAGCTGGCAAAGGAATCCATAACGGTTGCGGGCGACCGGAGATTCGTCACCAGGCCATGGAATGCACGACTTGCGCAAATCCAGCGTATTGCGCTGCCTTGCACCCGGGAAAGAAACGCTGTCCGCCCCGATAAAGAAGACGTGCTTCACGGGAATAATCCTGTTCGGGGCGTACTTCATGAACGTAATCCCGTTGACGAACAGGTTGCCACAGCTATATTCCGTGCCACGGGCTTCAGTCAACAAGGTCTGTTTCACGATATTCCAGGAAATTTCATCAAGTCCTGTCTTGAATTGGTAATCAAGTTCATCGATTGCCGCATTGACGCGACTATAGACAATGGATTCGCTCTTGAATCCATCGGGAACATTCTGCAACAAAAGCCATTCATTCAGCCTGTTTTTCAAAGACATTAGATTGTCTTTGGTAAGGTTCATTTTCCCGAAGGAAATCCAGTCCTGCAACGCATCGATACATTCCACAAAGCGGCAAAGCGAAGCTTTGTCGCTGCTTGCCATATCCGAGAATGGCTTGATTTTACCCGCAGTTGTTTCGGTGGGTTCTTCCACCTCTTCGAACTGGACGACATTCCTTGTCATTTGCGCCAACAGCAAGCGACGCATCGCATGGAGCCAGTCGTTTTTCGCCGTTTCTTCTTCGCCACGAGTTCTATAGGTGTTCGTTTCTACGACCCAATTCTGCCATGCCTCGACCTCATCATCGTTGATATGGCGGGCTTGCTGCACCACGGAATTTCGCACGAGACCGAAAAATGCCGGCCTCGAGATAGAGCCTTCGCTCATGACCGAGAACAGGCATTCAAGTGCGCTCTCGGTGAGTGAACTCTTGGCAGGGGAATCCACGATGGCATATGGGACGTGCAAGTAGCCATTAGCACCTTCGCCCGCTTCAGTTTTCTTTTTGGGCGTCTGGTCAAAGACGCTCTGAATGGCAGTGCGGTAATCGTCCAGGCAGGGAGACACCACCAAAATGTCATTCACGCTCGCATTACCCTGCAACAGCTTGCAGATTTGTGAATGAAGATTTTCTATTTCGCGAATTTTTGTCGGAGCGCCTGTTAGCGTAAGGGAGAGGTCGTCCTTGCCGACCTTAGCCGCATCAAAATCTTTCCACAGTTCATCGTTCTTGATTTTTTTTGCGTTTATCCTCTTGGTAACAGATTCCTGCACCAACTTCAAGAGCGTCTTGGAGCCGGATTCTCCGGAAGCAAGGCCCTTATCGCTAAAGTCAAAATCGTAGTTCGTCGCTTGGCACCAGAGCTTTATATTGTCGCGACCGCTGCGTCCCCAGTTGCACAGCAAGTCGTTCTCGTTATTGGCAATATCTTCCTTTATGTCGTCGATATCGGTATCCTCTATTTCATTGTAACCGACCTTCATTTTTTCCTGGACATCGGTTTCAACGGTCCACTCCTTATTCGTCGCAGTCCACTTTGTCCGCTTGCTAGAAGCATCTACGTCTTCCCAAAATTCCATACACGGGTTCTGGATGTAGGCAAAAACCGGATACTTTTCCGCATACTTTTCTAGAATGACGCGATAGAACTGTCCCATGCCCGAAAGCCCGAAGATAAAGATCGGGAGAGGGGTGTTGCTTTTGTCTTTCGGAAGCTTTTCAAGTTTAAAATTCGGAATATCGTCTTTAGTACATTCGCTATAAAGATAAGGAATCGTTAAATATTCCAAACCGATTTCTTCTTTTCTATCTGCAGAAATCGCATGGAAGACCTTGGTCAGCAAAGAAGCTTCACCTTTGCGAGGTTCATGGAATATAGCAGAATACAGCCTCCGTTGCCACTTTTCACGATTTGCAACAGTCTTTTTTCGTTCTGCATCATGGATGCTTTCTGCAAAGAACAACGAATCTTCGCCTGTTCCCTGAGCCCACTTGTTAAGCAACCCTACTGTTTTATCGGCAAAGTTTTTCGGGCGGCTCGTTTCGTACTCTAGGAACAACGATGCCATTTTACTGGCAAAGTCGAACAGGTGGTTTTCATCAAGCCTGTAGCCTACGGACCCGTCTTCTTCCTTATACTCAATGTTCAGATACCTCGTCACTTCGGCATCGAGCAATTCATAGTTATACTTGCCATCGCTACCTTTTTTCATCAGATATGCAAGAATCACATTGCGCAGCATATCTGCCGTCAGTTTATGACGACGCACTTTTTCACCAGATTTATTGGTCGAAATTCCGTCACCCACCAGGATATCAAAAAGGAACCTGTCAATGGTGCTCTTGTTCAGGTTGGCAAGTACGCCCTTCTTTTTCATCCAGCGCAGGCGGAACCACTGTTCCAGTTTCGGGTCCGGGAAAATGACGATAGGCGCATTGAACGGGTTCTTCCATTCTTTAGAGATGGCGTCAATCATCTCGTCGGCGAGATGTTCAAGATTCAGTGCGAATTTTAGATGTAGCATGTTCCTAATATAAACAAAAAAGGTGTCAAAAAAGGGGGTCTCTCTATATATTTATCGCACGCTCGGTCAATTTTGTAAAATGGGGTGCCACGGAATTACGACAATGCTATATTTTGCGCATGCTTAAGATCGTTAGGGCCTTTAGCCGTTTCCTTTCTACCTACACATCCCTGGTTGTCATCGGTTGCGCTGTTATCGCGTTCTTCGCTCCCGTCCTTTTCGGCTGGGTGCATGGCAACACGAGTTCCATTATCCTGGGCGTCATCATGCTCAGCATGGGCCTTACCATCACCGTCGATGACGTGAAGAACCTCATGAAGCAGCCGTTCCACATTTTGCTGGGCGCCTGCGCGCAGTACACCATCATGCCCCTGGTGGCTTTCTCGCTCACCAAGATTTTCGGGCTGGACCCGTACCTTGCCGTGGGCATCATTCTCGTGGGCTGCTGCCCGGGTGGCGTCTCGAGCAACGTGATGAGCTTCTTGGCCAAGGGTGACGTGACCTACTCGGTGAGCATGACGATGGTCTCGACCTTGCTTGCGCCCCTTATGACTCCGCTGTTGGTGCTGTGGCTTGCCGATACGAGCATCGACGTGAACGCGAAGGGAATGTTCCTGAACATTTTGTATGTGACGGTTGCGCCGATCCTGATTGGCTTTACCTGCAACCACTTCTTGAGCAAGAACCCGGTGTTCAAGGAAGTGCGTGCGAACATGCCCGCGGTAAGCGTGATTGGCCTTGCGCTGATTGTGGGTGGTGTCATCGTGACGGTGCGCCCGCACCTGCTTGCGAACGGGCTCTCGCTCCTCTTCCTGGTGCTTGCGGTAGTGTTCTTCCACAATGGGCTTGGCTACGTGCTGGGCTATACCGTCGGGCGCATTTTTAAGTTCAATACCGCAAAGAAGCGCACCATCGCTATCGAGGTGGGCGTGCAGAATGCGGGTATGGCGACCGTGCTTGCGGCGGCGTTCTTTGCGAATCCCGAGAACGTGGCGGCCCATCCGGAGGCTGCGATTTGTGTGGTTCCGTGTGCCATCAGTTGCGCGTACCATTCCATCAGCGGGACGATTGTCGCGGAGTTCTTTGCGCGGCACGACAAGAAGACTGCGGGTAACGGCGCCGCCGGGCAGGGGAGTGCGGCATGATTTTTGCGAAGTTGTCCATTTCCCGTCTTGCCGTGCTGGCATCATTGCTTGCCTGCGCTACGACTGCAAATGCACAGCTCGTGCAGAAGAAGGCTCCCGCGCAGAATGACGCTGTCGATTCAGTTGTCATTCCTGGGGTGACGAAGAACAGGCCGTTAGTTTATTCGGACAGTGTCACGCAGCGCAACGACAAGGCGACGGCCGACGCGAAGGCCGCGATGGATCTCAATTATTCGAACGATTCCCTCACGGGAACGCTGATTGGTATTGGCGCGGAATATGTCGGCCAGACCATGAAGAACATGCTCTCGCCTAATTCCGCCGAAGCGGACGCCGTTGAGCTGGAACGTACCAGGCGCTAGCTTATCCCAAATACTTTTCGCCGCTTTCCACGCTCTGGTAGATGAGCGTGTTGATGGTCATGGGGCCCACGCCGCCGGGGACCGGTGTGTAGGCGCTGGCCACGTCGTCGAGGCCCTTCTCGATGTCGCCGACTCCACCCGGATGGTAACCGGCGTCGACCACGACCGCGCCCTGCTTGATCCATTCCTTCTTGATGAACTCGGGCTTGCCCACGGCACCCACGAGGATGTCGGCCTGCTTCACGAATTCGGGGAGGTTCTGCGTCTTGCTGTGGCAGATGGTTACGGTGCAGTCTGCATTTAGGAGCATCATCGCCATGGGCTTGCCGAGGATAGCGCTACGGCCGACGACTACGGCGTGCTTGCCCGCGAGCGGGATGTTGTAGGCCTTCAGGAGACGCATGATTCCGGCGGGAGTTGCGCAACCGTAGGCGGGTTCGCCCATTGCCATGCGGCCAAAGCCGAGGCAGGTCACTCCGTCCACGTCCTTGCGGGCGTCGATGGCTTCGAAGGCGGCGCGTTCGTCGATGTGGCGCGGAACCGGGTGCTGCAGCAGAATGCCGTGCACGTCGCGGTTGTCGTTGAGTTCCTGGATCTTGTTGAGCAGTTCCTCGGTGGTGGTGTTCTTGGGGAGCACTACGCGGATGCTTTCCATGCCCACGCGGGCGCAGGCGTTGCCCTTCATCTTCACGTAGGTGGCGCTGGCCGGGTCGTCGCCCACCAGGATGGTGGCGAGGATCGGGGTCTTGCCCGTCTTTTCCTTGAGTTTCGCCACGCGGGCGCTGAGTTCTTCTTCAGTGGTCTTGGCGAGTGCCTTGCCGTCGAGGATGAGTGCTGCCATAATGTCTCCGGTGCGCGGGTTGCGCGAATGTTCGCCCCCAAAGATAGAAATAAAAAGAATACCCTGCGCTGGGCAGGGCAGTGCTAAAAAGAGTTTGTGCCGGGACGGGGTAACCCCCGGGTCGGGGCTATAGGGCCATGTCGAGCACGGCGGGGATGACGAGGCAGACGATTGCCCAGGGGTACGAAAGCGCTCCACGGAGCCAGCCGGTGGTGGGCTGTGCCTTCGGGATCATTTGCTGGGGAATGGTCTGGTTGACCTTGACGGATGCATCGAGTGCATTCTTGATGCTCTCGACAGAAGAGTCGAATAGGCTCTTATTTTCGGCGGCTTTCGCCACCATATTCATAAAGTTGCTATTCATGTTACTTGCCTCTATCCCTCGTGTATAAAAATAGAAACGTTTTACATAAAATGCAAGATTCTGAGTAACGTGGAGTTTACAAAACGTTGACATTGTGAATCGGCTCACAATTTCGGGGTAAAATTGCCCAAAATGGGCGAAAAACGCGATTTTAGGGTCCAAAAAGGGTCAAAAATGCCCGAAAATTCGGGTCTGGAAGTGGTCTAGTGGAACGAAAATTCCTAATTTTTTGCGTGTTGAACATCACAAAACGGAAAGGAACGCCATGAATCTGACCCGCTTTACCCTCCTTGCTACCTCCTGCGCCGCCCTGCTTGCCTGCGGCGGGAACAAGAATGCCGCCCCCGCGACGGACCCGACTCCGGCTCCCGCTCCTGCGGCTGCCCCCGCCCCCGAAACGAAGATTGTCCTCGACAGCACGGTTGATCGCTACAGCTACGCCCTGGGTATGGACCTCGGCAAGGCGATTGCGAACATAAATGTTCCTCTCCGTCTCGACGTGATTATTGCCGCTATCAAGGACGAGGTGGACACGACCCGCAAGGTGCTCATGACGGATTCCGCATCCGAACAGGCGCTTCAGGGCCTGCTGCTCCAGATGCAGAAGCAGAAGGAGGCCGATGCGAAGGCTGCCGCCCAGAAATCTCTCGATGAGCAGGCGCAGTTCCTTGCGAAGAATGTGCTGGATTCTACGGTCAAGGTGACCACGAAGGGCGTGCAGTACAAGGTTATCAAGGAAGGCACGGGCATTACCCCCAAGGTGAGCGACAAGGTGCAGGTCCACTACATTGGCGCCCTCCTGGACGGTACGGAATTTGACAACAGCGTGAAGCGTGGCGAACCGCTCGAGTTCCCGGTGAATGCTGTGATCGAGGGCTGGCAGGACTTGCTCCAGGTGATGAAGGAAGGCATGAAGGTGAAGGCCTGGATCCCGAGCGCCCTTGCGTATGGCGAGGCGGGCGTTCCGCCGATGATCCCTGCGAATGCCCTCCTCGTGTTCGATGTGGAACTCCTGAAGGTGTATGCCGAGACCCCGGCCGTGGATAGTGCTGCCGTGGCGCCGACCGATACGGCTGCGGCTAAGGCTGCAGAACCCGCGAAGGTCGAGGCCAAGGATGCTGCTCCTGCTGCAGAACCCGCCCCTGAACAGCCGGCCGAGCCTGCCAAGGATGCTAAAAAGCCTGCCGCGAAGGGTGCAAAGAAGCCCGCCGCGAAGAAGTAACGCGAAATTACAGGCCTGAAAAGGCTAAAATTTGTGGACGCGGCCCTTGACGGGGCCGTGTTTTTTTATGTTTATGGCCATGAATAACACTGCGTCCGATTTCTATTCCCAGCACTTCGAAGTTGCCGGATTCATCCGGGAAGTGTTCGGCTATATGGACCGGTTCAAGGGCCAGCTGTTCGTGTTGAAGATTGACGACGGCCTGATGGACCATCCGCTGTTCCCCGTGCTCATGCGGGATATCGCCCTGTTGCACAAGGCGGGTATCCGCATCATTATCGTGCCGGGTACGCGAAATAGCATCGACGCGCAGTTGAAGGCCTGGGAACTCGAGACCAAGTTCGAGGGCGGTGTGCGCCTTACGAGCGAGGAGGCCCTGCCGCATATCGAGCAGGCTTCCCTGGGTGTTGCCCAGCGCATCATGAGCCACCTCACGGCGAGCGGCCTCAGCGGTATCCAGGGCAACTGGGTGCTGGCCCGGAGCCTTGGCGTGATTGGCGGTGTTGACTACATGCGCACCGGCAAGATCGAGCGTATCCAGAGGGATATTCTCGAGCAGCTTTTGAACGAGAAGTTTGTGCCTATTATTCCGCCGATTGGCTGGAACAAGTTGGGGCATGCGTACAATATCAGTTCTACGGAACTCGCGACCGAAATCTGCAAGTACATGCAGGTCGGCAAGCTGTTCTTTATTGGTAACGAGAACGGCATCAAGCTCGAAGGGCTCGTGACCGGCAAGAACACGAAGTACCTGGAGCCGACGGACTCGGGCGTGATTTCGGCATTGGACGTTGACCAGGCGAAGGAACTCCTGGAACTCAATTCCGATCAGCTTGACTTTGCGCAGATGGACTACCTGATGAACGCCATCCGGGCATGCGAGGCGGGTGCGAACCGTGTTCACTTGCTGAGCGGTGAATTCCAGGGTAGCGTACTGCAGGAAGTCTTCAGTGCTCGGGGTGACGGTACCATGGTGTACGCGAACCAGTACTCGAGTATCCGGCCCGCGAACATCGAAGATATTCCGGATATTCTCCGGATCATGCAGGACTACATCGCGAAGGGCTACCTGGTGCCGCGTACGCAGGAAAGCATTTCCGAAAAGCTCAAGGACTACGTGGTGTACAGCATCGACAACAGCATTCACGGTTGCGGTGCGTTGCATGAATTCGAGGACGGAATGGCCGAAGTCGCGGGCATTGCGGTGGGCGCGAACTACCGCAAGTCGGGCATCGGCGATGCCATCGTGCGTCACCTCATTTCTGTCGGCCGCATGAAGGGCTACAAGAAACTCTTCTTGCTCACTACGCAGGCGCTTGACTGGTTCTACCACTTCGGATTCGAGGATGGTACGGTCGAGGATTTGCCGAAGAGCAAGCGCGACCACTACAACCAGAAGCGGAAATCCCGTATCCTGATTATGCCGCTGGATAAGTAGGAAGTGTCATCCTGAGCGAGATGCCGCGAGGCATCGAGTCGAAGGATCCAGTTGAAGGTTTATCATGAACACACTTGAAGCTATCAAGACGCGTCGCAGTACCCGCAAGTTCAAGGCACAGCCTGTCGAACTCGAGAAGTTGAAACAGATTGTCGCGGCGGGTCAGTTCGGCCCTACCGGTGGCAATGCGCAGACAAACCACTTCTTCGTGATTTCGGATGCTGCGGTGATTGCGAAGCTCAAGGAACTCGTGCAGTCCGCCTTTGCCGCGATGGAACTCCGCGAGGATCTGTACAAGAGCCTCAAGAATTCCATCACGCTTTCGCGCAAGGGCAACTATTCCTTCTGCTACACGGCGCCCGTGCTGATTGTGGTCGCGAACAGGAAGGAATACGGCAACAACATGGCCGACGTGGCATGCGCGGTGGAGAACATGATGCTTGCGGCGAACGAGCTTGACTTGGGCAGCTGCTACATCAACCAGCTCAAGTGGCTGAACGAGGACCCGGCGCTTCTCGAATACCTGCGCGGCCTCGGTCTCAAGGAAGACGAACGCGTGTACGCCTCCGTTGCCATCGGCTACGCCGACACGGAGAGTGGTCTCCCGAACCGCACGGAATCCCCGCGCGTCGGTAACGAAGTCGTGTTCGTGTAATTAGTGCCGGGCTACTTCCCCAGCATCTCTTTAACTTTCTTCTTGACTTCTGTCAAGTCGCTGCTCGTGAGTACCGGGATGAGCGAGTTTATTTCTTCAATGGGCTTGTCCCACCAGCGCCATTCGAGCATCAGGTTCGTAAGTTCTTCATCGAAACGCTTGCGGATAAACTGCGCCGGGTTCCCCGCGACAATCGTGTAGGGTTCCACGTTGCTGCCTACGACGCTACTTGCGCCGATGATCGCTCCGTCGCCGATATGTACTCCGGGGAGTATCGTCGCGTTCTGGCCAATCCATACGTCGTTCCCGATAATCGTGTCGCCCTTGAGCGGCATGTCCGCAGGGGCGGGCGCCTTCATGTCCCAGCCAGCGAGCGTGTAGAACGGGAATGTCGAGACTGCGTTCATCTGGTGGTTCGCCCCGTTCATTACGAACTCCACTCCCGCCGCAATCTGGCAGAATTTGCCGATAACTAGTCTGTCGTTGTTCCACGGGTAAAGGTGCGTTACGTGGCTCTCGAACTCGCTGTCGGCAATGTAGGTGAAGTCGCCCACGACTATGTTCGGGTTCTTGAGCGTCGGCTTCACGTAGATTTCCTTGTCGTAGCCCGCAATCGGGTGTACTGCCATCGGGTCGGGAATGTTCTTTGGCGTTGTCATAGTTCTAAAATACATTTATTTGCGCGCGAGGTTGACATCTTGTCAACGGGAAATGCATCCGGATGGAATCTGCGGGCGAAATCAGGCTGTTCAACCTGAACGGAGCGCTTGTCCGCACCGCGATAAACGGCATGTCGCTCGAAAACGTTCCGCACGGTATATATATTGCCAAGGGCGCTGGCGCCTTGGTGAGAGTTGATATCCGGTAATTTTTCTATTTTTGACCCCATGATGGATTTCAAGAAAATGGAAGACGGCTTCCGGATGATTCTGGAAGGCATGGGCGAAAACCCGAACCGCGAGGGGCTTCTGGATACTCCGAAGCGCGTCGCGAAAATGTATGCCGAGCTCATGACCGGCCTTTCGGGCGAGACGCGTGCCGAGGATATTTTGAAGACGCGTTTCCACGAGAAGTACGACGAGATGATCATCGTGCCGGACATCGAGTTCGCAAGCATGTGCGAGCATCATTTTCTGCCGTTTACGGGCAAGGCGCATGTGGCCTACATTCCCGGCGACTGCGTGGTGGGGCTTTCCAAGATCCCGCGCGTCGTTGAATTTTATGCCCGCTTCCCGCAAATCCAGGAACGCATGACCCGCCAGATTGCCGAACTCATCCAGAAGGAACTGAACCCGAAGGGAGTCGCGGTGGTGCTCGAGGCATCCCACATGTGCATGACCATGCGCGGGGTAAAGAAGCCCGGTGCGACGATGGTCACGACCCAGCTCCTGGGCCGTTTCAAGACAGACGAGAAGACCCGCGCCGAGTTCATGTCGCGCATCTACGCGCCCCGGTAAATAGCCTCTTTTGGATTTATTGTCCATAGAAACTCGCGAAAACCGCGAGTTTTTCCTTTTTTTGCAAGGTATCTTTATATGCGGTTACGGAGTAAATCAAGGAGTAATACAATGAAATCTCGATTCTTCAGGAATCTGGCGAAGGGCCTCGTGGTTGTAAGTGCCGCCCTTGCCGTTGTCAACTGCGACGAATCTACCGTTTCCGCCGCTGCGGCCGATGCCCAGCAGCACGGTGCCGACCCGAGCCTCCTCAGTTCCTCGGGCATGGCCGACCCCGCTCAGGTGGGTGATGTCGACCCGACTCTTGCTTCCAGCAGCTCTACCGATATTATCGGTGGTGGCGAAGTTGATCCCTGGGCGGACCCTTGCGTGGCCTCTAGTTTGCCTGATGCATGCGGCCCGGGAACGAATCCGGTTGCAAATCCGACGAGCAGCGCAGATGTGAATCCTGCTTCCAGCGCAGATGTGACCCCGACTAGTTCCGAAACGGTCATACCTGCTTCTAGCGAAACGGTGAAGCCGCAGTCCTCTTCTAGCGAAGCGAAGGTCGTTTCTTCTTCCAGCGAAGAAGTGAAGCCCGCCGTTCCGAAAATTTTCCTCGCGAACGACAAGGAAGAAGAAAAGAACTATATGGAAGTCGAGTACAAGACAAGGACAGGCTGGGATGGGGAAGGAATCCTCGCATATCCCAAGCGTCTGACCGACAATCCGGACCAGAAGCACGCCATTGTGGTGTGGGGCCCGGGTGGTGGTACTCAGCCGAGTGCATACGAGGGCATGATTCGCCGTCTTGCATCTCACGGTTTTGTGGTGATTGCCCTCAAGGAATCTCCGGGCAATGCGACCCAGGCCATCAAGGCTCTCGACTGGCTGGATGGGCTGAACAAGGACTCGAATAGCCCGCTGTTTGGCAAGCTCGACATGAATACGGTCGGTTGCTCGGGTCACTCCATGGGCGGTCTTGAATCCGAACAGGCCCTCATCAAGGATAGGCGCGTGCTTACCGCGTTCCTGAACAACAGCGGAGACTGGGGTGGTGCCGGCGCCATGAAGGTGGCGACCGACCGGACTATCGCTATCCTCTACGGTGAAGGCGGCATGGAACGCGGCAACGCCGAGAACGATTACAACAACGCGAATGTCAAGGCGCCTGCATGCCTTATCCAGATGACGGGAGGCAAGGGTACCGAATGCTACGAAGTTTCCCCTGGCCGCAGGGAATGCGGTTACGGTCACGGTTCCGGTTCTTGGGACGGCATGGCTGCGACGGTTGCCTGGATGCGCTGGCACCTCGGTGGCGAGGAATGGCGCAAGGCTGACTTTGTCGGCACGAGCGGCAAGTATATCGACGGCAATATTGCCGGCCACGATGGCAAGTGGAAAGGCCAGTGCAAGAACTTCTAAGAATTTCCACACTCACTCCAAGCACCTCGCCCCACAGGCGGGGTGTTTTTGTATAATTATTAGTGAAAAGGAGTTCCTTCATGAACGCAGCAATTCTTACTAACGAGTTTCCGCCGGAAATTTACGGCGGCGCAGGTATCCACGTCAAGTTCCTTACGCAGGAGCTTTCGAAACTTTGTCACATCGAGGCGCGCTGCTTCGGGAGCCAGGATGTAGACGAGGACAATGTCCGTGCAATCGGGTTTTCGCGCAAGCTTGGCCTGGACCCGGTCGATGACCGCTTCCAGAAGATTTTCAAGCCGCTCGATATCAACCTGCAGTGGGCCGCTACCCTCAAGGATATCGACGTAATCCATTGCCACACCTGGTACAGCCACTTCGGTGGCGTGCTTGCGAGCCGCCTGTTGCAGTGCCCGCTAATCCTTACCACGCACTCGCTGGAACCGCACCGCCCGTGGAAGGCGGAGCAGCTGGGCGATGGCGGTTATGCCATGAGCTGCTGGATTGAACGCACCGCATACGAGGCCGCCGACGGCGTGATTGCGGTGAGCCAGGGCATGAAGCGCGACGTGATGAAGCTTTACGGCGTGCCCGAGGACCGCGTGAAGGTTATCTACAACGGCATCGACCCGGAATTCTACGCGCCGACATTCAATGCGGGTATCCTCGAGAAGTGGGGTGTTGACCCGAACCGCCCCTACGTGCTGTTCGTGGGCCGCATTACGCGCCAGAAGGGCATTAGCCAGCTTATCCAGGCCATTCCGCAAATCGACAAGAAGGCGCAGGTGGTGCTCTGTGCGGGTGCTCCCGATACGGTGGAACTCGCCGAGGAATGCAAGTCGCTTATCGAAAAGGTCCAGGCCACCCGCGACGGCGTGGTGTGGATTCAGGAAGCCGTCCCGCACGAGGAACTCCGCGTGCTCTACAGCCATGCGACCGTGTTTGCCACGCCCTCGCTCTACGAGCCGTTCGGGATTATCAACCTCGAGGCGATGAGCTGCGGGACCCCGGTGGTGGGTTCTGCGGTTGGCGGGATTCCCGAGATTATCGTGGACGGCGAAACCGGATTCCTGGTGCCGCTCAAGCACGTGTCCGAGACGGATTTCGAGCCTGCCGACCCGAAGGCCTTCCAGACCGACTTTGCGAACAAGCTAAACAAGGTTCTCGCAGACCCGGAACTTGCGAAGAAAATGGGCGAGGTGAGCCGCAAGCGTGCCGTAGATGTGTTCAGCTGGAAGTCCATCGCCAAGCAGACGTACGACTTTTACCAGGAATGCATCGAGCGCTACAAGAAAAGTAAGTAATGCCTCTCGAGATTGTACGCAACGACATTACCAAGGTCAAGGCCGACGCCATCGTAAATTCCGCGAATAGGCAACCTGTTTGCGGGGGCGGTACCGAATACCTGATTTACGAGGCCGCAGGCCACGAGGATTTGCTGAAGGCCCGCGAGCAGGTCGGCCCGCTGGATGTTGCCGAGGTGGCGGTGACGCCCGCGTTCGCGCTAGACGCGAAGTACATCATCCATACCGTGGGTCCCAAGTGGATGGGCGGCAAGTCCGGCGAAATGCTCGCGCTTGCGGGTTGCTACCGTAATGCCCTTGAAAAGGCGAAGGAACTGGGTTGTGAGTCCATCGCCTTCCCGCTTATTTCCAGCGGGGTGTTCCGTTTCCCGAAGGATTATGCCGTAAGGATTGCGACGCAGGCCATTGGCGAGTTCTTGCAGACAAACGAAATGCTGGTGACCCTCGTGGTTTTTGACCGCAAGGCGTTCGAAGTTTCCGAGGATTTGTACAGCGACATCCAGGCGTTTATCGACGACAATTACGTACAAGATAAATACGGCGATGTGCGCAGGTATGCAAGGCGGCGCTGGCAAGGTCGCAACATTCCCGACGAGGAATGCGAAGACATGGCCCTGGAATGCGAAAACATGGCTCTGCAATCGCCGCAGGTTCCTGACGGGGAACCGCGCATTTGCTCCATGTCGCTTGCCTGTGCCAAGCCCAAAGAGGATGCAGAAAAGGGCTCGGCAAGCCTCGATGACATTCTCGCGAAACCCGGCGAAACCTTCTGCGACAAGCTGTTCAATCTCATTCACGAAAAGAACCTGGACGACGTGGATGTCTACAAGAAGGCGAATCTCGACCGCAAGCACTTCTCGAAAATCCGCAGCAACGTGAAGTACAAGCCCTCCAAGAAGACGGCCCTCGCGCTCGCCATCGCGCTCCACCTGAACATGGACGAAACAAAAGACTTGCTCGCCCGCGCGGAACTCGCGCTTTCGCCCTCCAACAGGGGCGACTTGGTCGTTTCGTACTTTATCGAGCGCGGAATGTACGATATCTGGGAAATCAATAACATGCTTTTCAAGTTCGGACTGCCGACCCTGGGCGTATAACTACCGAAATTCGCTCAAAAGCGCCAATTTAAAATGTCGCCTGCTAGGCGACCAAAACGCCTCACCTAGCATCTATTATTGCCATCGTTAACCGGTCGCAAACGTGAAGGTGCGAACGCACCAAGCCAGCGACCACTACCTAAGCCGCACGAATAGCGGCACGGAGGCAATCATGAAACAGGGACTCACCGAAATCGTATTTATCCTGGACCGCAGCGGTTCCATGAGCGGGCTCGAAAAGGATACTATCGGGGGCTTCAACGGCACCATCGACAAGCAAAAACAGGAGACGGGCGAGGCGTATGTCTCTACCGTCCTCTTCGACACCGAAATGGAAGTGCTCCACGACCGCGCCCCGCTTGCAAACATTGCTCCGCTCACCGAAAAGGAATACTACGCCCGTGGCTGCACGGCACTCCTCGACGCCATCGGTGGGGCAATTCACCACATCGGCAACGTGCACAAGTACGCCCGCGACGAAGACCGCCCCGAAAAGACCATCTTCGTCATCACTACCGACGGCTACGAGAATTCGAGCCGCAAGTACACCGCCGAACGCGTGAAGCAGATGATTGAACGCCAGAAGCAGAAGTATGGCTGGGAATTCATCTTCCTCGGCGCAAACATCGACGCCATCGAAACCGCAAGGAACTTCGGCATCGACGAGGATCGCGCCGCAAACTTCGTAAACGACAAATCCGGAATCGGAGTCATGTACGAGGCGGAATGCTGCCTGATGAGCGACATCCGTAACAACCGCAAGAACACCCGCCAGTGGAAGGCAAAGGTCGATGCCGACTACGCAAAGCGCGGCAACTGCAACGGGAAATAGCCATGTGCGGCGGATGCCTTACAGGGATATTCTTGATGTTCCTGTTTATCTATGCAATAATTTTTTAGGTAGACAGAAACGAAAGAATACTATTTATGTCATTTTATGGCATAAATATAATGTATATTTATGGTTGAACTACAATGCGGTGAGGGTATATGGAAAAGGTCGAATTGTTCAGGAGATACTACCCCGAGGGGGAACTCCTCGAAGAATCGGAAACTGTGAACGGGGAGAAGCATGGCAAGAGTATCCTGTTCTACAGGAGTGGCGCGCACCGGAGCGAGGACAATTTCCGCAACGGGCTACTCGATGGCGAATCGCGGCTTTTTTACGAGAGTGGCGCAGTCGAGTGGCGCTGCGAATATCGCAGGGGGCTTGTCACGGGCAAGGAATATGCCTATCACGAGAATGGCCGCGTGAAAAAGGTGACCGAGTATGTAGATGGGATGGTCGTGGATTCCGACATTCCCGTTTACGACGAGTTGGGGAATCTGAGGAATACCGAGAAGTGGAGGAACGGGTATTGTCGTGCGTTCCATCGCGATGGACGTATTATGTACGAAGGCGCCCGCGTGAATCACGAGAGTGTCGGCATCCAGAAGCAATACAATCCGGACGGGAGCCTCCGCCGGGAGGAATTCTACTGGAGGGGCCGACGGTATGGAAAACTCCGCCAGTTCGACAGGTCGGGAGTTCTCTTGAGCGAAACCGAGTATGCGAACGGGATGCGCCAGGGTTACGAGCGGCTCTACAATTCGGACGGAACCGTGTACAGGAAATCGTTGTACGTGGATGACCAGTACTGCGGCGGAAAGTCGCTGGATTATGATGAGGGCATACTCCGCTCCGAATGCGACATGAATTATGAACTTCCAGACGGCGAAGAAGTGAACTATAACGAAAACGGTACGGTCCAGTCGAGAATCCAGTACCGCAAGGGTATGGCCGTAGATGGCAAGTACGAAAGTTACGCAGAAGACGGAACTGTCGACGGCTATATCGAGTATGTGAATAATAGAAGCGTTCTTACCGATCTCGATGGCAACGTGAAATACGAAGCCGTATTTTACCGCAATCGTCTGAACGGGCTTTGCTATATGTATTCTTCTGAAGGCGAAAAGAACGAAGGCTATTTTTTCGATGACGAGTTCTACGAGACCAAGGAGGAATTCCTGGATGTGACCTTTGAACTCATGGCCCATATATGTGTTGACCGCTTTGCCGATACATTCCCGGAGTATACCTTAGAAACGTACAAGGATTTCTTTGCAGGGGAGTACGAGAAGGCCGAAAATTCTCCTGCAGCGCAAACGGTATACAGCGACTATGCGGAACTCGAGAATCCCGGCTCCGAAGGGATTCCCGATGCGCGCTTTGTGGATTACCTGGTGCGAGAATTCGTGCTCAGGTTGCGCCTCCCCAACGACGGCGAAACCGAGAAGGGTATCGTGAAAGGATTGAAGGAACTTGTGGGAATGCCGTAGAAAAAGTGTAGAGTTTTTCATATATTTTATCCGGCTAAAAAAGGAGTTTCGCAATGCCGGAACAAGTCTTGACGCGTGAATCGCTGGTGAAGTTTTTCGGGGAAGAAGAATTCAAGAAGTTGTGCAATCACGAGGCGGGCCATGCGCTTGTCGCGTTTTTATTCAAGCGCCCGCTGGATTACGTGAAGATGAACAATTCCAAAGAGCAGCCGGGCACCACGCACATCGCGGGTACGGAACTCGAGGGCGATGCGCATATCGCGATGGCGGGCCATATCGCGGAATTCCTGATGCGCAAGGATTTCAAGTGCGACCTCGATACCGTCATGAAGGAACTGCCCATGGAACTCTACAAGAGCGATCCGGATTACCAGAAGTTCCAGGCGGCGTGCTACTATTTTCAGCTGGCCGAGACGAACGTGGTCGAGCAGGATTACAACATCCTGATGGCCTGCCAGAAGCCACTCTGCAAGATAGCGCAGGCCCTGAACGAGCGGGCCTACCTGAGCCGCGCCGAAATCGAGGCCATTCTCAAGTAATTTTGCCGTTTCTTTTTCGGTGCTGTACCGGGTTGCCGAAAATTAGTGTATATTCATGAGTACGGGCTTTGCCCGTGCTTTTTTTGTGGATTAGGACAATTCGCGGAGTCGGACATGTGCCTGAAAAAATGGAACAGTAGAGTATTTGCATTCGCGTTCGCCTTCGCGGCGCTGCAATCCTTCGGTGCCGTGTATTACGTGGCACCCGATGGCAACGATGCCGGCGCGGGCACAAAGGACAAACCCTTCGCCACGCTCAACAAGGCGAATACCGTGGTGCATGCGGGCGATACCGTGTGGGTACGCGGAGGCATCTACGACCTGCGCGATACGGTCTTTTTCGCGCGGTACAAGATGACTGCGGCAATAGTCTTGACGGCAAGTGGCGAGAGCGACGACAACCGCATCCATTACCTGGCCTATCCGGGCGAGCGCCCGATTTTTGATGGCGCGAACCTCCCCGTGGCCGCAGGTACGGACCATAGCGACGGCACTCCCGAGGGAGCGATGTATACCTCGCCGATTGTGATTTCGGCAAAGTACCTGCACCTGAAGGGTTTTGATGTCCGCAACACGCCCATGAAACACAACTCGAATTCCGGCGTTTTCCTTTACGCGAGCAAGCACATCTTTTTGGAGCAGATTAATAGCCACCATAATGCGGGCCCCGGATTCTTCGCGAACGACGGCGCGCCAGATGGCGGCGGACACATATTCTTGAACTGCGATGCGCACGACAACTACGATCCTTTGGGCTGGCAGGGCGACGGTGAGAACGCCGACGGCTTCGGCGCGCACTACCAGAAACCCGGCGAGGGCGATACGACCAAGTTCATCGGGTGCCGCGCCTGGTGGAACAGCGACGACGGCTTCGACTTCATCAACCAGGAATTCCCCGTGGTGCTCGAAAACTGCTACGCCATGGGGAACGGCTACAGCGACTATGGACTTGGCGACCCGAAGAACGGCAACGGGCACGGCATCAAGATGGGCGAAAGCACCCTCGGTGGCGGGCGACACACCATCAAGTTCTGCGTCGCCTGGAAAAACAAGGCGACGGGCTTCTACGCGAACTACACCGGTGCCGGCAGCAAGTGGCTCAACAATACGTCGTACATGAACAAGGACCGCGAATTTGCCATGGCATCGACGCTCTTCGATTCGCAGGGGAACCGCATTGCCGAAGTGGCACCGCTCACCGG
>JAEEGG010004500.1_pt1 | contig 33736 bp, 26 predicted proteins | sample 9134161 | NCBI WGS metagenome assembly JAEEGG01 (sample SAMN16246543, study PRJNA631951) | gut metagenome | biome: gut microbiome; feature: rumen; material: CR-attached | host: Bos | place: Iran: Karaj | collected 2018-10 | reverse complement strand
GCTTGACTTAGCCGATTATGTTGATGGCATGGATGATAAAGTAACCGAAATGTTTGAGCAAATGGCCGGAGATGAGTACGACAGGGAATATCATGCACCTACCAATGCAGAAGAAAAGAAACTAAAGAAAATCTACATCGAGCATTTCATTGAAGCCATGAATGGCACGATGGATACAATGGACAATTTGGAGAAATTAGGTGGAAAACGCAAATGACAATCTCTTGAATTATATCATAAAAGCACGAACTTTCATAAAAACGCGACTGAAAATGAAAGAAATCAAGTGCCGAAACGGCTAAAATCAAGAAAAAAAATAGTACTTTTGCAAAAAAATACGGCTCACATGAACGTTGTTTGCTAAATTTTTCTTATCTTTGCAACGTGGCGGAAGGACCGCCGCAGTCAAGACAATGGAAGCGTTTAGCTTTTTCCAAACTGATGAATCTCGACACCTCATCTGGAAAAATGGAAAAGTAAAGACGTTCTTCCCTTTGTAGTGATAGTAGGTGGATTGTATCCAATTACGTCATACATTGGGTGTGAGCTGTTTTCACTAATCTTTTTTCCAGGCAGTCGAGAGCCTATCAGTTAGATTAGCTGACAGGCTCACACTTCTTTTTGTTGTGGCTAAACCTATAACAATAATTTTCATCGGGCCTGAAATGAAATAAACAATAATATGTGTAAGGTAAATGAACAAATTGAGCGTAAGAAGAAAGATGTAGAACCGACTCCTCGTAAACCAATTGTAAAACCTGGACAAGAAGGAACGGGTATTCTTCATGACTAAAAGTTATAAATTATGTCACATTGTACAAAATTCGATTTCTCATATACGAGTGAGGATGCAATAGTGAAGGCATTTCGGAAGATGAACGTCAAGTGCTCTACTGAAATGGTTTGCGATTTTTCTTCAGACTTTGCGAAACAAATATTGGGAAGGCTTGGATATGCTGGAAGTAAGCAATATCGTGCTATTGTTGGTGAAATAGAAGGAGGGCATATCTTTGTCTGTCGTGTTGAGCAAGACAAGTATGAACTCTTTGTAGAGCACCATCAAGATTACAATCCTAACGAGGACAAGATAATAGCGGACCAATTTCGGAATGCTTATATTGAAGTGGCTGTTGACAAAGTCTTGCGAAAACTTGATTTAAATGCTACGAGGTACGAAGTGAACAAACAACCTAATGGTATGATAGTTAACTTCGGCCCTAATCTTGAATACACTCTATCTGTTCTTTCAGAGAATGATCAGATCGTAGAGGATGTAAAAGGGGTAAAGGGTGATTTCTGTACAAAGTTGACGGAAGACATAGAAGATGTTCTCTCCCAGCCAACGTCAGAACTGAAGACAGAATGGAAGCAAGAAGTAGAAATGCAAGTTGACGAAGAAGTTCTGCAAGTGTTAAGTCTAAGTTTCTAAAACAATGTATCTGCCTATCAATAATATCTGCCACTCTCGGATTAATGGTCCAGGCAATCGATTGGTCATTTGGGTGCAGGGATGTAAATTCCACTGCAAGGGATGCTTTAATCAAGAGACACATCCTTACACCACAGAACATTTGATGGAAATAGACGAGTTGGCAGAAATAATCAATAGAGATAAGGAAATAGATGGTATAACGATTTCAGGTGGTGAACCGTTAGATTACCCCAGGCAGTTAGAAGCTTTGCTACATAAACTAAAGAACAGTTTGACGAGCATTATTTACTCAGGATTCACAATAGATGAGATAGTCCATAATGAACTGCTGAAGAAAGTGATAAAACAGGTAGACCTTGCGATAGTAGGAAGATATGATGAGTCACTTCCCCATCCTTATTTGGGAAAGAGATTTATCAAGCCAACAAATCGTATTGATTTAAATTACTTCCAGCCTAAACAGGTCGTAGAGTATGTTACAAGCGGAACATTTGTTACAAAAACAGGTATTTTTAATAATTACAACAAAAAAGAATTTCAAAATGGAACAAATTAAAATTTGCAAAGGGGAAGAGCTGTATGGCGATATTTATGGCAGTGCAAAATCAAAATGGGTATACTATGGCGTATTCCCTATAATAATACTTTTTTCTCTGTTAGGATGTAAACTCGCTCTTGATGATGGAATGGTACTTATGTTTGCACTATGCTTGTTTGTATTCTTAGCTTGTGCAGGATTTCTATTGTACACTATATTTGGCAAAGAAAGTGTCTATAAACCTCAAAAGTCCTTTGGTACAATAAGGGGCTCTAATGAAAGAATCTTAAAGATAATTATTATCATTAGTATTATTTCGATTATATTGGTATGTTCAGTTTGCTATATCTTTTATGCTGAAGCTACTTCAAAATCGTGGTTGTCTTATGCTGTCTCAGGTATAATAGGTTTGGTATTATTTATATATTATACATTCAAATCATTTAAAGTACATGAAGATGTCGATTATGTTACTTCCTCAGAATTAGAAAACATCGTTGGTGTTGAAATTGGCGAGAGGATTCAGGCTACGTATCAAAATTATAATTCATCAATAAATGGAGAGTATCAGGATAATTCAAATTTGATGGTTGTCTCTGACAAACGGGTATTTTTCTCGTTTATAGAAGAGGGGAAGTGGTCATTTACGAAAAAGAATATATGTGACATCGTAAAAATTGGCATCTTCGATGACAGCTATAATAATCAAAAGATACATTTTAAATTGGTGTTTTCTGATGATACAAGTATTCTGCTCCACATGGAATCTTATGGTAAAGCAACAAGCAATACCTTATTGTTTTTAAGAAAATTTCTTGATGTTTTGGATGCCGTCATCTTAGGAACAGTGGATGAAAAAATAACATCTCGCCGTAGAGTTTCTGTTAACCAAGAGACTAAGCCTATTGAAAGTCAGAAGAGCGAAAATAAAGAGGTACGCAGATTAGACCTAAGTGAAGACATGATTGAGAAACTCAGAAACGCTACACCTGTAGAGTCGGGTAGAGTGTTGGAATTCTAATAAAGCATATTGATTAATATGAAAAAAGTCTTGTCGTGGAAAGAAGTTGGTTCTATCTTCTGATAGGATAGATATAAACCACTTCAATCCGAAACAAATTGTAGAGTATGTAGTAAACAAGAAAACGATAACTAAAACAGGTGTTTTTAAAACAAATAATATTAACAATCAAAAAACAAAAGGTTATGAATAATAGTAAATTTTTATCAAGAGGTTGGTGGCTATTTGCGGCCATCATGTATTTTCCTTTTATTGTGTTCTTTTATATGGGGAAAAAAATGAATAGCCAGTTTTGGAAGATATGCAGTGGAGTATTCGTGGTTATTTGTGCAATATTATTGGCTCTTTACAATTCTTTTGGAAATGAAATTTGGTTTCAATGCTTTGCTGTGAGCTATTGGATTATTGGCATTGTTCTAACTCTCGTTGCTTGGAATAAATACAAGAAAGCTTTCTTATCTTAATGGTATGAAACTAATATTAATGAGCCAAATGAGTAATCAAGTTTTTTTCAAGAAATGGTGGTGGCTTATATGTGCAATACTCTATATGCCATTTATCGTTTTTTTCTATATTGGGAAAAAAGCGAATAATCGATTGTGTATTATATTCGGCACAATTTACTTAATTTCGTTTGCTGTTATTATAGCTCTAAACAATCTGTATGAAAATGAAAGTTGGTGTGAAAGTCTTGCTGTGGTTTACTGTTTTATCGGCATAGTCCATTCCTATTTATCATGGGACAAATATAGAGATGAATTTCTACAACAGGAAGATACCAATGAGATAGATACCAATGATGTTATTGCTGGACAGCAGAAAAATAGGGCCATAAAGAATAATATCGAAATTGTTCCTTTCCTCAGATATGACATTGCAGAGTTACAGCGTGCAAATGTGAATAAAACCCTCGTAAACATTCCAGATGGTGCCATCGGCTTTTTAGGAGCAATCGCAAAAATGTGTTACTATTTTTTGTTCCTTGTTTTCATCGGTCTTGGCCTCGCTTTCTTACCTAATGGCGGAGAAGATAGCATTTTTTCACTAATTATTATTTTTGTCACCATTCTGCTGTTCTTCTTTGGTATTAAATACAGAAAATACAAACCAGAAAAATCCTTCTGGAAATACCGTAAGACAAATGAACAGATGAAAAAAAGGTATACAATTGTAAGTGTTGCGACCATCTTGTTCTTTGTTGCCTGTTTTTTCTTTGTTGGGTTTGATTGGCGAATAATTGTAGGTATTATAGGTGCTGCTTATGGACTTTATTATACGAGCAAATCATATGAAGTGCATGGAGATGTAGATTTTTCTGTTAACAACGAAGTGTCGGAATTGTTAGGTTTTGATATAGATGAAAAAATACAAGCCTCATACCAAGATGACGACTCTAATCGGATATTATTAATGACTAATAGAAAGATTTATTATGTCAATGAAAGGAAAAAGCAAAGAAACTTGGTTATAAAAAAACTGGAAGAATTGTCAAAATTGGGTACTTATAGAGAATTCTTCAGTCAAGATGATTTTTGTTTATATTTAGTCTTTTCAGACAAAACAAAAATGGCTGTGCAGATGAATTTAGGTGATAAACTTACAAGCAATCCTGATTTGTTTTTCAAAAAGTTCTTGATGACACTGGATGATTATTTATTAGGTAGAAATTCCGAGAGAACTGTTTCACGTCGTAGAATATCTGTTGGTAGCGAGAAAAAAGAAGAAGTCACAGAGATGACACCTAAGGGTCGTTCGATTGACATTAGCTCAACAGTTATTAATATGATGAAAGATGCAATTCCCGTAACTGAAAAAAGAAATATTGAATTATAAAACATAATAGTTACTTAGCTATGAGTCAATCATTTAACAAAAACCTCACAGATTACATTAAGGCTCGCTATGCGGTTTTGGTAATAGAATCATTTGAGGAAGAAAGAGTGCTGAGAGAACTTCAAAGTATCGCTCAAAGTATTAATCACGAGTTGTATATATGGAACTCAACTGATGGAGTGACATTTGCTAACGGTAGTAGTGCAAGTCAAGATAAAACACTTGACTTTACTGCTGCATTGAAATTCTGTGAGAATCGTGCTAAAGAACAAGGAAGCAGAAACATTTTCGTGTTCTGCGATGCAGATGGTTATTTGAACAGTAAGGCACCAACGGTAAATCGCAGACGACTCAGAGACTTTGCGATAAATATCAGAAAGAAAGGTTATGTTAGCAATTGCATCATCATTGCTCCAACTTTTGAAATAACGACAGATTTACAGAAAGAAATAACATTAGTGGATTTTCCCCTTCCATCAAGAGAAGAGGTAAAGGAGATTATATCGTCCTTCCTGAACAACTATAAAGGGATGCAGGGGGTAACCATAGATGTAAACAATGATCTACTAGAGAAATTTGTAGATGCCTCTGTCGGCTTGACGAAATTGGAAATTGACAACAGTTTTGCACGAGCATTAGTTTCCAACAGACGAATAGATGCTTCTGATCTAAAGGGCATTCTCTCTGAAAAGAAACAGATTATCAGGAAAACTGGTATTCTGGAGTATATTGACAGTCAGTTGAATCTGAATGATGTCGGTGGCCTGCAGACATTGAAGAAGTGGCTGGAGTTGCGTAGTCATTGCTTTGGTGATGAGGCTTTGAAGTTTGGCGTAAAGCCACCAAAGGGTGTCTTGTTAACTGGTATTCCTGGTTGCGGAAAGTCATTAACAGCAAAGTGTGTGGCTACTGCGTGGAATATGCCTTTGTTGAGATTGGATATGGGTAAAATTTTCCAAGGCATCGTCGGATCGTCTGAATCGAATATGCGTTTGGCATTGAAAACCGCTGAAGCGATATCTCCGTCAATCTTATGGATAGATGAGATTGAAAAGGGCTTGTCTGGTGCTTCTGGCGGAGGCGGTGATGGTGGTACTTCAACCCGTGTATTTGGAAATCTGCTAACTTGGATGCAGGAAAAGACGGCTCCGGTATTTGTGTTTGCAACGGCAAATAACATCAATGGGTTGCCACCAGAATTGTTGCGTAAGGGTAGGTTCGATGAGATATTCTTTGTGGACTTCCCAACAGCAGAAGAACGCAAGAAGATTTTGAGTATCCATATCTCAAAGTTGGGACGTGATGTAAACAAGTTTGATTTAGACAAGTTGGCATCTCTCAGTGGCGAACAATCATTTGGCAAAGATGTTGTTTTAGCTGGCGCAGAACTTGAAGCGTGGGTAGCAGATTCGTTGATTCAGTCCTTCTCACGTAAAATAGACGGTGATAGCAATGCCGACTTGTCGATGAAAGACTTTGAGACAACTATTAAACGTGTTGTTCCAATGGGACAGATGCGCAAGGATGAGTTTACCAAAATCCGTTCTTGGGCAAACGAGAATGCTGTTAGTGCTTCTTTAAGTCAAAGTGCTCAAGGTAGTACAGTGAAAAGTGAAGAATTTATTGGTGGTAGAAAATTAGATTTCTAAGATAATGGATAAAGAGGAATTTAAAGATGCAATTCATTATTATAGTTTTCCTAATGAACAAAGGAATGCAATAATAACAATACTAGACAATATGTCGAAGATAACGTTATACGAGGAAACTGACATAAATCTTTTGAAACAGTTAAAAACGGCATATGATGTTCTTCAAGGAAATGAGCTATTTAAAGAGTTTGTAAAGATTTTGAAAGATGAGAAAAAAGTTGCTCAATTTGGGGCTGCCTTGTATAAAGCAAGACTAATAATGGAAAAAGAAGAACATGGCTTGCCAATTGATTAGATTAAAATGTAAATGCCAATTAAGACGTATCTGATATGTTTGTTGGCAAGATTGAATCTAAAGGTGTCATAAGAGAGCGTAATAATATAACAATTGGGAAGTTTGATTCAGATGGTTATGTCAGGAATAGAAACAACATGTTGGTGGGAAGGATAGAAAAGAATGGTGACATCAGGAATGAGAACAATATGTCTATAGGTAAGGTAGAATCGGACGGATCTGTCAGAGACAGGAATAATATGTTGATAGGGAAGGTAAAATATGCTGGAACTATCGTTGATTGCAATAATATGACGATTGGCTATGCCAAGGATGTCCCAAAGACTTTTGCTGCTGTGTTTTTCTTTTTCAAATTATTAGAGAAATGAGGAGATTGAAGATTATGTCCGACGACGTGCCGATGGCGTGTGGGGATGTGTTCGGAATAAATGACATGCTGGACAGACTGGAGGAGTTTTGCAGGGCACAGGGGATAGAGGTGCCTATGACGAGATTGATAGAGGTGGATGGTGTCCTCATACCATACTCCGTACCACTGCATTTGGTGAGGAATGACCAGATGTGCCAGTATGATGTAGAGGTTGTTTTCTTGTTGGTTGATTTTCCCGACAAAGAGGACAGGGAGGCGGAAACGTGTCGGTTGAGAGTGATGGCAGAGGAATTCGAAAGACCTTGCTTGCTGACGACAAGGGCGGCTTTCTCGCCTCGGCAAGATCAGTTCTACAGGAAGTTTGGCTTCATGAAAATGCCTGTGACGTGGTCGGACGATGCTGACCGAGAGTATGAGGTGTTTGTGAAAGGCCAATTGGAGATGGGCAGTTTCGTGGGCTTGATGGAGTTTGTGGAGTATATAGGCAAGGAGATAGTGTATAAGTATTATGAGCAGCGACGAGAAGTACAGCCTGAACTATAGACAGATGCTGGAGGACAGGATGCCTGTAACCTTCGACAGTCTTGGCATCGAGGATGGCCAGGAGGTGGAACGGATGTGGCTGGGTGATATTATTGATGGGAAGTACATTGAGGACTATGTGGTAGTCCAACGTTCTGCATACGATATTGAGACGGATGAAGCTGGTGCGGTGTATGCTGTGATAGAGAACGGACGGATGCTGGTGAAGGCTCCCAACGTGAAGCGCTATCGGATTCCGGAGGATGTGTATCGGATTGCTACCAATGCTTTCAAGGGGTGTCCTGATATGGAAGAATTGGATGTTCCTTATTCGGTGGATGACTATGAGATAGACAATGCCTTGAAGCGATGTGACCATCAGTTCAAGGTGCATTTGTGGAACTGGTCGTATAACAATACGAGAAGTGAGGCGTTGGAAAAGGAAATTGCCGAAGGGTATGTTGATGAGTATGGTTTCGTTTACAGCCAAGACCGCAAGCGGCTTCTGAAGGCTGCGCCCAAGGTGAAGGAGTATTGGATTCCAGAAGGGGTGGAGAAGATCGACCGTCTGGCTTTTCACCATTGCGTCTTTGAGGACTTGCACATCCCCAGTACTTGCAAGATGGAAGAGTGGCCTGTGGAGGAATGGCCAGTGTGGGGTAACGAGCGAATACAGGGATGCATCTGGACGAGTGGAAATTCGGAATTCTTGACAAATCACACTACCCCAAATCTGTGAGTTAACTCGATCAATTGTTTGAGTTAACTCAAATCATCGATCGAGTTAACTCAAACGACCAATCGAGTTAACTCAATTTTTCAAGGGTGTTTTTATCGTGTCTTGGTAACAAAGAAATATTTTTACTCGAGCACCCACGGAACGCAGGTCAAAGGCTGAACAATCATGAAAAGAAGCCTCTCTCAGCCAACGGTCTTTCACCTTGTTTGAATCACGCCACTCTCTTGCATGGACGAATATGACTACAACCGCCACCGCACGCTGCTGAACATTGTGAGCCTGCACCAGGACTGAGAACCGGTGACCATGTTGTCATCAGCGGCTATGAAGCCTTTAGTGATGCAGAAGTGTTGGAGGTATCAATCACAGAATAATGTGATGAATTATTGCCATTGTCTTCTACTATATTGCAGAACCAGTCATTTTTTCGACTCTTTTCTGCGTAGTTTCTGACTTTTTTTATAACTTTGCACCAACTTAAGAATAATTACTGACAATGAAAAAGTATCTGTACCTATTACTGTCTGCACTGATCCCCGCGAATGCTATGGCCTACACGATGAATCGCGCCAGCGTTCATGATCCCAGTGTCGTATGGGAACCCACGTCCAAGATGTATTACATCTTTGGTTCGCACCGCGCTTCCGCCAGGACGAAAGACATGATGAACTGGGCAACATTCACCGCCCCCTGGGGCACAGCATCAAGCAGCAACGCCGCCAACAGCGCAGCCTTCACAACACCTGCCATTACAACGGTCAAGAAGGGAGGCACAGAAGTGTCGCTGCCCAATTTCAGCGCATTGGCCTGGTCCCAACGAGGCAGCACCAACTACAACGTCGATGGAAACATGTGGGCTCCCGATGTCATTTGGAACAATGCCATGAAAAAATGGTGCATGTACCTCAGCATCAACGGCGACAACTGGTATTCCAGCATCATTCTGCTGACAGCCGATAAGATCACAGGCCCTTACCGCTATCAGGCTCCTGTGGTGATGAGCGGTTTCCATACTGGCACGTCCTACAAGGACACCGACCTGGAACTGGTCATCGGCACTCAGGCATCGCTGCCCAGCCGCTATTCCTTAGGCAACAAATGGGGAAACCGCTATCCCAACAGCATCGATCCCTGCGTGTTCTACGATGAAGAGGGAAAACTCTGGATGACCTATGGCTCGTGGAGCGGGGGTATATGGATATTGGAACTCGATGAGGAAACAGGCTTGCGCGATTATGATGTCAATTACCCGCTGACAGGATCGGGCGATGGAATCACCGTCGATCCTTACTTTGGCAAGAAGATTGCCGGCGGGTTCTACGTGTCGGGCGAAGCCAGCTATGTTGAGTATATCGGAGGCTATTATTACCTGTTTGTCACTTATGGAGGACTGGCAGCGGGAGGCAACGCAAACGACTACAACAACGGAGGTTACCAGATGCGTGTGTTCCGCTCGACGAAACCCGATGGTCCTTATACCGACTCACGCAATGCCAGCGCCGTTTTCAAGTCGTATCTGCTGAACTTCGGTCCGAGGGAAAACGACAGTTACCGGGGCGTCAACATTTTCGGTGCTTACACCTCTTGGGGTAACCAGGCAAAAGACAACTACGGAGAACGCTCGCAGGGACACAACTCCATCATTGCCGCTGAAGACGGTCGTACCTATCTCGTTTATCACACCCGTTTCCAGAACTGGGGCGAGAGCCACCAAGTACGAGTTCATCAGGTGTTCCAAAGCAAGAACGGCTGGCTTGTGGCCGCCCCCTTTGAGTATACAGGAGAACAGGTGAAGAGTGCCGACATCGCTACTACGCAGCAGATTGCCACCCATCGTATTGCGGGCAAATACAAACTGCTTACACACCCCTACAAGCTTGACCATACGAAGAAGGATGCCGCCAAGCCTGTAGACGTTGAACTCAATGCCGATGGAACCATCAGCGGAGCATCGACTGGCACATGGTCAATTGAAGAAGGGACCTCCTATATCTACATCAAGATTGGCAACACCTACTACCATGGTGTAATGGTGGAGCAGATGCTGGAACCAACCACCAAAAGAGTTCCCGCCTTTACAGCCATCGCCGCCACTACCGGAGCGACCATCTGGGGCTATCAGACCGAAGTCTCTACGGGCATTGCACAAAGCACAACGGACAACGGACAAGGCACAATGTATCATACGCAATCCAAGTGGTACGATCTGCAAGGCCACTTCATACCGCGCAGTTCACATTCTGCATCCCACAACAAGATTCTCATCCGTAACGGCAAGAAATACATCATCAGATAACATAATAACTACAACTAGAGGAAAAAAATGAAAAAAACTGTTATTTCCCTGGTGCTGTTAATCGCATGCACAACACTTCTGGCTCAGGGACAACGGCGTTTCAGACGGAATCAGCCTTTCGTCACTGACAGACCGATGGTTCACGATCCGGTAATGGCCTTTGAGGACAGTACCTATTATATATTTGCTACAGGCATGGGCATTCAGAAAATGTCCTCCAAAGACCGCAAGAGCTGGACCGTTCACGCCGAACCCGTAATGACGGTCATTCCCAAGTGGACACGCGACTCGGTGCCGGGATTCCGTAATCATGTCTGGGCGCCCGATGTTATCCAGTGGCATGGTCATTGGTGGTTGGCTTACAGTTGTTCTACTTTCGGCAAGAACGGTTCTGCCATCGGTCTGCTTTCCACGCGCAGGTTGGCTTCGGGGATGTGGGACGACGAGGGCTGCATTGTGACATCACGTGAGAAGCGCGACAATTGGAACGCCATCGACCCGAACTTCGTTATTGACAGCAACGACCAGCCTTGGCTTGTATGGGGGTCGTTCTGGGATGGTATCCAAATGGTAAGGCTCGACAGCACCATGCATCTGGCCAAGGGCGAGACACCACGAACCATCGCCCGACGCTACAACCCTGGTTTCAAACCCACCGAACCGAACCCCACATCGCGCTTTGCCGGTACGAATGCCATTGAGGCACCTTTTATCTTCAAGCATGGTGATTATTACTACCTTTTCGTTTCGTGGGACTATTGCTGCCGTGGCGCAAAGAGCAACTATCGTGTAGCCGTGGGACGCAGCAAGAACGTAGCCGGACCCTATCTGGACCGCACGGGCAAGGACATGGCCAATGGTGGTGGAACTCTCTTCCTGGAAGGTGACAAGAAGGAATGGGAAGCTGCTGGTCACTGCGCTGCCTATACTTTCGACGGACAAGACATTTTCGTCTGCCATGGGTACAGCGCTACACAGAATGGTGCTGCCATGCTCATCCAACGCCCCATTCGTTGGACATCAGAGGGATGGCCTGAATTGGAATAGGAAGTCAGGTTTGTGAGTAGACAGAAGACAGAAGAGACGCTGCTGGCGTCTCTTCTCGTGATTTTTCCAGGTAGTAATCGAGAGTCCTACTCCTCTTCGTCGGCTGCCAGCGGAGCTGTCTTAGTGAACAGGCTCAGGTCAATGCAGCTGCCCATGGTCTCATAGCCTTTCGCATTCAAGTGGAGCCAGTCGTTCTCAAACAGGAAATCGCGCTGCATGGCAATGGTGTCCTGCGGATTGCGAACAGCCTGGTCGAAGTCAATCACTCCATCAAGCATCTTCGTGGTGCGGATCCAGGTGTTCAGCGTGCTGCGCCCCTTCTCGTGATCTTCCGAGTAGTAATTGTTACCTTTGAACGGTGTGATGGTAGCTCCGAACACTCGAATGCCTTTCTGATGAGCCTCGCGTATGATTTGCTTATAGACTTCTATGATACGTTCAGCTGTCTGCACGCCGTTACGCGAGGAGCCCAGGTCGTTGACTGCTTCGAAAAGGATGATCCATTTCACACCCTCCTGTCCAAACAGGTCTCGCTGATAACGGTTCACGGCAGCAGGTCCCAGCCCGCCTCTGAGTACGCAGTTTCCGCCAATACCCATGTTGAGAACCCCTACCCCACGTGTCGCCTTATTGTCCAAAAGACGGCGTGAAAGCACGTCGGCCCATCGATTCTGCTGATTGGTGGTGGAGCCGCGTCCGTCGGTGATAGAGTTTCCCAAAATGGCTACAGCCCCTGATTTCATGGGTGCCTCGACCTCTAATGCCAGGATATGATACCAATGGTCGGTCTTGATGGCATCGCTGAAATCGGTGGTGTTGCCCGCTTTCAGATAAGAAGTGGTGCGCGACCCGGGATGTCCGCTGACACTGGTCGACGAAGCAGCACCGTAATGAATGGTGACTGCCACGTTCTGTCGGTTCTGGATAGGAAACTTGACAGCATCGGAGACAACCGTTCCACCAGCAGGAATCGTCACCGAGGCCTGGCCATCGAAGGTCAGGCTGACGGTAGAAGCCTCGTCAATCTCACTACTGCTACCCGCCGTCTTGGCGATGGCCAACTCCACGGCCTTGATCTCAGTGTTCTCCTTGCTGAACTCGTTGGTCAGCTTCAGACGCACTTTCTTCCCTCCTATCGACACCTGTACTATCTGACGAAGGGAATTATTGTCCAACCCCGGTGCCGGCGGATTATTATGGCGCTCAACAAGTTGCGGAGCAGTGCCCCACGTCCCGACCCAATGTCGCTTGGCAGAAGCCACTCCGGCAACAAGCAGGAAAGAGAGTATCAATGCGGCCCTCTTCATCCTAACATCACCAATAATGTTCTGACATGCCATTGTACTTGATCTTATTGGAGGACACGGTCACAGATTTCTTGTCGGTATTGAACAGCGAGCCAAACAAGTCTGACACAGCTGAACTCCAAGGATTCTTGATATCAGCACCAGTCATCGTCACAAAGTCCGAAGGACTGAGTCCAATATCATCACGCTCACAGATCACTCGCCCGTAGCTGTTCTTCACTACTACTAGGAGTTTCGTGATGCATCCCACCTGGAACTGAGCGTTATCATCCAGAACGAGACCATCCTTCAGCGACGGTTTTGCCCTCAGCACAAACTCTGCAGGCAGGTCTTTGGGAGTAAGGCTGCGTTTCAACGTCCAGGCAGTATCATTCATCAGGAACGACTGCTCAACTCCCTTCTCATCCATATAGGATATTTTCACGTCGTACAACTTGAGTTCATCCTTTGCCAGTCTCACTTTGTAAGTTACATCGGCTGTTGCCAGCTCACGGTCGAAATACGACTTTTCCTCATCCGTTTCCTCCCTTTGGAAGTGATCATCGTCGTCATCGTCACAAGCTGCAAAGCCTGCACTCATCACCAGCCCGCAACACAATACGAGCATCCATTTCAATTGTTTTTTCATCATATTGTTAATAACTTGTTTTTAATGTAAGCATCATCATTACAAAAAACTTCTGCAAAAATACGAAATAACAACGAAATAGAAGAAAAGAAATGGAAAAAGCTTTGCCATTATAACTTTTTTTTATATCTTTGCAGCAAAAGTGTGCAACTAACTTGCATCTTTCCCGCCATATTATCAACTAAAAAACCAACTAATATGAAAAGGTACGATCTGTTAATCATTACTCTATGGATAAGCCTCGTTGCCCACGCAGGCACCATCACCAGACAATCAGCGTTGAAAGAAGCCCAGCGCTTCAGAGAAGACAAATCGTTTGTTTCATTTGAGAAGGTGGAAGAGAAAAGCTACCACATCTTCAATGCTGCCGACAATCAGGGTTTTGTCATTATAGGAGGCAACGATGAGGAGCCAGAGATCATAGGATGGTCTGACACGGGCAACATTGACCCAGGCAACATGCCCGACGGTCTGAAATGGCTGTTGGAGTGCTATGAACAGACGTCAACAGCGAGCAGGCTGATGAAGGGCGGGAGGAAACTCGTTGCCCGCGCTCCCCGACAGGCCGTGCAGCCTTTGTTGAAAACACGATGGAGCCAGTGGGCGCCTTACAATGACATGTGCCCGGAGATAAACGGACAAAAATGCCTCACCGGCTGTGTCGCCACGGCTTTGGCTCAGGTCATCAACTACACACAATGGCCGCAAGGTCAGACGTCTGCCATCGACCAGCTGATTACCCAAACCCACCAGCTGCGCCTGCCGAAACTGGAACCGACCACCTTCAACTGGAGCAGCATGTCCACCGAGGACATTGCGCGGCTGATGCTCTACTGCGGACAGGCTGTCAACATGGACTATGGTGTTGAATCGTCCGGTGCTATCCCTCAGGAGGAAGTGTCGGCCTTGAAGCGTGTGTTTGGCTACAGCCGCGATGCCCGGTTTGTCTACAGCAATGACTATTCGGCTGCAGACTGGGAGCAGTTGCTATACGACGAGCTGAAGAACGGACGGCCAGTGATTTACAACGGCTACACAAAAGACAATGAAGGTCACACTTTCGTGGTACACGGCTACGAGGACGGGTGTTTTTACATCAACTGGGGATGGGGCGGCCAAGGTGACGGTTATTTCGAACTGACCAACCTCGTGTCGGGCGATGCTCATTACAGCCAGGGACACTGCGCCACCATCGGCATCCATTCTTCTGTGAACGACCCTGTCGAGACGGCTCATGCTGAGATCACCTATCTCAGCCCGATGAGCAACCGTTACTTATCATTTAACAGCGAGGGAATCTGCTATCTGTGGACTGGCTGCACCTTAAGAAATGTCGACCCAAGCCATCCTAAGCTTCAGGTAGGCATAGGTCTCTACGACCTCAACGACCAATTGCTGAAGGTGCTCTGGCAGGAAGAACATGAGTTCCTACCCAGCGAATCGTACTGGTCTGGCGCCGACATGTGGCTGGAAAAAGGCCTTGAACCAGGCACCTACCATCTCATGCCTATCAGCCGTGTTAGTGAATCGGACAAGTGGGAGCCCGACCGAGGCGCCTCGGAATACTACATGGAGCTCACCATTCTGGAAAACCAGCTGCTCAAGCTGCGCAACTTCCCTCTGTCGGACGAAGAGCGGAACACGGTGGACCTGGGCGTAAAAACCATCGATGGCATCACCTACGACCTCTATGCTGTCAAAGGCAACAACCGTGCCTTGGTGCTGCCTCCCGAAAATGGCAACTACAAAGGCGCCATCCGTCTGCCCGATGCCGTTGAGTACGAGGGACGGAGCTACCGGCTTTACCAGGCCATAGATGGTACTTTCAGCACGAATCCCGACCTCACTTCGCTCTCCACATCCATGTACATCAGTCCGTACGTTTCCAATTGCGACAACCTGACCCAGCTTGAACTGCGCGAAGGTGTCACCAGGCAGGAGAGCCAGGTGTCGGTCTACAAGTTGAAGAGCATAGAGTTCCCTGCCTCACTGAACTATGTCTCCAGCGGAGGAGTTTCCTACTGTCCTACACTGACGACCATCCGTTTCAACAATCCGCGTTCTTTCACCATGAGCAGCTATCCCCAATGGAGTAAAGAGTCCATGCCTTCTCTGCGCGATGTCTACTTCCTTATCGACGAACCGCCGTTTGTCAGCTGGACCGAGGGAGAATTCCTTGTCAACCCTGATGTGACCATCCACATTCCCAAGGGCTCCCTGGCCAACTGGAAGGGCTCTGAGTGGAAGGACTGGAAGTTTGTGGAAGACCAAGAGCCGGTCTTCACAGGTATTGAGTGGGGCTACAACACCCACGACACCATGGACGGCTACTCGATTCCTTCCGATATGGGCGAGAACTACGGTGAATATGCCATCCGTATGCCCGCCGAGATGCTGGCACCGATGAAGGGAAACACCATCAGCAGCATCAGGTTCAACACCTGCTATCAGGGCTTCGACTATATGTTCATCACCACCCCAGGCAAGGACTATCTCATGAAGCAGCCCCTGAACATCAACACCATGAACTGGGACTGGAACACCGTCGACCTGGACGAGCCTTTCACCATCACTGGCGAGGAACTGTTCATCGGTCTGGGGCGCTACGGCAACATCTCTACCAGTTTCTCTACGCTGGACACGCCCTCGCCCGACGGATTCTTCATCCGCGCCATGGGATCAGGCGACGGACTGGATCCCGTCTACTACGAGAAGTTCGTCAACATGACCAGCGATTATCCCGTTAACCTGCCACTGCGCATCATCTTCACCGGCAACAACTTCCCCACCGACATACAACTGAGCAACCCACAGGTGCTCATCTCTGAGAGTCCGATGAAGTTCACCGCCAAAGTGACCAACCGCACTTCGAAGGTGATTCAGCAGTACACCGTCAGATGGACACTCGATGGCACGACCGGGCAAAGCACCACCATCAAGACCCAGCTCAATGGCGGAAAATCAGAGATTATCACCATTGAGTTGCCCGCTATCAAGGGCAAGAACCACACGTTGGAATACACCGTGACCGACATTGACGGAAAAGCCGATGCCGTGCCATCGAACAGCAACGGCAGCTTCGACTTCCAGCTGCCCGCCACCACCTTCTATCCTCGCGTCACCGTCATGGAAGAAGCCACAGGCACGTGGTGCGGCTGGTGCGTCAGAGGGATTGAGACCATCGAACGGCTGAACAAGGAATATCCCGACAACTTCATTGCCATCGGCATTCACAACGAAGACGAAATGGCCAATTGGCTGAACTACGAAGGTGTGGCCAAGCGTTTCACATCCTATCCGAACTGCATCATCAACCGCCAGCAGATATTCGATCCAGAGTATCCTGCCATCCGCCAGATTGTGGAAGATCAGAAGAACAGCGCCGAGGCCAAGATCAAAGCCAAAGCCCTCTTCGTCAGGACTGACAGCTCGGCCGTCAAGGTGACCACCGAGACCACCTTCGGCTTCAGCGACAAGGGCAACGACAACTACCGAATTGCCTATGTCGTAGTGGAAGACCAGGTAGGCCCCTATCCGCAGAACAATTATTACGACAGCTACGATTTGACACCCGATGACTATATGTACCGCTGGTCGCAGCAGCCGGGAAGGGTGAAAATCCTGTTCAACGACGTGGCACGCGCCATCTACAGCGATGCCGACGGACAGAAAGGCAGCATTCCCAACTCCATTGAGGAAGGGAAGACGTACCAGTACACCTATGGTTTCAATCTGCCCAAGAACATTCAGGAACGCAAGAACATCCGCATCGTCACCTTGCTCATCGACAGCAAGACGGGTGAGATACTGAACGCCGCGCAGACTCCTGTTGTACTTGACACCAGCATTGGCACCCAGACCTTTGCATTCACCTATCAGGGTGAGCAGCTGCCCGACTATGCGAACGTCACCATTGAGGCCGACGAGGACGAGCATGGTGACATTGTGGCTGAGACGAACCCTGCAGGCAGCGGCGACAAGGGACTGCTCATCAGCACCCTCAACGGCAGCAAGCAACAAGGAAAGGCTTCCCTCGAAGTGCTCAGCAGTAGCCTCCAGGCAGGACAGATCCAGTGGTGCATAGGCGGAGAATGTCTGCCCATGACCCTTATGCAACCAGTTGAAAGAACCTTCACCACCGACGACAACGGCAAGATCCAGGTCATGTTCGACGTTGCACAAATCAAGCAGTACGGCAACCTTGAAGCACGGCTCACCGTCACCATCGGCAGCGAGACGCACGAAGCCACCATATCGGTTGTCTACGAGGAACCCGTCGTAGCAAAGACCAACCTGACCTTCCACGAGACTGTGCTCTATACCGGCAAACGCTATACCTCTGCCGACTTCCCCGACATCAAGTCGGGCAGCTTCAAGATAGCCAAGAACGGACGTACCATCACCCTCACCAACCTTGTCACCGACAGCGACATGCAAGAGGGCTGCCTCTTCGAGTTCTACGATGATGCCACCGTGGTCCTCGTAGGCGACAATCATCTCAACACGCAAGGCCACGTTGTCTTTTCTGCCCAGAAGTCGCTCACCATCACTGGCGACGGTACGCTCACTATGCAGAGTACGTGGTTTGACATCTGGGTGCACGGCTTCGACCTTACCATCGAGAACACCACTGTCACCAGTTTGGGCATGACATCGGTCGGAAACAACATGATGCCTTGTGGCGACAACCTCGTGGTTAAGAACTCCACCTTCAAAGGACACAGCATCTTCCGCCTTTCCTCCTTTGTACTGATTGGCAGCCAATTCGACTCTCCCCAAAAGATTGTATTCGACAACGAGGATACAGGTGTTAGTCAGTTCAAGTATGAGGACGGCTCGCTTGTGTATGATTTCACCATCGTGCCTACCGGCGGCAACTTCCAGTACATCGTCTCTCCCTCTCCTATCGGCAAGGTCTACTTGGCCACCAACAAGCAGCGTACCATTGACGTAACCTGCCAGAACCGGGGAACGGAGCCCATCAAGAGCATCACTTACGAGATGACGATCGATGGTGTCAGCCAGGGAACAAAGAACTACACGCTCACCACGCCCGCTAACCGCATCGGTGGCACTTTTGAAGTGCCCGTCACCTTCATGGGCACTCCACAGGATGGTGTTCGCGAAGCCATCTTCGACATCACACATATCAACGGACAGCCGAACCAGGCCGAAAGCCACACAGCCGTTGCATCACTCATCACCACCTCGCCTGCACTGACGCACAACGTTGTCGTTGAGGAGTTTACCGGTACATGGTGCGGCTGGTGCACACGAGGCATTGTGGGACTTGAAATGCTTAAACGCCAGTTTGGCGACCGTGTCATCACCGTAGCAGCCCACAGCAGTGACCCGATGCAGAACGATGACTACGGATTCATCCTCAGTCTCACCACCAGTTATCCCAGTTGTGTAGTGAACAGAGGACAGATCATGGATCCTTACTGGGGCAGCAACGGAGGAAACAAACCCTTCGGCATCGCCGACGACATTGAGGTGGAGCTCGCCAAGCCCGTCATTGCGTCCATCGAGGCTGAAGCAGCATGGGTTGATGCTGCCATGACCACCATCCGCACCAAGACCCGCTCTACCTTCGGCGTGGATATCACTCCGGCAGTGAACGCCACAACCACAGCTCCTCCTTACCTCATCGGCTTCATCCTTGTGGCCGACGGTCTCAAAGGAACTGACGCTTCCTGGGCACAGAACAATGTCTACTCCAATATGGGCACTGGCGACGCCAACCTCATCTCCATTGAGAGTAAGCCAAGCAAAATCGTTGACATAGAATACAACCATGTGGGAATCGGCGCCTGGGGTGCAAAGAATGGCATCGAAGGTTCTCTCCCGGCTACCATCGCCAAGAACAAGGCTCAGGACTTCACCCACACATGCAACATAGCCGGCAACTCACTCGTCCAAGACAAGAAACGGCTCAGCATGGTGGCCTTGATCCTCGACAGTCAGACCGGTGCCATCATTAATGCTGCCCAGTGCAAGGTTGCTGACTACGACCCGACAGGCATCGACGACACCGCCACGCCATCGCTCGTCAACGATTCCTCTGTCTACGACCTCAGCGGACGCAAGGTCAACAGTCAGAATGCCAACCGCGGCTCACTCCACAAGGGTATCTACGTGGTGAACGGGAAAAAAGTGGTGGTGAAATAATAAAGAGCACCGCTCAAAGCTTGAACATTCATGAAGTGAATACTCTCATGCCGAGTGAGAAGCGTTCACTTACCGAGTGAAGCGCGTTCACTTGCCGAGTGAGAAGCGTTCACTTACCGAGTGAGAAGCGTTCACTTAACGAGTGAGAAGCGTTCACTTACCGAGTGAGAAGCGTTCACTTACCGAGTGAGAAGCGTTCACTTGCCTTAGACAGCTTGAAGATGAAGCTACGACCAACAGCAGCCGAGACTTCTTCAATAGAAAAAAGAATCACGGGGGGCGCGTCCTCGTGATTCTTTTTATTTACTGATATAAGTAGCGTTTGATGCTCTTCTTGGGAGTCTTTTCGAACTCCTCCTTCCGAATCTCTATTTCTGTGATTTTCTCGTAGGCTGGCAGCTGCTGATTCAGACCATTGCGGTTCTGCTCCATGATGCTTTCCAGGTCTGCCTGAGAGAAGTTCATATTGTGTGCCTCGTCCCAATCGGGATAGACCAGAGCCACGAGTTTGTTGTCGCGCTGTACCACCACACTCTCCACGACCATGGTCATGGAGTTGAGCTTGTCCTCTATTTCCTCCGGATAGATGTTCTGTCCGCTGGGTCCGAGGAGCATGTTCTTGATACGTCCGTTGATGAAAACGTTGCCACGCACATCGATGGTTCCCAGGTCGCCGGTATGGTACCAACCATCGCGATCGATGGTCTGGGCCGTTGCCTCAGCGTCTTTATAGTAGCCCAGCATGACATTCAGTCCCCTTGTGAGGATTTCGCCAGGCACACGTGCCGGGTCGGGCGAATCGATCTTCACTTCCATATGCTTGACTGCCCGTCCGCAGGAGCCCTGGGCGAAGGTATGCCAGTCGCTATAGCAGATAATGGGAGCGCACTCAGTAGCTCCATAGCCTACTGTATAAGGGAATTCGATTTTCTTGAGGAAATGCTCCACCTCCTGGTTAAGGGCTGCGCCGCCGATGATCACTTCGTACATGCGTCCGCCAAAGGCTTTGAGCACCTCCTGGCAAATCATCTGACGCACCTTCTTCGAAATGACGGGCATCTGCATGAGCAGGCGCATGCGGTTGTTCTGGATCTTGGGGAACACCTTCTTGCGGATTATCTTCTCGATGATCAGCGGCACTGCAATGACGATGACAGGCCTGATGTCAGCGAGGGCCTTGGCAATGATGGCGGGCGAGGGCACGCGGTTCAGGTAGAACACATGGCAACCATGTAGGAACTCGAAGATGAATTCGAAGGCCATGCCATACATATGTGCCATGGGCAGCATGGAGATGATGGAATCGCCGACTTTGATGGTGTCGCCCAGCACATGACAGGCAAAATCATAGTTGGACCACAGTGCTCTGTAGGGCAACATGACACCTTTTGAGAAGCCCGTGGTTCCGCTGGTATAGTTGATGAGTGCCAGCTCGTCGGGCGATTGCTCCTTGTAGTAACAGATATGCTCCCTGCGGAAATACTTGGGGAAGCGCTTGCCGTAAAGTTCGTTCAGGTGCTCTCGAGCGTAGGTGAGTTTGTCGGTTCGTGACACCATGAGCGAGTAGTCAGGATTGTTGATGATGCCTTCCAGTCCTGGCATCTTCAAGGGATCGATGACGGTTGCTACATGATCGCCCACGAAGAGAAGCTTTGCCTCGGAGTGATTGACGATATTGTGAATCTGTTCTGCATTGAACTCATGGAGTATCGGTACGGCGATAGCTCCATAGGTGAGAGTGGCCAGGAACGCCACTGCCCATTGCGAGGAGTTACGGCCACAGAGTGCTATCTTATCTCCACGCTGGACACCGCTGTTCTCAAACAAGATATGTACCTTCTCTATCTTGCGTGCCACATCGTGATACTGCAAGGTCTGGCCTTGGAAGTCCGTAAGGGCATCCCTGTCCCAGTTGTCGAGAACAGTCTTCTCTATGAGTGCGTTGAAACTTGGTACTTGTTGCATATTGTATTATTTCTAATTTTCAGTCTTCAGTCTGCTTTCACCAGGCTTTATACATTATCTGTAAAGGTATCGCTTGATGCTTTTCTTCGGTGTCTTCTGGAATTCCTCGTTATGCAGTTCAATGGCGGCGAGCCGGCTGTAGGGAGGAAGCTCATGGTTCAGGTCCACACGGTTCTGCTCCATGATTTGCATCAGTTCCTCAGAGTTGAACGACATCACCTCGTCCTTGTCGGGATAGACCAGCGCTACGAGTTTGTCCCCACGCTGCACAACGACGCTCTCGCTCACCATGGCCATGGAGTTGAGACGGTCCTCTATCTCCTCGGGATAGACGTTCTGTCCGTTGGAACCAAGGAGCATATTCTTGATGCGACCGCGGATGAAGATGTGGCCGGAGTACGAGATGGTTCCCAGATCGCCAGTATGATACCAGCCTTCTTCATCGATGGCCTTACGTGTTTCCTCGTCGTTCTTATAGTAGCCCAGCATGACGTTGGTGCCGCGCGTGACTATCTCACCGGGAACATTCTGAGGGTCGCTGGAGAGGATCTTCACCTCCATGCGATCGACGGCTTTGCCGCAACAGCCTGCCACGAACTCCTTGTAGTCGCAGTATGAGATCAGTGGCGCGCACTCCGTAGTACCATAGCCCACCGTGACGGGAAAACCGATGCTGAGCAGGAACTCCTCCACCTCTTTCGACAGAGCTGCACCGCCCACAATCACCTCGTAGGCACGGCCGCCAAAGGCCTGGTAGACCTCCTGGCAAATCTTCTCCTTCACCTTCTTCGATACCACGGGCATGGCCAGCAACAGTCGGACGCCATTGTTCTGGATCTTGGGGAACACCCGCTTACGGATAATCTTCTCGATGATCAGCGGCACGGTGACAATCAGCGCCGGCTTCACGTCGGCAAAGGCCTTGGCTATGATGGCGGGCGAAGGCAGGCGCGTAAGGAAGAACAGATGGCAACCGTTGCAAAATCCGAACAGAAACTCCACTGCCATACCATACATGTGCGCCATGGGCAGAATGCTCAGCAGGTTGTCACCGGCCTTCACCTTACTGCCTAAACGGTTGATGATGAATTCCACATTACCCCAAAGCGAGCGGTAGGGCAGCATGACGCCTTTTGAGAACCCCGTTGTGCCGCTGGTGTAATTGATGAGTGCCAACTCGTCGGGCTGGTCGACATGATAACTGACATGCTGGGCACGGAACGCGTTGGGGAACTTGCTGCCGAACATCATGTTGAGATGCTCACGGGCATAGTCCAGCCTCTCGGAACGACAGACAAACAGCGAGAAATCGGGCAGGTTGATGATTCCGTCCAGGCCGGGCATGGCTTCCGCATCGATCATCTTCACGGCATAGTCGCCCACAAACAGCAGCTTGGAACCGGAATGATTGACAATGTTCTGCACCTGCTCACCATTGAACTCATGAAGTATTGGCACGGCCACGGCTCCGTAGGTGAGTGTGGCAAGGAAAGCCACTGCCCAGTGGGCGGAGTTCCGGCCGCAAAGGGCAATCTTGTCACCACGCTCCACGCCGCAGTGCTCAAAGAGGATATGCAGTTTTTCTATCTTGCGGGCTACATCGTGAAACTGAAGCGTAGCTCCTTGATAATCAGTCAAGGCATCACGGTTCCAATTGTCAACGATAGCTCTCTGAATATATGCGTTAAAACTACTAATAGTTTCCATTCAGTTTGCACATTATTTGAAATTTTGTGCAAAGGTAAGTTATTTTCTGCACACTGCAAAAAAAAATGTGCAATTTTTTACTCGTAACGCATAGATTTTGCAGGATGGATATGGGAAATGAAGAAAGTTGGGATAATTAGGACAGAAATTGAGACAAAAAGAGTAACCACGTTCAGCAGCACAATAATGGGAAGGTTCAGTTCCATGGGTGCCTCAGTGACGTAATAAGTCTGCGGATCCAGGGTGACGATGCCGGTATACTTCTGCAGCAGGACAATGCCGATTCCTACGACATCGCCAATGATCAGTCCTTGGGAAATAACAAAGGCTGCAAACCAGAGGAATGTATGCCGGATGGTCTTATTGCGGGCTCCGATGGCTTTCAGCGTGCCGATCATCGATGTGCGTTCCAGGATAATGATGAGCAGACCCGTAATCATGGTGATGACAGCAAGGCAGATCATCAGGCCAAGAATAATCCATACGTTAATGTCAAGCAGTTCCAGCCAGGAGAACACCTGTGGATAAACGTCGTGGATGGTGTGCGAAGTGAGGGTCTGGCTGTAACGGTCCTGTGTCCGGTTCACGGTATTCACCACTTCCATCTCCACGTCGTCCAACCGGTCGAAGTCGTCCACCAGCAACTCGGCTCCGGAACACTGGTCTTCAAACCATCCGTTCAGCTTGTTGACCGCATAAAGGTCGGTGAAGCACAGCTGACTGTCAAAACGGGTCATGTTGGTCTGATAGATGCCGCTGACGGTGAACTTTCGCGTGCGCACACCGTCGCTGTCAATGAAATAGGCAAAGACACGGTCACCGGTCTTCAGCTGCAGCTTGTCGGCTATCATCCTCGAGACCACCATCTTGTACTTCGTCGTCGAGTCGCTGAAGACAGGCAACTCGCCCTCCACCAGGCTCTGCTCTATGAAGTCACGGTCGAACTCCGGACCCACGCCCTTGAACACCATTCCCAGGAAGTCCTCATCGGTTTTCAGAATGCCCTGTGTATAAGCATAGCGCTGCACATGGCGCACACCGGGAATCGTCTTGAGCACATTTGCCAGGCTGTCATCCACACAGACGCCATAGGCCTCTGACGTATTGCTCAGCGAAAGGATGTTCTGCACCTGGATATGACTGCCGAAACCTATCACCTTGCCACGGATAGTATGCTTGAATCCCAACACCACGGCCACCGTGATGATCATCACAGCAAGTCCCACTGCCACTCCTGCGGTGGCAATGCGGATAGCGGGGCGGCTCACCTTGCGGCGGTCGCCTTGATCACTGTAGATGCGCTTGGCTATGAATAATGGTAAATTCAATTCTCAATTCGTGAAATTACTGCGAGCACTCGTGGGTCTTCTACAAATCTCGTGTTCGAAAAAAACAATTCACATTGATCACTCGTCCACTCTCCCCGGATAGGCCTCAAGGGCTTTGCGCAGCACGAAGAGCGCACGCTCCAGGTCGCTTTTCTTCAGCACATAAGCTATTCGTACCTGGTCGATGCCTGCGCCGGGGGTGGTATAGAAACCTGCTGCAGGAGCCATCATCACCGTCTCGCCTTCATACTCGAAGTCGGCCAGGCACCAGCGACAGAACTTCTCTGCATCGTCTACGGGCAGCTTGGCTACTGTGTAGAAAGCGCCCATGGGAATGGGAGAATAGACGCCCGGTATGCGGTTCAGCCCGTCGATGAGACACTTACGACGTTCCACATATTCGTCGTAGACTTCGCGCATATAGTCCTCCGGGACATCCAGACTTGCCTCTGCCACAATCTGTCCGATCAGTGGGGGCGACAGGCGTGCCTGGCAGAACTTCATCACGGCTTTCCTCACTTCCTGGTTCTTCGTGATGAGAGCTCCGATGCGGATGCCGCACTCAGAATAACGCTTCGACACAGAGTCAATCAGGATGACGTTCTGCTCGATGCCTTCCAGGTGGCAAGCCGAGATATAGGGTGAGCCGGTATAGATGTACTCGCGGTAAACCTCGTCCGAGAACAGGTACAGGTCGTACTTCTTCACCAGGTCGCGTATCTGGTTCATCTCACGGCGCGTATAGAGGTAACCCGTTGGATTATTGGGATTACAGATCATGATGGCACGTGTACGCTCATTGATCAGCTCCTCGAACTTCTCGACCTTCGGCAGCGAGAACCCTTCGTCAATGGTCGTGGCAATGGTCCTGATCTTCGCACCGGCACTGATGGCAAAGGCCATGTAATTGGCATAGGCAGGCTCCGGCACGATGATCTCGTCGCCGGGGTTCAGACAGCTGAGAAAGGCGAAGAGCACTGCCTCGCTACCGCCCGAGGTGATGATGATGTCATCGGCAGTGACCTGGATATTGTATTTCGCATAGTAGCTCACCAGTTTCTCGCGATAGCTCAGGTAGCCCTGCGAGGGCGAATACTCCAGGATTTGGCGGTCAACGTGCTTCAACGCATCGAGCCCGACCTGTGGAGTGGGCAGGTCGGGCTGCCCGATGTTCAGGTGATACACCTTCGTGCCGCGCTTCTTGGCAGCGACGGCTAAAGGTGCAAGTTTTCTAATAGGAGACTCGGGCATCTCCAGCCCGCGTACGGAAATCTCTGGCATCTTGTTTTATCTATTTACGTAAATCGGCTGCAAAGGTACTAATTTTTTTCTTTTCACTCTTCACTTTTCACTTTTTTTTCGTACCTTTGCACCGAAATAGTATAACGTTAATCACATAATATTATAATAAGGTGAACTTCGAAGAACTGTTAGACTCCCGAAACGGGACGGCCATGCGCAAGGAGCAGATGCCTTTCGGCATGCTGTTCAAGAAAGTGAAAGACAACAAATACGAGAACATGCTCACGCTGCGTCACGAGTTGAACGACAGCCTCATCTTCTGTGACTCACTACAGCGTGAGGCTCAGCAGCGCCAGGCTCCCGCCAGCTCGTACGAAGTGCCGTTCCAGCTCATCAAGGACTCAGCTGGCATTGCCGGAGTGAGCATCAGCAAAGGCAGCTTCCGCACCTTCCAGCACCTCATCGAGGACACGCCCGCCATCGTGGCGAAGAAGGGATTCGTACGCAACACCATCGACGCTCTGTTCGATGCCGCAGAGCGGCTGCACAAGCAGGAGGTCTACCACCTCTGCTTCGCACCCAGCAACATCCTCATGCGGCGAAGCGACAACAAGCCTATGCTGCTCTTCCACGGCAGCAACTACAGGCGACTGGCCGACTACCAGCTGCTCTATCCCGACTGCGACGACTATCTGGCACCCGAATTACAGGACAACGCCGAGCCTTCGGCTGCTGCCGATGTCTATTCATTGGGAAAGTTCATGGAATTTATTTGCCGCGAGACGGGCAAGTCCTTCGAAATGGCACACGTCATCAAGAAGGCTACCCAGACCGACCCCGAGAAGCGTTACCACAGCATCAGCGAGATGCGACGTTCGCTGAACATCCTTGCCATAATCAAGAAAATCTGCATCGGACTCATCATCGCTGCCATCGCGGCACTCATTGGCTGGGGTATCTGGAGCACTTACCAGTCGGCCAACCAGAAGATGGAATACATACCCATCAAGAAGGAGGCCGAAGAGGACATCCTCGCACCCACCACCTCCGAAGAAGAGGAGTTCGGGCTCTTCGGAGGCTACACACGCCCCGACAGCATCAGCGCCGAGGAGTTTGAGAAGCGCCAGCTGGAGCAGAAAGAACTTGACGCCAAGTCCGAGGAGATATTCCGTAAGTACTTCACCCGCGATGCCGAGCGCATCCTCTCCACCCTCTACTCGTCAGAGACCATGTCGGCATCGGAAGACAAATACATGGCTTCCACACAGAAGGCCATGGCCGAACTGGTACGGGCACAGACGGAAATTGCCGAACGCGCCGGACTGAGCGAGACACGGGCACAGCTCATCGCTTCGCAGATCATCGAGCAGATCACAGCCCGCAAAAAGACCCAACAGGCCATGCGCCAGCAGACCATCATCCCCACTACCCCCAGGAACTCCGACGACAACAACACCACGCCGTCCACCAACCTCGGCGGAACGGGAGGAGCTACATCGGGGTCGGCGGCTACAACATCGGGCTCGTCGTCCACCAAACCCAGCAACATCCTGCGCCACAACCCGCTACCCTCCGAGGAACGAGGCATGTCTACCCGCGAACGGCTGCAGAACCAGGAGCGCCGCGACATGATGAACAACAAGAAGTAAGTGGCAGGAAACAAGCATTATAGATTAAAGTATTACATAAAAAAAACAATGAGAAGTAGAACAGCCGAATGGTTTGAATGCAAGATCCGTTACGAGAAAGTGATGGAAGACGGACTGCAGAAGAAAGTAACAGAATTATATGTTGTCGACGCCCTCAGCTTCACCGAGGCCGAGCAGTGCATCACCGAGGAGATGTCAAGCTACATCAGCGGCACCTTCGAAGTGGCCGACATCAAGAAAGCCGCCTACAAGGAGATATTCTTCTCGGACGACGAACAGGCCGACCGCTGGTACAAGACCAAGCTACAGTTCATCACCATCGACGAGAAGACCGCCAAAGAGAAGAAAAGCAACGTCAACTATCTCGTACAGGCCGGAACACTCAACGGAGCCGTGAAGAACATCGACAGCGTCATGGGCGGAACAATGATCGACTACGTCATCGCATCTGTCGCCGAGACGCAGATCATGGATGTCTATGAGCACGAGGTGAAGGCCAGTTGAGTGTTGACTACCCCGAGTGAGAGTGTGTGTGAAGAATCTGCCGCCTACACTATGTATAATGTAAAGCAACATTTGCACGAAGTGCTGGAACAGCTGCCCGAAGGCGTGCGCCTTGTGGCCATCAGCAAGTACCATCCTGCCGAATTCATCATGGCTGCCTACGAGGAAGGGCAGCGCATCTTCGGCGAAAGCCATGAGCAGGAGCTACGCCTGAAGCACGAACAGCTGCCCAACGACATCCAGTGGCACTTCATCGGACACCTGCAGACCAACAAGGTGAAGTACGTCGCACCCTACGTCAGCATGATCGAGTCGGTCGACTCCATCAAACTGCTACGCGAGATCAACAAGCAGGCGCTGAAATGCGGACGAACCATCGATGTGCTACTGGAGCTGCACATCGCAGTCGAGGAAACGAAATACGGACTCACCCCCGACGACTGTCGCCAGCTGCTCGCCGACGGCGAATGGCGCGACATGCAGGGCGTGCGCATCTGCGGACTGATGATGATGGCCACCTATACCGACGACACCGAACAGATACGACGCGAGATGCTCATGGCCGCCGACCTCTTCGATGAACTGAAACAACAGTACTTCCCTACCCTTCCCTATTTCCGCGAACGGTCCTGGGGAATGAGCCACGACTACCGCATCGCTGCCGACGAATGCCGCTCAACGATGGTGCGCATCGGCACGACCATCTTCGGGCCAAGAGTCTATTGAAGAATCAAGGGGACAGAGAATCAAGGGGACAGGGAGAATCAAGGGGACAGGTTTTTGGATGAAGAATCAAGGGGACAGGTTTTTGCCTGTCCCCTTGATTCTTCATCCAAAAACCTGTCCCCTTGATTCTCTTAAAATTGAGAATTGAGAATTATTGGCGGCAGCCGCACGCCGCACTTATCATTTATCATTTCTCATTTATCATTTAGGCCTCTGGCCGCTAGCAAGGTATTCAGCCGGCGAATAGCCGGTACGCTCCTTGAACTTCTTCTGGAAATAGCTGCGGTCGGTGAAACCGCAGTGCAGCGCTACCGACTCGTTACTCCAGTCGGGATGCTCCTTCAGCACACGCTTCGCCTCATCCACACGCAGACCGGCGAGCCAGTCGTTGTACTTGCGTCCCCACTGCTTCAGCCAGGCCGACAGCAAATAGCGTGGCAACTGCATATCCTCGGCAGCGGCAGGCAGCTTCATGCCGCTCTGCAAGTGACCGCCCCGCTCTATCCATCGCTGAACAGCATGCTCTGCACGAAGCATCGCCTCCTCCGACAGGCTCTCTATCTCCACACCGTCGTTTTCCAGGAGCATGTCCTCCTCAATGATCTCCTCATTGCGCTCGGCTTCCTGCATACGCGCAAACGACGTGCTCAGCAGGAAACTGCAATAGCTGTCTACAAAATAGAAGATACCGACAAATATGGCAATCGCATACGGAGCCAGCCAATTGCTCGGAAGGAATATCATCAAAGGTACAATCAAGGCAATACCTGTTATGACAATGGTACTGACCAGCATCCATCCCACCACGCTGCTCATGTCGCGGTCATAATAGTTCGACAGGGCTTCGCGCATGCCACGGATATTCGTCAGCAGGCGCCACAGGTAATAGCATTGCATCGAGGCATATAGCACTGAGGCAATCATCTCCGCCCAGCGCTTTTCAGGTGTCTCGCTCAGTATTGACTGCTTGTCAATGAATGTGGAAACAAGCAGCACCATGATCACCAATCCCCACGTCAGCGGACCGAGATACTTGTCGAGCACATTGAGATGGCCGCGACGTTGCAGGTAGAGCACCGCAAGCGAGAACATCCACGACACGGGAACAAAGAAGATGAGGTTGAGCATCACCGCCTGGGTCACGCCCATGGAACGGAACTTAAAAATATACTGAAGCATGAACTGAACAAAAAGCAGCACCATGCCCAGCACCATCATCATACGTGAACGGCTCGCTGCCCAGTTCGAAACCGACCGCTTGGGCAGCATCAGCAACTTCAGTGTCAGCAGCGCCGACAGCACGATGGCTGTGAATTGTACTTGTTCCATATACAAATATTAGTTGATAACCGTTCGCGCAACCTTGCTTAAAGGATCATCGCAATTCGGATGCAAAGGTACAAAAAAATGAGAAAACTGCAAAGGAAAAGGCCTTTTTCTGTGTGTTTTTATGCAAATTTACACACCTTGGCACCGTTTTTTACACACCATTATTGTTTTTTACACACTTAATCTATTACTCTTAGCGTACCTTTGCAGCGAAATTTACAAAAAACCATTATCATTATGAAGAAGTTTATATTTTTTGCAATCGCAAGCATCGCCCTGTCAAGCTGTAACAGGGACGTTGACCTCTACGAGGGTCCCCAGCCCCAGCAGCAGGTAAGTGAGGCTGAAATCAAGGCTCACGTAGAGAGCATTTTCGGGACCAGTTTCGATCCCAACCAGGACTGGAACATGACCAGCAGTGGTAAGGTTACCTTAAAGATTAACACTCCTGAGGTGAAAGATGTGGTCAAAGTTCAGATCCTGACCACCCCGCCTTTTGGCAGCACTGACTGCAACGGCGCACTGGTTCTGAATCAGCAGGATGTGAAGTACGGCGAGACCGTCACCTTGTATTATGATGCCCCCAAGACTCTCACCACGCTCTATGCCGCATGCGTGATGAAGGACGGACAGCAGTTCATCCAGGGTTTCAACGTTGGCGAGGAGAACGTAGTATTCGAGCCCACCACTACCGCAGCAGCCAATGCCCGTCAGACAAGAGCTTTAGATCAGGAAGGTCTGGACGATGTGCTGAAAGGTATCGAGAATTCTGGCATTCTGAAGCTTTACAGCCAGCAGGAATCTTACAATCATTATTATAAGGATCATAAGACAGGTTTGGACCCAACAGTAGCAGGATACCTCAACGGTTGGGAAAATGACTATCTCTACTCCATCGATCCTGCTAATGAGTACAACATGATTGTGGATCTCGATCCTTATACTAAGACGTACGAAAATACGCTGAAAGCTTCCTTTGAGGCCTATCTGCCCAATAAGGTTAGGAACCTTGACAAGATTCGTCACAGCAACTTCTCTACGTATAATAACTATCCCCTTACTACCGGCGAGGACCCCATCGTCATGGCTCCCGTTTTCAAGGATGACGGTAAATATAAGGAGATTACCTATTGCGACCTCTACTACTATTACTTTAAAGATGAGTGGCTGAATAACAAAAACGATGCAGAGGTAGCAGAATTCATTAAGAAGCTGCCCAAATTCAAGGCTATCGACTTGAAGTACGCCGTTGAGAACAGCAATGAAAGTTATAAAGGCCTCGGCTTGGACGAAAGCAGAGAGGTAAGGCGCTTCATGGGAGTCGCACTCGTCTATTGGGGTGATTTTAATGAATATGACGGTTTTGTGCCTCTCTATGGTGAAAATGGCGTAACGGGTACATTCAAATTCCCACAGGGATACAAGATTGGTTTCATGACCAGAAGCCGTGACTACCAGAAGCAAATCAATAAGGATGGTGACCTGAGACAGGGCGAACTCTATGGCGACGACCGAATGAATGCCTACATCAACACCCACGGACACTTCGCTTCCTCTGAATTGGGGCCCAATGATCCGCGTATGGCTTGGTTCTGGTGCAACAATCTGGCCTACCTCATGTGTGAGACAGGCTCCGATGCCGACTTCAACGACATGGTGTATCAGGTAATAGGCGGTGTTCTGCCTCCTCCCCCCAATGATCCTGCTGTAGCCGAGTACCTCTTCTGCTTCGAAGACCGCAATTTGGGCGACTACGACCTTAACGACGTAGTGATCAAGGGTAAGCGAGATGATAATACCCACGTTACATGGACTGTCTTGGCTTGTGGTGCTAACGATGAGCTTTACATCCAGAATATCAAGAACAAGGATGGCGAACAAGGTCAGAAGATCAACAACGAGACAGAAGTTCACAAGATCTTTGGCTCTAATGAAAGAGTATTCATCAATACCGAGAAAAACGGTCTGTACCTTCCTCCCGTATCCGAGCAGTTTGAAGTAGACCAGAGATTCTCATTCCGCGATGCTGCCAACCAGCCCTACATCAAGGACATGACCACAGGAGGCAACCTCATCTTCCTTGCAAAGCGCGGAGAAGACCCCCACGCCATCATGGTTCCCTGTGCCATGCCCAAAGAGGCTCTGCAAGCATTCTACGAAGACCTCACCGAAAACCAAAACGTGGTATTAGACCCGGCATACAGATCCGACTACGAGCAATTCCTCTATCCGTTAGAGAAGGTATGCGTGAAGGATGCCTACCAGTATTTCAACAACTGGGGCACAAGCAACTCCATCCTCAGCACCGTGTGGTACATGTACCCCGACATGAACAAGGTCTACGTGTTCCCCAACCAATGATTACTCATAAAGGATAACACAACACGACACAACACTGATGATTTAAGTGCCTTAACCAACACAATCATCACAACAGGTGCGCAGCTAACAGCTTGCGCACCATTTTTTTACGCCAACCTCCGCGCTGGCGCCAAAGAATCACGGGGACAGGTTTTTGAATGAATCATGGGGACAGGTTTTTGAATGAATTCGGGGAATTCACTTCAAAAACCTGTCCCCATGATTCTGCCAAGTTCCGTAACTGACTGAGAATCAGTCCAAGTCTGCGGAAGTTGGCGTCAAGAAAAAGCCGTAGTTACACACCGAAGCAAGTGAAAACAATTATTAAAACACTCGGCGAACCCTTTGACATTGAGTGAGTTGCACTATCCAAAGTGCAGTTAACTACAGATAACTACAGTTAACTACAGATAACTACAGAAAAGTGCAGTTTTGTGCAGTTAACTACCGATAACTACCGATAACCGATATTCGTTTTTTGAAATGTTATACCTTTGCATCGTCAATCAAGCTCGACCGCTCGCTAAGTGAACGTAGCTCACTCGGCATGTCAACTGCAGTGACACGGCATGAGAACAGCATCGTGAACGCGAGTGAAAAAGCAAGGTGACAAAACTAACATAATGTTCAACTTTTAAAATAACGTATTGTATGAGTTTAGTTCACACTTCCGTTATGGGAATCAACTTCCGAAAGAACACCAACCAAACCCCTGACGGGTTCGGTAAGAATCATGGAGACAGGTTTTTGATCCTGAGAATGAACGAATCAAAAACCCCCATGATTCTCAGCCTGATGAACGTGTTGCAAGTATTGGAAATAAACTGTAAAAACTAATAATGATTGGTAGTATGAGTAATGAAATAATCGAACAAAACACTGACGCCCTGCTGAGGGTAATCGGTGCTGACAAAGAAGGTGTAGGGCTGCCCGTACGTCAACTCCTACATCACCTTTTGACTGCTCGTGCCATGTTCGACGAAATGGACGAGCTGGAGCGTAAGAACATCCGCAAGTTTAATAGAAAACTACGCAATGTTTTTGATTCAAATTTTGTCTTAAAAGAGGGAAAAA
>JAEEGG010004498.1_pt1 | contig 33743 bp, 28 predicted proteins | sample 9134161 | NCBI WGS metagenome assembly JAEEGG01 (sample SAMN16246543, study PRJNA631951) | gut metagenome | biome: gut microbiome; feature: rumen; material: CR-attached | host: Bos | place: Iran: Karaj | collected 2018-10 | reverse complement strand
GATAAGAAGCATCATCATGTCTACCATTGGCGTGAAGTTCACGCGGGTATCCATCTTTTTCTGCTTTGATAGATTCTTTTTTGCCATAATACTACTAGTCGTTTAAACGTTTAACATCGAGATTCGTAATCAGCTGGAAACGGTTCTCGTTCATATCCTGGAGCTCTGACATCAACTTCTTAATTGCTGAATAAGGAGTCTTTGAGTCGCACTTGATGGCGAGCTTGATATCAGGGTTAGCATCGCGTGCTGCAGCCACCCACTCCTGGAACTCGCTCTTGCCTCCGTTGATACTATCAAGCGGAAGTCCGAGCTTCTGGATTGCTTCAGCCATTTTCTCTGTATCGAGGTTAAGATAAGCAGCAAACTGAGCCATTGGCGCTCCAACCATAGCATCCTCGCGGAAGTGCTTGATCTGGGTGGCGTTCAGCTGGACACCAAACTTGTCTGTCATGGTCTCCATCATGGCCTGCATGTTGTTCTTGTTTTCGGTACCAACGAAGACGTGTCCTTCTGGAGTAACCAGAATGTTGAGCACGTCCTGCTCTGGTATCTTAACCTCCGACACAGAATTAGGCGCTGTGACTGAAACTGGTTCTGGTGTCAAGAATGTTGAAGTCAACATAAAGAAACACAGAAGCAGCGTCATCACGTCTGACATAGGAGTCATGTCAATCCAGATGTCTTTTTTCTGTATCTTAATTTTTGCCATTCTCTAATTGCTTTAATTGCGTTAATAAATGAATGGTAAAATATTAAGCCTCGTTGTGGTTAGAGTCGTATGTAGCTGCTACGGTGAAACCGATCTCGTCCATAGCGTAAGTCAGCTTATCGATCTTGTTTGAGAAGAAGTTATAAACTACAGTAGCTACCCATGATGTCAAGATACCAGAAGCTGTGTTAACCAGAGCCTCAGAAATACCTGCAGACAGAGCCATAGAGTCAGCACCACCACCAGCAGACAGAGCCTGGAATGATCCGATCATACCAAGTACAGTACCGAACAGAGCGGTCAGAGTACCCAGAGATACGATGGTAGCAACCATAGCCATGTTCATCTGCAGTGTAGGCATCTCGAGCTGTACAGCCTCCTCGTGAGCCTGCTGGATCTTAGCAATCTTAGCAGCCTTCTTCAGAGTGTCGTCACCCTCTACAGTCTGATACATGCTGATAGTAGAAAGAACAACGTTACCTACAGTACCCTGCATCTTGTTGCAGAGAGCCTTAGCCTCGTCAAACTTCTGGGCCTTGATAAGGTTCTTAACGTCTGATGTGAACTTAGCCAGATTAATCTTACCAGAAGCGGTTTTGATAGCGAAGAAACGCTCGATACCAAGGCAGATTACAGTGAAGAGCAGAGTCAGGATCAGACCTACTACGAAACCTCCCTTATAAACGGTACCCAGCAGGTTTGCAGGATGACCGCTACGATCGCCACCAACGAAGTTGCTGGGATCACCCATTACGAAGTACCAAACACCGTAACCAGCAGCTGCGCAAATTAACAGGATAATCCATGCTGCCTTAACACCCTGAAAGCCCGAATTCTTTTTGGCTGGGGCTGCAGCCTTTGTTGTTGTTGCCATAATTAAAAATAATTTTTTTAGTTATTATAAATAAATTAAAATTTGATTCACCTCGCAAAAGTAGCAAAATAAAGCGGAATACACGCTAAATTAATACATTTTAACTATGAATTTCCAAATTATTTTAGTTTTGCACACACTTCTTTGATTCGCTTCATTGCTTCTACGATGTTTTCATCGCTTGTGGCATAGCTCATTCTGAAGCATTCTGGATCGCCAAAAGCATCTCCTCCAACGGTTGCTACATGACCCTTCTCAAGCAGATACATAGCAAAGTCGGTAGAGTTGTTGATAGTGGTCTCACCATCGCTCTTGCCAAAGAAACTGCTGCACTTGGGGAATAGATAGAATGCTCCCTCGGGCACGTTAACCTCGAGGCCAGGAATGTCCTTAGCCAACTTGACGATAAGGTCGCGACGACGCTCGAAAGCCTTGCGCATATCCTCTACGCACTGCTGGTCGGCTACGTATGCATACTCGGCAGCCTTCTGGCTTACTGAGCATGGTCCGCTAGTGTACTGACCCTGCAGCTTGTTGCATCCCTTCACAATCCACTCTGGGGCTGCGATGTAGCCAATGCGCCATCCGGTCATAGCGTATGCCTTTGATACACCATTCACGATGATGGCACGCTCCTTCATGCCAGGGAACTGGGCGATACTCTCGTGTTTGCCGATATAATTGATGTGCTCGTAGATTTCATCTGCCAGTACGAATAGGTCTTCGTGCTTCAGGATTACATCTGCCAGCGCCTTCAGTTCTGCCTTGCTGTATACGCTACCTGTAGGGTTGCTGGGCGAGCAGAGGATAATCAGTCGTGTCTTGGGAGTGATAGCTGCCTCAAGCTGCTCTGGAGTCATCTTGAAGTTCTGGTCGAATCCAGCCTCAACAAACTTGGGAACACCACCTGCCAGCAGTGCCATCTGGGGATAGCTTACCCAATATGGGGTGGGGATGATAACCTCCTCGCCATCATTAACCAGCGCCATCACGGTGTTGCACACACTCTGCTTGGCACCGTTGCTCACCAGAATCTCGTTGACGGTATAGTCCAACTGGTTCTCGTTCTTAAGCTTGGCCACGATAGCCTTGCGCAGATCGGGATAACCAGGTACTGGTGAATAGCGTGAATAATTCTCGTCTATCGCCTTCTTGGCTGCCTCCTTTATAGCATCAGGTGTATTGAAGTCGGGCTCGCCGACACTCATGTTGATTACATCGATTCCTTGCGCCTTCATTTCGGAGCTTTTCTGAGACATTGCCAGCGTGGCTGATGGGGCCAATCGCTGCAGACGATTTGATAATTGTGCCATATTTACTCTAAATTTTGTGCAAAATTACGCATTTTATTTTTTAATACGAAATAAAAATGTCACTTTTTAACTATTTGTGCCTAAAATGTGGCAAATTGTGACTATTTCAGATGCAGGGTATGTCCCATACGGGTCTTTTTGGTCTCCAGATAACGTAGATTGTACTGGTTTGGAGTAACCTCTATGGGCACATTCTCGATGATTTCGAGTCCGTATGCCTCAAGGCCTACGCGCTTTACTGGATTGTTGGTGAGCAGGCGCATCTTGTGCACGCCTATGTGGCGAAGCATCTGTGCTCCACATCCGTAGTCGCGCTCGTCGGGCTTGAATCCCAGGTGCACGTTGGCATCCACGGTGTCAAGTCCCTGTTCTTGCAGTTTGTAGGCTGCAATCTTGTTCATCAGTCCGATGCCTCGACCTTCCTGCTGCATGTATATTACCACGCCCTTGCCTTCTTTCTCGATGGCCTGCATAGCCTTGTGCAGCTGTTCGCCGCAATCACAACGCTTGCTGCCAAGTATGTCGCCTGTCATGCACGATGAGTGGACGCGTACCAGTATCGGCTCGTCTTCTGCCCATTCGCCCTTGATAAGCGCCATATGCTCCAGACCGTTGCTCTTCTGACGGAATGGGATAAGGCGGAAGTGGCCGTAGTCTGTTGGCATGTCAACCTCTTCGCCTACCTCGATAAGTGATTCCTTCTTCAGGCGATAGGCTATCATGTCCTTTATGCTGATAATCTTCAGATTCCACTCTTTTGCAAACTTCATCAGCTCAGGCATACGTGCCATCGAACCGTCTTCGTTCATAATTTCCATCAGTGCTCCTGCTGGATACAGACCTGCCATGCGGCAAAGGTCGATAGCGGCCTCAGTGTGTCCGCTACGGCGCAGCACACCGTTGTCCTGAGCGTAGAGTGGGTTTACGTGTCCTGGTCGGCCGAATGTCTCAGGTGTAGCTGTTGGGTCGGCCAGAGCCTTGATGGTTTCAGCGCGATCGTGAGCACTCACACCTGTGGTGCATCCCTCCAGCTTATCCACAGTCACTGTGAATGGGGTTCCCAGTACCGATGTGTTGTCCTGTACCTGATGAGGCAGGTCCAGTTCTTTGCATCGCTCGATGGTGATAGGGGCGCAAAGCACACCACGGGCATACTTCAGCATGAAGTTTACCTTCTCTGCTGTTATCTTTTCGGCAGCGATGATAAGGTCGCCTTCGTTCTCGCGGTCCTCATCGTCCACTACTATTACGAACTCTCCCTGCTCGAAGTCCTTTATGGCTTCTTCTATGCTGTTCAACTTCATCTCTTCCATCATATTACACCTTATTATATATATAGTAGTTAATCCTTATGTTTTTTTGCCTCATACTCGCGTACCAGTTCGTGTACGAATGGCATGTTGTCCAGGTCGTCGAACGATCTTGGTGCTGGTGGCGCAAAGTCGGCCACACGCTCCAGTACCCACTGGTTGGTCTCCAGAATGTTGTTCAGATCCTTATGCAGTCTCAGGCGGAAACGGCACATTCTCAGGTAGAAGAACACGCCCAAAGGCAGCACCAGTCCTGTGATGATGTTAAGCCACTTCTGGCGGAACGGACGTGTGTGGGCGTGGGTGGCCACTACGGGATAGTGGTTCAGGTAGCCCAGTATCTGTGTGTCCTTGGTGTTGGCCAAGTCCTCTATCACATCCTCCAGTGCCTGTATTATGTGCTCTACCTTCTGGTCGTCGCCAGGACGGAAGAACACGTGTATTGGGTTAGGCAGGCGTAGCAGCTTGTGCTCCTCGCCATATTCCCTGATTTCCTTGCTTATATTCAGCAGATAGTACGAGTCGAGTGCGTAGATTGGGTCTTCGATTATCACCTCCTTGCGATAGATGTGGCGATGAGTTCTCAGTCCGAGTACTCGCATGAACACCTGCTTGTACATGTCGACGTTGAATACCACAGAGTCGTTGTTGGCCTTGTAGGTAAAGAAGCAGGCGATAGGTGCCAACACTACTGTCGATATTGTAAGTCCGTACCACACGGTCCACTGGTCGTCGCGAGCCATCTTCTGTCCTGTGCTGTCCAATATGTAGTACACTATGAATACCAGTACCGATATGATTACAGGCACACCCAGTCCGCCCTTGCGGATGATGGCGCCAAGCGGGGCTCCGATAAAGAAGAATATGATACACGTGAGTGCCAATGTGAACTTAAGTATGGCCTGAATCTGGTGCGTGCGATAGTAGCGGTGCAGACTCTTGGTATATGCCCCCTTCATCTCCAGATCGGTGGCTATCGATTGTGCATTGTTGATGGCTGTTCGCATGGCCGATTGCTTTTGTATGTCGTTCAACTTAGTGAACATAGAGTCGAGTGTGGTGTTGCCCTCGGCCAATAGCTTGGTTATCTTTATCGAGTCAGGCTGCGATACCTCGATATGCTTGAAGAAGAATCGCGATCCCTCCTCGTAGTATGCGCGACCCACGCTGTCGTTGAACTCCTGCAGCGAGTCTTTGTCGTGCAGTATCTTGCCCAGACTTTTGGCTCGTGCGTCGCCCGATATGTCTTCCTCGTCGGCCAGACTGAAGCCACCGTCAAAGTCGAGTACTATGCGTTTGGTCACGAATGTCTCGCGGCGATAAGGCACATCGGCTGTACCAGCCAGGTCCTGCGAACGCATATTCTCGTTCCATACACCATTATACAGTGTTAGCAACAGGTGCTTCTTCTCGGCTGTGCTCTGCATCATGCCGGAGTCGGCCAGGATGATGGCCTGATCCTCATAGCTGCCTGTCATACGATATATCATGATACCGTACAGCATACCTGTATCCAGATTCTTCTTCTGTACGTAGATGTTCGATCCTGGTATGCCGTCGTAGAATCTGCCTTCAGGTATCTGCACCTCAGGACTCTTCTGCTTCATGCCTAGCAGCAATCGATAGAAGTCCTGATTGGCCTGTGGACCAACCACATTCTGAAAGTAGAACGACACGCCTGCCATCAGTACTGATATCACGATGAGCGAGCGGAATGCCTGCATGAGCGATATGCCTGCAGCCTTGATGGCTGTAAGCTCAGAACTCTCGCCCAGGTTACCAAACGTGATGAGCGATGAAAGCAGTATGGCCAGTGGGAATGCCTGAGGCATAAGCATCAAGCCCATGTACCAGAAGAACTGGGCCATAATCTCGAGCGACAGACCCTTACCAATCAGTTCGTCTACGTATCGCCACAGAAACTGCATCATCAGCACAAACTGGCAGATGAAGAATGTTCCTACAAACAGCAGACCAAACTGCTTGATGATGAATATATCTAGCTTCTTAATCCGAAACATTTGCTATTTTGCAATTTTGGCTGCAAAATTACAAATAAAAATTAAGAATCACACCTATTTATATATATTTTTACCTTTTTTATAGTCCGCTTGCCCTGTGGAGTCGGTCCAGCATGCTCTCCCACAGAATCTTCAGTCCGTCCACGTCGTCGTCATCGGCAAAGTCAGTTATCAGCAGGTTCAACTGGTGTGTCAGGTCGCTCTTGGCTATTCGCATCTCGAAGTATGTATCGTCGTCCTCTTCGTCCCATTTCAGTCGAATATGGTCGTTTACTACTGATTCCAGCACATGTGCCTCTCGTATGTCTTGCTCAGTCCATGGCTCACCCCAAGTGAAGGTGAACATGCCATCTTCCTCGTTTACGTGGTCGGCAAACCATCGCTCCAATCCGTGAGCGCTACTTATCTGTTCCCATATCAGTGCTGGCGACTTAATAGCCAATGGATATTCGATGTCAATTTTCTGTTTTCCCATGTTGTTTTGGGTGTTAGTTATTGATGTTTATCAACGTTTTATGCGGCAAAGTTACAAAAATTTATCGAATTACAAAACTTTTTGCCGAAAAATTTTGGTGGTTTCAAAAAAATGTGTACCTTTGCACCCGCAAAACAGCGATATGGCGGGATAGCTCAGCTGGTTAGAGCGCATGATTCATAATCATGAGGTCCCCAGTTCAATCCTGGGTCCCGCTACTTAGAAGGCAGTCAGATTTCGAGTCTGATTGCCTTTTTTCTTTGTTTTTATTTTGCCGATACAGAAAAAACAATTACTTTTGCAGCCATGAAACAGATTATATCCACCATATTACTAATCGCGATTGCGATGGTGACCAGAGCTCAAGACGTGGTTCGTCTGCTTGAGCCGGCTTATGCCGATAGTGCTGCTGTGTATCGCCAGAGCGTGTATGTGCCTGATAAGTGGGAAAAACGTCGTGTAGTACTGTTCATCGAGCGGCCGCTTGGTGCTACCACGGTGCGTGTCAACGGCATCGATGCTGGTGGCGATACCACTATGGGGGTGCCTCATAAGTTGGATGTTACTAAGATGATAGCCGCAGGACAGCGCAACACAGTCGAGATAAGTGTGGCTGGTCACGATTCACGCGGCATACTGGGTGCCGTCGAACTGCGCTCGCAACCACGCCGACTATATATTAAAGATGTAGCTCTGAATCCCAGACCATTTAAGGGGTATGTAAAACTCAATGTGAACTTTGACGGTACCTCGCCCGACTTTAGCTACTACATGATGGATGTGCTTGTGCAGAAGGAGAATTGCGACTCGGCCAACATGTATGTAAACAGTTGGTTTCTGGGCAATGACCATATGGAGATGGATGTGGCTGTGCCCGATGCCGACCGCTTCTGGGATGAATTCCGTCCTAATGTGTATCGTATGGGCCTGAGTATTGCCGACGATTATCAGGAGGTGACGTTTGGCATGCGCGAGGCTGGGGTAGTGGGTGGCCGACTGTATATCAATCGCCGTCCTGCCTATCTGCGCGGAGTGATGATGGACGATTACTTCCCTGCGTGGGGCCGTATGCCTGCTGATGTGGCCACTTGGGAGAAGATGTTCAAGCGGCTTGAGGATCTTGGCATCAACTACGTGCGATTCCGTGGATTCTGTCCTGTCGATGCTGCTTTTCAGGCAGCCGATAAGGTGGGTATATATCTGCAACCAGAGGCCAAGTCGAAAGACGAACTTGCTCGTATCACCGATGAGTTTGGACGCCACCCGTCGCTGGTGCTGGTGCGATTCAACGATGCCGACTATGTGTGGAACGATCAGAAACTTACGTATGTAGTGCTTAATCAGAAGGTGATATACGGTCGCGACCTGCTTACGTATAAACTTGGTGTAGAGCAACGGTTGCTAAACGATACTCTGGGCCACTATCTGCTTGGCGGCATGTGTGATCGCGAGGGTGATTTCAGCGGAGTGCTGCATGCCCGTTGGGGCGATGGCAAGGACGATCTTAGTGCTAAGGACTTCAATCAGTTCTGTCGCCAGATAGTACCCTTGGCCCGATTTATCAAACCCTCGTATACACTCAGCGATACACTGCGTGTGCCAGTGGTGGCCTACAATGCCATGTATGGTCATCTGCAGGGCGTTCGCGTCACCTATTTCCTGCACACCGATTCTGGTCAGGTGGTGGCAGGCGGACTGGTAGCCAGCGGCCGTATACCACTAGCCTCGCAAACCGATATCGGCGAGATCGTGTTCCCCCTCGACTCACTTAAGCACCCCTGCACAGCCACCCTCACCCTGGTAGTAGGCAACACTGCCGTGCGCAATCACTGGGATTTCGAAGTCGTGGATAGCGTGAAAACGCCGCCTGTTAACTAGCGGCGTCCCATACCTGTAAAGCGCTCCATTCCAAAGTGCACAGGCATCTCGTACTTTGTTCTTACAGGTTTGTCGGCAATCTTACCAGGCTTCCACTTTTTAGGCATTTCAGTCAGTACGCGGATTGCTTCATCCTGAAACAGCTTGCCAAAGTGCTGCTTCAGTTCCTCCTCAGTCATCCCTAACTTTTGTGCCTTTTTCTTAGCATCAAAGAATTGCAGGGTAGTTTTAACGGGTGTGATATTGCTTAGCGAGCCATCTTTTTCTACTATAAAAGTGGTCAGCACCTTAGCCTCAACCATCTCTTTCTCAGCCTCCTTGGGATACCTGAGGTTGTTGTACAGATACTGTATAAAAGCCCATTTACCGCTTTTAAACTTAGGCACTACGCCCACCTTAAACAAATGCTCCGGCTCGTAGCAAGTAGTGTCATTATCCAAAGTCTGCGCCATTGCTCCCATAGACATCATGCCGAGCATGGCTGTAATCATTACCTTTTTCATACCTATCTTTATATCCTTTTGTTAGTTTATGATTTAAATTCTGCCTGCAAAGGTAGTACATTTCCAATAATCCACCAAACTAATCGTGAAAAAAACGTCTAATCGGATGGGGATTATTTTTTCTGCGAAACATTTGGCGGATTCAGGAAAAAGCATTACCTTTGTATTTAGTTACTAAAAATATACATAAACCAACTAATATTGAATTTTATATGAAGAGAATACTTTTTACTGTTGCAGCAATGGTGATGGGCGTGGTTGCCTGGGCGCAGAATGATGTGATGACACGCGAGCAGGCTGATAAGCAAGGTTTATGCAAAGATGAGTAAAGAAAACAAGCAGAACATTAATTGATAAAATAAAAAATGGAGATATACGAAAAGCGTCATCCGTTTAATGCTGTGCTCGATGCGGCTGTGTACTTGTCGGGGGTAGTACTGTGTGTTACTATTGTGGCAGTTACTATTTGGCCTTCGCATTTTAACAACAAGCAAGCGTCGAATCAGTTATTGATAGGGTTAGCGGTAATGGCGGCCCTCATGATTCCTGTACTATTAAACCATCTGTGCTTCTTGACAATTAGATACATCAACCTGTGTTATCGCAAGAAACCGGCTGTTATTATCACTAAAGATGCGTTGTATATGTATATGCCATACGACGGATATATCACTGCCAAATGGGAGGATATAGTAAGTTTTAAAGATGCTCGTCTAACTAGATACCGCGATGGCATATATCCGATATACAGGGATGACAGTCTGAACCATTCGCCTCTGATTCGAATATACATAGGTGCAATCCTGACGGGTTACCTCACGATGAGCAAAGAAGACTTACTGACCGAGCTGAATTGCCATCTGAAGTAATAGACGGCACAAAAACAAAAAAACGAGGGAATCGAAAGATTCTCTCGCTTTCTGTCGGGATTACTGGACTCGAACCAGCGACCTCGCGCCCCCCAGACGTGTGCGCTACCAACTGCGCTAAATCCCGATCAAATTCGACTAGCATTCTAACAGTTCTTTTCGAATGCGGGTGCAAAAGTACTATTATTTTTTGATATAACCAAATTTTTGTGGCACTTTTTGCTATTTGCACCACTTTTTCTTCCATTTATTATACTTCCTGTATAGTTGCTGTGGGCGGTCGTTGTACCACGCGTAGCCGTTTCTACGCTCAGTGCCTATCTCCTGAAGCGACTTGCGAGGTATGCCATCGCGGTCGCATACAAATGGCTGACAATTCTCCAAATCGTAGTACCGTGCCCACAATGGGCCAGCATTTGGGTCGGGCACCAGTCGTGTGTCGGCTCCTGGCTCGCCTTTCTTGCCTATGCGCTCTAGTCGGTAGCCAGTAATCTTGGTCTTGCCGAACCATGCCATTGCTGCATGTATCGCCGCCTTTACACGCTCATCAGGGTTAGGCAGTTCCATCAAAAATCGCACTATGCTAGCACTCTCTTGCGAGCAGAATGACGGCAACTCGAAAGCGCGCGCTTTGGCTGGGGCCAGTGTTTCGCGGTCGTGCTGCTGGCACCATACAGTCAGCGTGTCGCCCACACGTATCTGTGTGTTAAGTATGCACTCAATGCCCTTATTGTATGCCCGTTCGATATCCTTGTCGAGATTGGCGTCAGTCAGGTTGGCATACGGCTCGTGGTCGTTTAGTATCTCGCGCAGGATGATAAGCGTGTTTATCATCGCATCGTCGTTGTACGTGATGTGCACCTGATAGCTGCGCATGGTGGGCCAGAACTGGGGCCATCCGCCGTTGTCGTACTGTCCGCTCAACAGGTAGCGCACACCTTTGTTAAATGCCTCGCGATAGCGCTCATCCTTGGTTTGCTGCCACAGTCGGGCCAGATACGTCATCTGCGTGGTGGTGGCACCATTGTCGGTAGTCGAGTCGTCGGTCACCATCTTATCATTGATTATCTGCTGACGCTGATCGTCGGTAAGCGGCGTGGTCATATCGATGTTTTTGGGCCATCCGCCAGTATTGCGCTGCCACACCAGCAGCTGGTCGCCAATGCGGCGAGCCTCGTCGGTCTTGAAAAACTCTGGATTCTGTTCTTTTAGGGCCTTTACGCCCTGCGCAGTGGCTGTAGCCATAGGCAGTAGCCCAATGAGGGCCGACAGTAGAGTAGTCTTAATGTAGTTCATACCAATTTTATGTAATAGTTTGCGGCGACAAAAGTACAACAAAATTGCAAACTAGCGCAAGGATTAACACAGATTAATAGGAAAAAATAATAAAATGTGTAAAAACTGAGGGTTCTGTTGCCGAAAATTCGTATCTTTGCATGCAATTACAGCGACAATTACAAGAAATGAAGCAATATAGACTAACGGCACCTGAGAGGTTGCAAGACACCATCCAGTTGCCAGCATCAAAGAGCATATCAAATCGTGCACTAATCATCTACGCCCTTAGCGGTGGTCGAGCTCTGCCAGAGAACCTGAGCGATTGCGACGACACAGAGGTGATAATCGATGCAATGAGATATATGCCCGACGAGATAAATATCAAGGGTGCAGGTACCGCCATGAGATTCATGTCGGCCTATCTGAGTGTGATGCGTGGAACCCACGTAGTGACTGGTACTGAGCGCATGAAGCAGCGACCGATATCGATACTGGTCGACGCTCTGCGAAGACTTGGTGCACAGATAGAATACGTGGGCAAGGAAGGCTATCCACCACTAAAGATAACTGGCAAGAAGCTTACTGGTGGACTGCTGGAGATACCAGGCAACGTAAGTTCGCAGTACACATCGGCACTGCTCATGATTGGTCCGATGCTGAAGGAGGGCCTAACGCTGCAGCTCACTGGCGACGTCATCTCGCGTCCATACATCGACCTGACGCTGTGGATGATGAACGAGTTTGGCGCCGATGCCAAGTGGAGTTCGCCCGACACCATCACCGTGGCCCACAAGCCATACAAGAGTCGCAACTACTACATAGAGAGCGACTGGAGTGGAGCCAGCTATTGGTATGAGATGGTGGCACTGAGCAAGGATAAAGATGCAGAGATAAAGCTGACAGGACTGATGGATGGCTCGATGCAGGGCGATTCTACCACCCGCTACATATTCAGTCTGTTGGGCGTAAAAACCACGTTCGAGACCCAGAAGAAGGGCGTGCCACAGATGGTTACGCTGAAGAAAAACGGACGAGGCGTGACCAAGCTGGAGTACGACTTTGTGAATGCTCCTGACCTGGCGCAGACATTTGTAGTGACCTGTGCTGCACTCGATATCCCGTTCCATTTCAAAGGTCTGTCGACCTTGAAAATCAAGGAGACCGACCGCATATCGGCACTTAAGAACGAAATGCTGAAGCTGGGCTACGTGATACACGACGCCAACGACAGCGAGCTGTACTGGGACGGCGAGCGATGCGAACCAAATCTGGAGGTAGGCATCGACACCTACGAAGATCATCGCATGGCCTTGGCCTTCGCCCCATATGCTCTGAAAACAGACGGGCTGATTATCAACAATCCGCAGGTGGTAACCAAGTCGTATCCTAAGTTCTGGAAGGACTTGAAGCATGTAGGATTCAACATCGATACACTATGACGTTTGCACTGGTTTGCATAGGTATGATTGTCGGCCTGGGTGTGATAGCGCTGATAGCCAACAAGTTCGACAAAGGCGAGGACGTGATAGAGCAAGGTCACGACTGCTCTACGTGTACTGCCGCCGATGAGGGCTCGTGCAAGATACATTGTTTGCTGGAAGAGAAGAAAAAAAGTGAGAAATAGTGCTTGGAACATATTGCTGATAATAGCTGTCGCTGCGGCGATAGTAGGATGTTCTACGCAAAAAAACACTGCTGGTTCTCGCTTCTGGCACTCGTTCAATGCACGCTATAATACCTATTATAATGGTCATCAGGCCTTTATCGATGGCAATAATGAGAAAGAGAAAGGCAACAAGGACAACTATACAGAATTGATACCGCTCTATGTAGTTGGTAATAAGAACAGTCGCGAGATTGGCAAGTCGAACTTTGAGCGAACGGTAGAAAAGATGGAGAAAGCCATCCATCGTCATAGCATCAAGGAGAAAGGCAAGGAGCAGAACCCGTTCCTGTGGAAAGCCTGGCTGATGATGGGTAAGGCGCAGTTCCAGATGGGACAGTTCGAGGAGGCCGCAGCCACTTTTTCGTATATGCTGCGATTGTATCAAGGACAACCACTGACGAGCGGCCTGGCTCGCGCCTGGTTGGCCAAGTGTTACACAGAACTCGACTGGCGCTACGATGCTGAGGACGTGATTCGCAATATGAGTCGCGACTCGATGGATTTTCGTGCCGTTAAGGATTGGGACTACACCTACGCTAACTACTACATCCGCACAGCCGAATATCAGAATGCTATACCATATCTGCAAAAGGCCATCAAGCACGAGAAGCGCAAGGTGCAGAAGGCACGCGAACTGTATCTGCTGGGTCAGATACAAAATCTGTTGGGCAATCAGCAGGAGGCATACAAGGCTTTCGGCCGAGTGATACGTTGCAGTCCGCCATACGAACTCGAGTTTAATGCCCGCATATCGCAGACAGAGGTGCTGGCAAAGAACAACGGCAAACAGATGATAGGCAAGCTGAAACGCATGGCCGCCAACGACAATAATGCAGAGTATCTGGACCAGGTGTACTACGCCATAGGCAATATCTATCTGGCCCAAGGCGACACACTGCAGGCTATCTCTGCCTATGAAAAAGGCAACAAGAAGGCTACACGCAACGGCATAGAGAAAGGTGTGTTGCTGCTCACTCTTGGCAACATATATTGGGAAATGGAAAAGTTTGCCGATGCCCAACGCTGTTATGGAGAGGCTATCGGACTGCTCGACAAAGAGCGCAAGGACTATGAGCAGCTGTCGCAGCGATCAAAGATGCTCGACGAGCTTGTGCCATACACAGAGGGTATCCATCTGCAAGACTCGCTGCTGGCGCTATCGGAGATGAGTGAGGCTGATCGCAACAAGGCTATCGACCGAGTGATAGACGCACTGAAAAAGAAGGAAAAAGAAGAGCGCGACGCACAGTTGGAAGCTGAGGCCGAAGCCCAACAGACACGCAACAATCAGAACAATCCTAATGCCAATCGCAATCGCACCCCACAGGCGCCAACCGCACAGAAGAAGGGCGATGCAACCTGGTACTTCTATAATCCCACGGCTGTGAATCAAGGTAAGACCGACTTCCAACGCGAATGGGGAAAACGTGAGAATGTAGACGACTGGCAGCGAAGCAATCGTACCGTGGTAAACATGACGCCATCGGATGATGAATTGGCAACGGATAGTGTGGCTACTGACAGTATTGCCGACGTGACAAACGTGGCAAATGACAGTATAAAATCGGAACCCGTAGATTCTGCCGCCCTGGATCCTCACAAGCGCGAATACTATCTGGCCCAAATCCCATTCACCGATGAACAGAAGGCCGCAAGCCACGAGATAATACGTGACGGACTATTCCACGCAGGCATCATCCTGAAGGACAAGATGGAACGCCTGCCAATCAGCGAGCGCTACCTGTGCCGACTGATTGCCGACTATCCTGACTACGAGCACAATGATGAGGCTCTGTATCACCTGTGGTTGCTCTACTCTCGACAGGGCAACGCCGCCAAGGCCGACGAATGTCTGGCCCGCATGCAGCAGGATTATCCAGAAAGCGAGTGGACGCTGCTAATCTCCGACCCGCTATATGCCGAAAATGCACGCTTTGGCGAACAGATAGAAGATTCGCTCTACACAGCCACCTACGAGGCATTCAAGACCGATCAGGCCGATGTGGTAAAGCAGAATGCAGAACTGTCGGCCACCCGATTCCCACAAGGCGCTAACCGCGATAAGTTCCTGTTTATCAACGGATTGAGTATGTTGAACGAGGGCGACGGCGATGGGTGCATGGAGCAACTCAAGGAGGTGGTAGAAAAGTTTCCTGAGAGCGAGGTGAGCAAGATGGCAGGTATGATAATCAAGGGCGTGCAGGAAGGCCGACGCCTGCATGGCGGCAAGTTTGACATCGACGACGTGTGGACCCAGCGCGATGTGGTGCTCTCAGGCGATTCTACTGCAGTAGACACGCTGAGCATTGAGCGCAATGACCACTATCTGTTTATGCTGGTTTACAATCCAGACTCACTAAATCAGGGCTCGGTCGAAGGCCGCTCTCCTTCAGGAGAGAACCAACTGCTGTTTGAGTTGGCACGATATAACTTCACCAACTTCCTGGTGCGCAACTTCGAGATACAGATAGACCAGGACCGCGAGTTTAATCGTATGATAGTAAGCGGATTCATGAGTTACGACGAGGCACTGCAATACGCACGCATGCTCTACGACAACGAATCGCTTCGCAACCACACCGCTGGCACCATGCGACTGATAGTGAGCGAGAAGAATCTGCCAAGTCTTGGCACCAAGTATAGCTACGACGAGTATCAGCTGTTTTACGAGCGCGAGTTGGCTCCTATGGAGGTTAGCAAGGACAATCTGCTCATCAACCCAGAGAGTATCGATGCGCCTGATGTAGAGGACATCGTACCAGAGCAGCCTGCCCAGCCACAGACTCCTGCCACCAAGAAAAAGCAGCAGTCGGCATTCGATTTTGATGATGATTTTTGGTAATTAATCGCTATGAGATATATGACAAACGGATTACTTCTTTGGGTAGACGACGAGATAGAGCAACTTAGGGCACACATCATGTTCCTCGAGAAGAAAGGCTATGAGATCGTGACTGTGAGCAACGGTACCGATGCTATCGATCAGTGTCGTCAGCGCAACTTCGATCTGGTATTGCTCGACGAGCAGATGCCTGGTATCAGCGGTCTGGAAACCCTGCGCAAACTCAAGGAGATAAATCCATCGATAACCGTTGTGATGGTGACAAAGAGCGAGGAAGAGAATATCATGGAGCAGGCCATCGGACAGAAGATAGCCGACTATCTCATCAAGCCCGTCAACCCCAACCAGATACTCCTTACGCTCAAGAAGAATATCCACCGCAAGGCCATCGAGACAGAGATAACCCAGAGCCAGTATCAGCAGAACTTCCAGCAGATAGCCATGCAGATAATGGACTGCCGCACGTGGCAGGACTGGGTGGATGTGTACAAGCGACTGGTGCATTGGGAACTGGAACTCAGTTCTACAGAAAGCTCGATGACAGAGATGCTGCAGATGCAGAAGGAGGAGGCCAACAATGGTTTTGCCAAATTCATCAAGCAGAATTATCTGGACTGGGTAACTAGTATCTCAAACTTGGATAGCTCAGCTAGTCGACCCGTGCTGTCGCCCGAGATATTTAAGACCAAGGTGTTCCCCTGTCTTTCTGCTGGCGAAAAAGTATTCCTGGTGGTTCTGGACAACTTCCGCTACGACCAGTGGCGAGTGCTGTCAAAGGAACTCAGCGAGTACTTTGATATCGACGAAGACCTATATTACAGCATTCTGCCCACAGCCACCCAATACGCTCGCAATGCTATCTTTAGCGGCCTGATGCCCAATAAGATTCAGGAAATGTTCCCCGACCTGTGGGTTGACGAAGACGAGGAGGAAGGTAAGAACCTGAACGAGGAACCACTGATCCGCACCCAGCTGGAGCGCTATCGCCGCAAGGAATCGTTTACCTATCACAAGATAAACACCCAGGCCGATGCCGACAAACTGATGCAGCAGATGAAGAACATCGAGAAGACTCCGCTCAATGTGGTGGTATTCAACTTCATCGATATGCTGAGTCATGCCCGCACAGAATCGAAGATGGTGCGCGAGTTGGCCAACAACGAGAGTGCATATCGCTCTATCACTCTGTCGTGGTTCCGCCATTCTGTCATAAGCGACTTCTTCCGAGAGTTGGCCCAGATGGATTGCAAGGTGATAGTTACTACCGACCATGGCAGTATACGTTGTACCCAGCCCGTAAAGATAGTTGGCGACCGCAACACCAACACCAACCTGCGCTACAAGCTGGGCAAGAATCTGGCTTACGATGACGATAAGAGTCTGTTTGTAATCAAGGACCCACGCAAGGCTCTGTTGCCACAGCCCAACCTGTCTACCAGCTACGTGTTTGCCACGGGCGACTCGTTTTTTGCCTATCCCAACAACTACAATTATTATGTGTCATACTATCGCGATACGTTCCAGCACGGAGGCATCTCTATGGAAGAGATGATAGTGCCGCTCATCACACTAACAGGAAAGAAAAGATAACAAGATATGGAAATCAAGATTAACAGTTTAGACCAGATCGGGGATGCCGCCCGAGAGTTTATTGCCAACATGGGCGATAGCCGTGTGTTTGCTTTCTACGGAAAGATGGGAGCCGGAAAAACCACCTTTATCAAAGCCATTTGCGAGGCTTTGGGTGTCGACGATGTAATCACATCGCCCACCTTCGCCATCATCAATGAGTACACATCGGGCGAGGGCGAGAGCATCTATCACTTCGATTTCTATCGTATCAAGAAGCTCGACGAGGTATATGATATGGGTTACGAGGATTACTTCTATAGCGGATGTCTGTGCCTTATCGAGTGGCCTGAGCTGATAGAAGAAGTACTGCCTGAGGATGCCGTTAAGGTATCGATAGAAGAAAAAGCCGACGGCAACCGTGTGGTTACCGTCGGATAATCGGGGGATTCTTAGAGCATTGCTTCAAATTTCTCTTCGAACTTAGCCTTCGACTGAGCGCCGATAAGCTTGTCGACTACTTCGCCATTCTTGAAGAACAGAAGAGTAGGAATGTTGCGGATACTAAACTCTGCAGCCAGGTCCTCGTTGTCCTCAACATCGCACTTGCCTACAACGATCTTGCCGTCGTACTGCTTAGCCAGCTCGTCGATGATTGGACCTACCATACGGCAGGGACCGCACCATGTAGCCCAGAAATCTACTACCAAAGGCAGGTTGCCAGCCTTAAGCTCTGCGAAGTTCTCTTTTGTGATTGTTACTTCCATTGTCTTACTTTAATTTAATATGTTAGTACTATGTTAACTATCTTGTTTCCAGCAAATAGCATGCCACTAATTTATGGAGTATGCCAACCCCTCGTGACTCTCTATGTAACTTATCAACTGATTCTTCACGTCGATACCCTCACGCTTGCTCCTTAGCAGCACGTGGTGATGGCCGGTAGAATCGCGCAGTTGGAAGAAGAGCTTAGTCTTGCCAGGATTCTCGTTGATAATCTCTGTCAGGTCGGCTACTATCGTATCGCTAAGCTTGTCGGTAAGCAGCGATATCGTAATGCGGTCGATGGCCCTCTCCTTGATGGTCTGTAGGAACTCCACTCCGCCTATCTTCAGGTCTTTCGGACCGTTGTCGTTGTATTGGAATCTCGACTTTACCTTACCCGTCACGTATACCGATGCGCCTATTGAGAACATACCGGCACGCTGGCCCCATTCCTCGCCCATCATAAACAGCTCGCCTGAACCTTCGAAGTCTTCGATTGTCACCACTCCGTAGGGCTTGCCAGTCTTGGTGAACCCCGTCTTCTGTGCTGTAACTATGCCGCCGAATATCACGTCTTCGCGGTCGGCCAGTTTTGCCACATCTGCCAATTCGACACACTTGGTGTTGCACAGGTTGTCGAGAATAATCTTATACTCATCCAGCGGATGGGCCGACAGATAGATACCTACCAGCTCGCGCTCCTTGTTCAGACGTTCTATGTCGCTCCAGCGGATATCGTTCTTTGGAGGCTGAGGCTGGGCTATCTCCACTTCTTCGCCCATCATGCCGAACAGCGAGTTCTTCATCTCGGCCTGTTCCTGCTGGTAAAGCTGTCCATAGCGGCACAGCATCTCAATGAATGTCTCGCCCTTGGGGTTCTTTGCAAAGTAGTCCTCACGACGAATGCCAAAGCTGTCGAATCCACCGCTCAGTGCCAGCGATTCAAACGCCTTGCGGTTTACCGCCGAGAAGCTTACGCGCTGGGCAAAGTCGTAGATATCCTTGTAAGGGCCGTTCTTCTCACGCTCGTCGATGATCGACAGTGCAGCCGAATCGCCCATACCCTTGATGGCACCTAGTCCGAAACGTATCTCGCCATGATGGTTCACACCGAACTTTTCGTAACTCTCGTTTACATCAGGTCCCAGTGTGGCTATACCCATCTGCTTGCACTCGTCCATCAGTTTGGTGATTTCCGTTATCTGGTCGCGTCGGCGACTCATGATGGCAGCCATGTATTCCGCGGGGTAGTTGGCCTTAAGATATGCTGTCTGATAAGCCACCCACGAGTAGCATGCAGCATGCGACTTGTTGAATGCATACGATGCAAACTTCTCCCAGTCGGCCCATATCTTCTCCAGAATCTTCGGGTCGTGGCCGTTCTTCTTACCGCCGTCGATAAACTTAGGCTTCATCGCGTCTACTATGTCCTTCTTCTTCTTACCCATCGCCTTACGCAGAGCGTCACTCTCGCCTCGGGTAAAGTCGGCCAGCTGGCGACTCAGCAACATCACCTGCTCCTGATACACAGTGATACCATAGGTATCCTTCAGGTACTTCTCCATGCAGTCGATATCGTAAGTAATGGGCTCGCGGCCGTTTTTACGGGCGATGAACGATGGGATGTAGTCCATAGGTCCCGGACGATACAGAGCGTTCATCGCGATAAGGTCTTCGAACACCGTCGGGTGCAGCTCGCGCAGGTATTTCTGCATACCTGCCGACTCAAACTGGAACGTACCTATGGTGCGTCCTTTCTGATATAGTTCGTATGTCTTCGGGTCGTCTATGGGGATAGTATCCAGATCCACGTCGATACCTCGTGTGCGCTTAATGTTGGCACAAGCCTCCTTAAGCTCCGACAGAGTCTTCAGTCCCAGGAAGTCCATCTTGATCAGTCCTGTCGACTCAATCACGTGTCCGTCGTACTGCGTGCAGTTGGTCTTGGTTCCCTTAAAGTCAGGGTCGTCGGCTGTCGACACAGGCACGTGGTCGCTTATCGGGTCGCGACAGATAATAAATCCGCAAGCGTGTATACCAGTTCCGCGAACCGTTCCCTCCAGCATCTTTGCGTATTTCATCGTGTTGGCTATGCGTGGGTCGGTAGATGTCTCAGCCTCCTGCAGTTCACGCACGGCTTTGATGGCATTCACCAGATTCATCTTAGGCGTCTTTCCGTCTACGTCTGGCAGACGGTCGGGGATAGCCTTACACAGTGCATTCGATATAGCCAGCGGCACATTCTCTACTCGGGCCACATCCTTGATAGAGTTCTTGGTGGCCATCGATGCGTAGGTGATGATGTGTGCGCAGTTCTCGTGTCCGTACTTATCCATTACCCACTTCAGCACCTTTCCGCGACCGTCGTCATCGAAGTCGGTATCGATATCAGGCAGCGAGATACGGTCGGGGTTAAGGAAACGCTCAAACAGCAGGTCGTACTTCAGCGGGTCGATCTTGGTGATACCCAGGCAGTAAGCTACCACAGAGCCAGCAGCCGATCCACGACCAGGACCCACCATCACTCCCAGTTCGTCGCGGGCCGAGTTGATAAAGTCCTGCACTATGAGGAAGTATCCTGGGAAACCCATCGTCTTCATGATGTGAAGCTCGAAGCGTATTCGGTCGTCAACCTCTTTCGATAGCGGGTCGCCGTAGCGCTTTGTCGCACCCTCGTAGGCCAGTTTTGCCAGATAGTCGGCCTCGAACTTTATGCGGTATATCTTGTCGTAGCCGCCCAGCTTCTTTATCTTCTTCTCGGCGTCCTCAGGCGGCAACGGGTTCTCGCCGTTCTCGTCGCTGGTAAACTCCTTGTACAGGTCTTCCTCAGTGAATTTCTGTCGCCACTGCTCCTCGGTACCAAACTCTTCAGGGATGGGGAAGAAAGGCATGATTGGGTCGGCGTCCAGACTGTATGTCTCCACCTTATTTAATATCTCCACCGTGTTGGCCAGTGCCTCGGGCACATCGCTGAAGATGTCGTTCATCTCCTGCTGGGTCTTAAACCACTCCTGCTTAGAGTACAGCATACGTGTGGGGTCGTCAAGATCCTTGCCCGTGGCCAGACACAACAGGTGGTCGTGAGCCTCGGCATTCTCCTTGTCCACAAAGTGGCTATCGTTGGTGCACACCAGTTTCACTCCGTATTCGCGGGCCAGCTCTATCAGCACCTTGTTGGCCTGTTGCTGCAGTGGGAATGTCTCGCGGTTGGCACGTATCGTCGGGTCGGTCACCTCGTGGCGCTGCAACTCCAGATAGTAGTCGTCGCCCCACAGATTCTTGTGCCACTCTATGGCCTTGCGTGCACCCTCTATGTCGCCCTTAAGTATCTTGGCAGGCACCTCGCCGGCTATACATGCCGAGCACACTATCAGGTCCTCATGATACTTCTCCAGCTGCTTATGGTCTGTTCGCGGACGGTTGTAGAAACCATCCACCCACGAGTTACTCACCAGTTTTATCAGGTTCTTGTAGCCATGCTCGTTTTTGGCCAGCACTATCAGGTGGTATCCTCCCAGGTCCTCCTTAGTGTCCTTCAGCATCATGTCGCCTCGGCGTGCCACATACATCTCGCAACCAAAGATAGGCTTGAATGGTTCAAGTCCGTCTTTTTTGCGCTGTTTGTTCACTCCGTTGCATATGTCGTGAAATTCCTTAATGCCGAACATGTCGCCGTGGTCGGTGATGGCCATACCCTTCATGCCGTCGCCGATAGCTTTGTCTACAAGCTTTTTGATGCTCGACTGTCCATCGAGTATCGAGTAGTATGTATGTACGTGTAGATGTACGAAATCTTCCATCTTATTTATCGAAATTGCTCGTTTTTGAGGTCCAAAGATACGCTGTTTTTTCGACATAACCAAAAGAAAAGCGAGAAAAGTTTGTATCTCTCGCAAAAAATCTGTACCTTTGCACCCAGAATATAACAATCGAAATGTAACTAATGGGAGAAAGAATAAAGAAACTCAAGAAGATTAGAATTCATCGCGAAGGCACTAACGAGTTGACACTCAGTGCTTTGGCTATAGTTGGTATAGGACTTTTGCTGTGGTACGGACTCGATACTACCATACCTTTCTGGATATTTATGGCTGTGTTCTGTACAGCGTGGTTCATCGCGCTCAACTTCTATCGTTGCCCTATCCGCTACTTTAATGGCGACACCGACAAGCTGGTTGTAGCCCCAGCCGATGGTAAGATAGTTGTAGTAGAAGAGGCCGAGGAGAATACATATTTCCACGACAAGCGACTCATGATCAGTATCTTTATGAGTCCGCTCAATGTGCATGCCAACTGGTATCCTGTTGATGGTAAGGTTAAGTTTGTTAAGCACTTCGACGGCAACTACCACAAGGCTTGGTTGCCTAAGGCCAGCGAGGAGAACGAGCATGCCGACGTAATGATTACCACTCCTGAGGGCGAGGATATTCTGGTTCGTCAGATTGCCGGCGCTTTGGCTCGCCGCATCGTTACCTATGCCAAGGATGGTGAGGAGTGCTACATCGACGAGCATATGGGCTTTATTAAGTTAGGTTCGCGCGTAGACGTATATCTGCCGCTCACCGCCAAGGCTTGTGTCACAATGAATCAGCCCACCACCGGCGACCAGACTGTGATAGCCAAACTAGCCTAATGTTTAATCTTTAATGTTTAATGTTTAATGTTAAAGAAGCATATCCCAAATACGATAACCTGCTGCAACCTTATTTCTGGTTGTATCGCTACATATTTCGCTTTCCAGAGCGAATTCGAGATGGCGTTGCTGTTCATCGTCATCGGAGCCGTATTCGATTTCTTTGATGGCATGACCGCACGCTTGCTACATGTCAGCTCGCCTATCGGCAAGGAACTCGATTCGCTGGCCGATGATATCACCTTCGGTTTCGCTCCATCAGCCATCGTGTTCAGCTATCTCACCACCTTCGATATTCCTCATCCCTATATACCTTACTTGGCCTTTGTAATGGCTGCTTTCTCAGCTTTGCGCTTGGCTAAGTTCAATCTCGATGAGCGTCAGGCTTTGGGCTTCATCGGCCTGCCTACACCTGCCAACGCCCTGTTTTGGGGATCGCTGGTTTGCGGACTTGTGGAGAGTGGGGCTTTCGTGGCTGCCAACCTATGGTGGGCTATCCTTTTTATGGTATTCTATGCCAGCTACTTGCTGATTTCCGAGATACCTATGTTTGCCCTCAAGTTCAAGCACTGGGGATGGAAAGGTAACGAGATTAAGTATATATTCGTAATATCATGTATTCCTCTGTTGCTCCTGTTTGGAGTTTTTAGCGGCATTGCATTTATCATTGTGTGGTACATCGTGCTGTCTAAGATTGCAGTTTTAACTAAAAAATAAAAAAGATGGTCTTTATGAAGACTTTTGTAACCTTTATTGTGTTCGGCTTTATTGCCCTTGCTGTTATTGCAATCATCGTTATCAATGTGGTGTATCGCAACATGAAGCGTATGCGCGAGAATGCCGAAGATTATTTCTACCGCCGTGGAAGACGCAACGAGCAGAAAGAACGTAATCCCTTTGGCGACGACTACTTCAAGAGCAGTCGTAAGCCCGGTCAGCAACAGCAGCAAGGCGGTCGCCGCACAGGTGGCGCCGGCTCAAGATCGGCCGAAGGCTCTACAGAACAAAAAACCGCTCGTAGAACTACTACAAGCGGTGGTGTAACTATCATCGATCAGCGCGATGAAGATAAGAAGATCTTCGATAAGGGCGACGATGAATACGTTGAGTTCGAAGAGGTAAAGTAACTCTCAATTATGCACGAGCGTGCCTATCTGCTCGCCGTCCATCACCTTTTTCAGATTTCCCACTACGTCCATGTTGAACACATAGATAGGCAGGTTGTTGTCCTGACACATGCAGATAGCAGTCAGGTCCATCACCTTCAGTCCGCGCGCCAGTACCTCTTTATATGTGATATCCTCAAACTTAGTTGCAGTTGGGTCCTTCTCGGGGTCGGCTGTGTATATACCGTCCACGCGTGTACCCTTCAGCATCACGTCGGCCTCAATCTCTATTCCGCGCAGACTTGAGCCTGTGTCGGTAGTGAAGTAGGGCGAACCAGTACCTGCTGAGAATATGCACACATATCCAGCCTCCATAGCCTCGATGGCCTTCCACTTGGTGTAGAACTCACCGATTGGTTCCATGCGGATGGCTGTCAGCACCTTGTTTTTCACGCCTACTGCGCCCAGAGCCGAGCTCAGAGCCAGCGAGTTGATTACTGTAGCACACATACCCATCTGGTCGCCCTTCACGCGGTCGAAACCTTTCTGGCTACCGCTCAAACCGCGAAAAATGTTTCCGCCACCAATCACGATACCAATCTGTACTCCCATTCCGGCTATCTCCTTAATCTGGTTGGCATAGTCGCTCAGTCGCTCAGGGTCTATGCCGTAGCCCTGCTTTCCCATCAGACTCTCACCCGAGAGCTTCAACAGAATTCTCTTAAATCTTGCCATAATATATAAATCTTTAATGTTTAATGTTTAATCTTTAATGTTTAATCTTTAATGTTTAATCACAAACGTCACTTCCTTAAATCTATACAGATGCGCAATTCCCATCTCGTCTTCCAGCATCAGTCGTCCATCGTCCTTAACGTCCACTATGCTTGCCTCGAAAACGGTGTTTTGCGTCATAAACTTGTGCTTGCCCTCTCGCCGGTATAGTCTTGCCTTGTAGTCGGCAATGCAGGATCTGGTCCTGCAACACTCGTTCATCTCGTCGATAAAAGCCTTCAGCACCTCATCGCGGTCGGTATCTTTCCCTGTCAGTTGCTTAATCGACACAGGGTTTGGCGCATCGCTCTTAAACTCTGTCTGGTTAACGTTCAGGCCAATACCTATTATAGTGTCCTTTACCAAGCGTCCCTGTAGTCGGTTCTCTATCAGCACGCCGCATATCTTCTTGTCGCCAACGTATATGTCGTTGGGCCATTTTATCTCTACGGGCTTGTTGGCGAATTTTTCAATCGCCTTGCATAGTGCCACCGATACTAACTGGGTAATGATAAACTGACTTTTAGCCTGAAAGTTTTTTGGATGTATGAATACCGAGCACAACAGATTCTTTCCACGTTCCGACTCCCACGAGTTTGTGCCGCATCCCCTGCCAGCAGTCTGGTATTCAGCCACAACAACCATATCATTCTGCTTCCCGTTTTCTTTCATCCATCGGTTCGTAGAATCCGTTTCTTCTATGTGTACAACCTCTAAATCTATCATTCTGAGTGCAAAGGTATAAAAAAATCCGTGAAAAACGTGTAATCAGTGCCAAAATTTAATTATCTTTGCAACATGATAGATGAACAACAACAGAAAAAAGACGAGCGCTATATGCTGATGGCCCTTGATGAGGCCCGTGAGGCGCTGAAAGCAGGCGAGATTCCAATTGGTGCAGTTGTGGTATGCAAGGACCGCGTCATTTCGCGCGCCCACAATCTCACCGAGACGCTCTGCGATGTTACCGCCCATGCCGAGATGCAGGCCATCACCGCTGCTGCCAATACCCTTGGTGGCAAGTACCTTACCGACTGCACTCTATATGTCACCGTTGAGCCCTGCACCATGTGTGCCGGTGCGATAGGGTGGGCCCAGATTCCCCGTATAGTTTATGGTACTCCCGACGATAAGCGCGGTTTTCATCTGTTGGCTCCCAATGCTCTCCATCCTAAGGCAACCATCACCACTGGAGTGTTCGAGGATGAGTGCCGCCAGCTGATGCAAGACTTTTTTAAGTCTAAACGATAGTATGAAAAATCTTGTGTTTTGCCGCATTTTGGGCAAAATGCAGGTTTCAATTTCTACTTTATCGCGTGCTTTTGATGATAAACTGTAAGTTAATCAATTGTTCTGCTTTCATTCTTTTTTGCATTGATTTGTATCAATCCGACATGTTGATTTGTTAAATTTTGCATCTAAAATGTGTTTTTTTTATAATTTTATTCGTTTTTTACGAACATAAGCATTATTTTTGCAACCTGAAAGTGGCAAAAGGGTATCAAAGTGTCAGCGTTACCCCCTGCAGCCCCGCTTATATAATAATGTACGCGTGAGAGAAATATTTAGTTTTAACATTTATAATTAACAAAAAGAGAGAGAAATTTATGAAAAAAAGACTAACGTTGTTTTTTGTCAGTCTCTTCCTCTGTGTAGGAACTGCTCTGGCTCAGACGAAAGTTACTGGTACAGTCCTCTCACAGGAAGACGGTCAGCCCATCATCGGTGCTGCTGTTAAGGTGGTAGGCACAAGTACTGGCATGTTGACTAATGTCAATGGTCAATTCACAGTTACCCTTCCTGCTGGTAAGGATCAGCTGGAGATTAGCTATCTTGGTTATGAGGGTAAGACAGTTAAAGCAAAGAACGGCATGCGTATCTTCCTGAAGGCTGATGTTTCAGCTCTTGACGAAGTTATCGTAGTTGCCTATGGTTCGCAGAAGAAGTCTTCGTTCACTGGTGCCGCTGGTACCATGAAGAGCGATAAGATTGAGAAGCTGCAGGTATCTAACCTTTCTAAGGCACTTGAGGGTGCTGTAGCTGGTGTTCAGATTGCTTCATCATCAGGTACTCCTGGTTCGGGTGCATCAATCATCGTTCGTGGTATCGGTTCTATTTCAAGTAGCCAGAGCCCACTGATTGTTGTTGATGGTGTACCATACGAGGGTTCGCTTAACTCAATCAGCTCTCAGGATATTGAGAGCATGACCGTTCTGAAGGATGCCGCTGCTAACTCTATGTACGGTGCTCGTGGTGCTAACGGTGTAATCATGATTACTACCAAGGCAGCCAAGAGCGGTAAGGTAAAGGTTAACTTCGAGGGTCGTTGGGGTTTCAACGCACGCTGTGTGCCAAACTACGATATCATCACTAACCCAGGCGAGTACTACGAGATGTACTGGGAGGCTTATCGCAACAGCCTGGTATCTACCATGGGCTATGCAGCAGCCGGACAGTATGCTTCAGAGAACCTGATCAGCGGTCAGCTTCGCTACAACATCTACAAGGATGTTGCTGATAACGAACTTATTAATCCTCTGACAGGTAAGTTGAATCCTAATGCTAAAACTAAGAAGTGGAGCGATGACTGGACCAAGGATCCATTCAGCAGTTCACTGCGTCAGGAGTATAATGTAAACGTAAGTGGCGGTAGCGATGCTACACAGGCTTACTTCTCAGCTAGCTACCTGGGTGATGAGGGTTACATGTCGGGTTCTGACTTCGACCGTTTCGCTGTACGTGGAAAGGTTGACCAGAAGCTGGGTAAGTACGTAAAGACTGGCGTAAACATCTCTTATGCTCGTACCGACCAGAAGCAGTTCACAACTAACCCTTCAGGTTATTCTAACTACTCGAACATCTTCATGTTCTCACAGATGATTGCCCCAATCTATCCTATCTATCTGTACAATGCAGATGGTACACTGTGGCTTGATGCTAATGGCGAGCGCCAGTACGACTGGGGTACTGAGTACGGACGTCCTTACGGTTCAGAGCAGAACCCACTGGCTGCTGCTAAGGCTAACATCAACGAGATTATTCGCGACAACGTAAATTCACGTGGATACATCGAGTTCAACTTCTTGAATGACTTCAAGTTTACAGCTAACGTTGCTTACGACGTATTCAACACTATGCAGACTCGTTTCATGACTCCTGTAGGTGGTGATGCTAAGAACGTAGGTGGACGTGGTTATAAGAACACCAGCCGCTACGAGGCTCTGAACGTTAACCAGATTCTGGATTGGAACCACCAGTTCGGTAACCATTACGTTCACTTGATGGCTGTTCATGAGAACAAGCAGGACCGCAACAACTATCTGTATGGTCAGATGACTAACTACTCTGATTACACAAACCCAGAGTTCTCTAACGCTGCCCTTTATCAGGATCTTACCTCATACCAGTACGAGTATGCACTCGAGGGCTGGTTGGCTAAGGGTGAGTACAACTACAATGATACATACTATCTGAACGCAAGTATCCGTCGCGATGGTAGCTCACGCTTCCACCCAGACAACCGTTGGGGTACATTCTGGGCCGTAGGTGGTGCTTGGCGCATGGAGAAAGAGGCATTCATGAAGAATTTTAAGTTTATCGACGCTCTGAAGCTTAAGGCCAGCTATGGTACACAGGGTAACGATAACATCGACTCTGACTATATGAACGCTTACTCTGACATGTACTCTGTAGGCCGTCTGGCCGGTGGTGCAGCCGCATTCTCTAAGTACTTCCGTGGTAACCCCGATCTTACTTGGGAGAAGCAGGCTATGTTTAACGTTGGTTTCGAGCTCGGTTTGCTGAAGCGCATCAACGTAAACTTCGACTTCTTCATCAAGAACAATAAGGACATGCTGTTCCAGAGCCCACTCGCTCAGTCAGAAGGTGCTCCTTCTTGGATTTACAGAAACGAGGTTGACATGAAGAACACCGGTTTCGAGGTTGAAATCAGTGCTGATATCATCAAGACTAAGGACATTAAGTGGAATGCATCACTCAACTTTACTCACTATAAGAACGAGCTCACCAAGCTTCCTGCTTCAAAGCCCGAGGATAAGTATCCCGCAGGTTTCGAGCGCGGCAGCTACTGGTGGAAGAAGGGTAGCTCTATCTACAACTGGAGCGGTTATGAGTACGTTGGCGTAGACAAGGAGACTGGTAAACCACAGTACAATGCTTATACCTACGAGATGGAGGCCGACGGTGTTACACCAAAGGTTGACGGCGATGGTAACAAGATCGTTAAGGAGAAGACGATTGTTAACACCACATCTGAGGCTACAATCGTAAATCTCAACAAGAGCGCAATCCCCGACCTGATGGGTGGTTTCAGCACATCAGTAGAGGCTTATGGATTCGATCTTTCAGTACAGACTGCATTCCAGCTTGGCGGTTGGGTACGCGATAGCTACTATGCTTCGTTGATGAACTCGGGCGACCACGGCGAGAACTTCCACAAGGATATGTTCAACCGTTGGACCCCATCTAACACCGAGACCAACATTCCAAAACTGATGGCTTCTAGCCAGGATGCAGGTATTTATTCATCTTCAGACTTCTTCCTGACAAAGGCTTCTTACTTCAGCCTGAAGAATATTACTCTAGGATATACAGTTCCTGCTAAGCTGACAAATAAGATTGGTATTGAGCGCGCTCGTGTATATCTGACAGGCGACAACATCTGGCTCCTTTCAAAGCGTAAGGGACTTGATCCACGTCAGAGCTTCAGCGGAGCTACAGACTATGTATATTCTGCACTCAGCTCATACTCTCTTGGTGTGAACATCTCATTCTAATCATCAACAACGAAATAACGAAAAAGAATATGAAAGTACTAAAATATATGTCAATAGGACTGCTGACACTGGCTATGGCCTCTTGCGGCAGTGATTATCTGGACAGAGATGACCTGCGTGGACTTGATGCTGATGCAGCAGCTACAGCAGCAGGTAACAATCCGGATGTGTTCCTCAATGGTATCTGGTCACACCTGGTAAGTATGTATAATGACTCACATGATACATTCAACTTTATGGCTACACTTCATGCCTGTGACATGGGTACTGAGGATATTGCTATGGGTGCTGAGCACTGGTTCAATTACGACTACCAGCTCGATAACCGCATGTACAACTATCGTCGTGTGAACGTAGCATGGACTACATTCTATACAACCATTTCAAAGGCTAATGAGGTAATTGGTCTTTATCCAAATGGCGCTTCGACCGATGGTGAAAAGGCTTTGCTTGGTCAGGCTCTCGCTATGCGTGGTTTCTCATATTACTATCTGATTCAGATTTTCCGTAACTACATGAATACCGACGGAACAGTAAACATGGATCAGAAGGGTCTGCCCCTTATTCTGACATCTGTTGATGTTGAAGACGAGGCTGAGCGCACAAAACTGAAGGGTGCTAACACCGTTAAGCGTGTGTTCGAGCAGATTGAGAGCGACCTTACTGCAGCAGTTGATCTGTTGGAGAGCGCTAAATACGAGCGTCCTTCAAAGAACTACGTAGATGCTAATGTTGCCAATGGTTTACTGGCTCGTTTCTATCTGCTTTCTCAGAACTGGGCTGGTGCTGCTACTGCAGCCCACAAGGCACGTCAGGGTTACGAGCCTATGGGTAATGCAGGTTTGCACGACGGTTTCTATGATTTGGAAAATGAAGAGTGGATGTGGGGATTTGATCACTCTACCGAGACATCAACTGTTTATGCATCATTCTTCTCAATGATTTCTAACCTTGCTCCTGGTTATGCAGGTCTGGGTTATGCTCCACGCCTCATCGACGCACGTCTTTACAGTCAGATTCCTGACGATGACTACCGTAAGAGTTTGTTCAATGGTCCTGCAGGCGACAAGAGCCAGTCTACATCTGCTGCACAGCTGCCTTACGCAAACGTCAAGTTTGGTAACGATGGTAACTGGACCATGGACTATATGTATATGCGTGCCGCCGAGATGTATCTTATTGAGGCAGAGGCTCTGTGCCGTCAGGGACAGAATACTCAGGCTGCAACCGTACTGAAGGAGCTGATGGCTAACCGCCAGCCTAGCTGGAACGAGACAACTACTACTGTTGACGAGATTCTGTTCCAGCGCCGTGTAGAGCTCTGGGGTGAAGGATTCCGTTTCTTCGACCTGAAGCGTAACAACCTCGGCATTGATCGTACTTACGAGGGCAACAACCACCTGCCAGGCGACTATCAGCTTAAGGTGCCCGGACAGGATGTTCGTTGGACATACCAGATTCCACGTTCAGAGATGCAGGAGAACGATCAGCTGACCGACGCTGACCAGAACCCATAATTAAAATTATAGGAGATTAAAATATGAAGAATATATTTAAATTAATGATTCCGTGTCTGGCTGTAGCATTTGCGCTCACCAGCTGTAACGACACTATGGATGATAAGGCAGTCATCGACGCTAAGTACGAGAAGGCTACTACTGCAACAGTTGCTCTCGGAGATGTAGAGGCTGTTGACTTCCAAACGATTTCTGCAGTTTTTTCTGCCACAGGTGCGGCAGAAATTCTGGAGCAGGGTATTCAGGTGGCAGAGTCTAACGACTTTTCTAACACCATACAGACATATGCTAGTGCAAAGATTGGCGAGCTTGATACTATTGAGGTATCAAAGCTCACAGAGCTGACAACCTATTATGTACGTTCTTACGTTGTAACAAGAACTGCTGGTACCATAGTATCTGAGGTTAAGAGTGTAACCACTCCTAAGGCTCCTATCTTCCCAATCAACGGCGAGTATGTTGCTATCGAGTGGGATTACGATAAGGATAGCAAGGAATGGGTAGCCGCTGATACATACGACATAGCAGTAGAGTTCGATGCAGAGGATCCTTCAATTGTTAACATCACTAACCTTTGGGGTGGCGGTATGACAGTTCAGGGTCAGTACGACGAAGCTAAAGGCGTTGTAACAGTTCCTAACAACCAGATCATCTATGTACATGCTGATCATGGTGATGTTTGGCTCAAGGGTATTAACTATGAGGTAACTGCATGGACAAGCGCTGTAACATTCCAGTTTACTGCTCTTGGCGGCAAGATGAATTCTACCCCAATGGCAGCCCAGTGCTCTGCTGGTAACTTCGGATTCTTCTATCTTACAATGGAGCATAAGTAATGAATAGAAAAAGGATTGTAATAATATCCTCTCTCTGCCTGTTGTTGGGCAGTAACACATCTCTCGCCGGTGAACGCACCGAGCGAGAGATGCTGTCTATAGCTGAAACTCAGCTTGCTAAGGGAGGAAAGACACGCTCGGCACAGAACATCGAGAAGCTGGCCGACGAGCGTATGTATGCGGTCTACGGCAATAACGAACAGGGCTTTGTTATTATCAGCCGTGACGATAGTTTTACACCAGTATTAGCTTACTCGGATACTAAATTCGATCAAACCAACCTGCCTGATGGTATGCAGTGGTGGCTGGGTGCTATCACTGCCAGAATGGAATCGGGTGTGCACAGTGCTTATACACGTGCATTAGATTATACTCCTACGCCAGCACTCTGCGCTACGCAGTGGGGACAGGGCGATCCGTATAACTTCCTGGCGCCATTGTTCAATGGCTCTCATGCTCCTTCGGGATGTGTGGCTACAGCCATGTCGCAGATTATGAAGTATTTCGAGTATCCTGCACAGGGCAAAGGTAAGGGCTATTACACCATAAATGGCAGCTCGTCGCGTGTAAACGAGAATATCGAGGGCATTTATGAGTGGGATAAGATGCAGAACAAGTATGATGTGTCTAGCCTTACAGATGAGATACGTATGCCTGTGGCTCGCCTGCTTAAGGATGCCGCACTGGCCACCAACATGGATTATGGTGCAGGTGGTAGTGGAGCTTTATCCGTAATTGCCTCGCGAGGGTTCGCTTATAACTTTAGCTATGATTCATTGGCATTGCATTGCTATTACCGCGAATTCTTCAGCGACGAGATGTGGATGAATGCTGTTTACAGCGAGTTGAGCAGCGGTCGCCCTGTACTGTATACAGGTGTTAGTGCTTCGGGTGGTCATGCTTTTGTTGTCGATGGTTTCGATGCCGATGGTAAGGTTCACGTAAATTGGGGGTGGAATGGCAGTTGTGATGGTTACTATGACATTGCTGACCTGACTCCTGTTGACGATAAAGGCAAGAGTACTATGGGGTCTTATAATGATGAACAGTCGATGGTGTACGGCTTTAAGTGTAAGGAAACTCCTGATGAGGGCGAAACTTATACTTCGTTATGGTGTACCGCCTCTAATAAGCGTTATACCCTCGGTTTGGATGGAAAGATACTGGAAGTACAATCTCCTGCTATCTACAATTACCATTTCCTTTGGTTCTGGGGTAAGCTAGGTGCCAACTTTGAGAATATGGATGGTGACACTTCGAAGGATACATTCATAAAGATCGGTCAAGATCAGAACGAAATTCCTACATTCCATGGAACCGTGGACATCAACAACTCTGTTTTTATTACAAAAGTAAAACCAGGCAAGTACAAGGTATACCTGGCATCTTGGGCCATCAATGAAGAGAAGTGTCAGCCTATAAGATGTCTGGGTGGTGCTCCTTATTACGAGGTTACCATCACTTCTGATGGAAAGACTTCGATCTCAGAGCAGAAGTGGTTTGATGATTATAATCCTGAGACAGGTATTATCTCGACCAAGGTCGACAATAAGACCACAAAGCATATCTTCGATCTCCAGGGCCGCAATCGCGGCACCGACCCATCCGCCCTGCCAAAGGGTATATACATAATCAACGGAAAGAAGGTTGTGAAATAAATAAATCGGGTGCCCAGTAATGAGCACCCGATGTTTTGTACTATGCTTTTTGACCATTTTGACCATGACCACTTTGACCGCTTGATTATTTTCAGTTATTCAAATTTAATTATACCTAAAATCCGCAGATAACAGACACCTTCCCCTTACCCCGTAAGGTCGAGAGGCTTAGACCAAAGCATCAGCGAAGGATGTTGTTTTGAATCTGAACAGAAACGGCTCGTATTATCTCGCTGTACTGATAGCCTATCAACTTACTGCGAAGTCCCAGGTGGGAGTCGATTACAGAGGAAAGAATACGGTCAAATCTGTCCAAAACGAAAAATATTCCGCCAAAAGCGCTGATTT
>JAEEGG010004497.1_pt1 | contig 33745 bp, 32 predicted proteins | sample 9134161 | NCBI WGS metagenome assembly JAEEGG01 (sample SAMN16246543, study PRJNA631951) | gut metagenome | biome: gut microbiome; feature: rumen; material: CR-attached | host: Bos | place: Iran: Karaj | collected 2018-10 | reverse complement strand
CATCGTCCACGAATATGTATGGCTCTCCTATCACGCCATGCGCGCCAAGGACAAGTCGTTCAACATCAGCATCCACGAGGACTATCAGGACAACCTGCCACAGATGATGGTCATTCCGCAGGACCTCAGCCGGGCCGTGCTCAACCTCATGAACAACGCCTGTTTCGCCGTACACCATCGCGCACTCAGCGAAGGCGACGACTATCAGCCCACCATCACCGTCACCACGACGATGGCCGACAACCAGCTCACTATCACCATTGCCGACAATGGCGAAGGCATGAGCGACGAGGTCAAGGCACGCCTCTTCGAAAACTTCTTCACCACCAAGCCCATCGGACAAGGCACCGGACTGGGCATGGGCATCACCCGCGACATCGTCGAACAGAAGCACCACGGGCACCTGTCCTTTGAATCGACGCTCGGAGCAGGCACCACATTCACCATCACCATACCGGTTAGGAAAAAGTAAAAAGGTAACAATGATGCAACACAACAAATACGACAGGCTAAAGGTTTGGGTAAAAGGTCTTTCACTTTTTTACCTTCTTACCTTTTTACCTTCATCCGCCTTGGCACAGGAAGAAACGGACTACACGCAGAGCACCGACCTACAGGCTGGTGAGAACTACCGCGCCATCTACGACCAGGCCGAGCAGGACTACAACATCGGACGAATCGAAGAGGCACGGAAGGCACTCGTCGACAATCTCAGCGACTTCCCCATCAGCCTCCAGCTCAGTGCCTACCGCATCCTGTCGCTATGCGCATTAGGACTCGACGACAAGGACGAAGCCGAGCGCTACGTCCGCATGATTCTCGACGTCAACCCATATTACAGCACCACCCTCTCCGACCCGCAGCGGTTCATCGATATGGTCGAGGACATCAAGGGCGGCCGCAACGCCACCATCACCACGGCATCCAGTCAGGCAGAGTCGCTCAACGAGGTGCCTGTGCCCACTACCCTCATTACGCGTGAGATGATTCAGGACTGCGGCGCCCGCAACCTGCAGGAGGTGCTGGTCACCTACGTCCCTGGCATGAATATCGTCGACGGCAACGACGACATCAACATCGCCATGCGTGGCATCTACAGCAACGGACAGGAGAAAATCCTCATCATGCTCAACGGCCACCGGCTCAACAGCTTTGCCACCAACATCGCCGCACCCGACTTCAGCATGTCGCTCGACAAGGTGCGCCAGATTGAGGTGCTGCGCGGTCCCGCATCGTCACTCTATGGCGGCGTATCACTCACCGCCGTCGTCAACGTCATCACCCTTCCCGGTGCCGAAGTCGACGGTATCGAAGCCCGTGTCGGAGCAGGCAACTACGGACAGATTATGGGCAACATGCTATTCGGCAAACGCTATTTCGACCTCGACCTGCTCATCTGGGGCAACATCTACAAAGCCAGTGGCGAAAGCGTCTATATCCCAAAGGAAGACACCGGTATGGAGATGATGGGCGGCGACGTCACCATCGGCGGCATCGGTCCCAAGCCCAGCTACGACGTCGGCATACAGATGAAGTACAAGAACCTGCAGTTCTTCTTCAACTCGGCTTTCTCGCAGGTCACCTCCCCCTTCACCATGAGCTACACCTTCTCACCGTACACTTTCGACAAATATCGTACCTTTAACGGCCTCCATCCCGGATTCACTACCCTCTCCCACCATGCCAATCTCAGCTACGGACAACAGGTCGGCAACGTCTATCTTCGCGGGACCGTCACCTACGACAACAGCGACCTTACCCACTATCAGGTCATCAGCGAACCCGAAGTCACCGCTTTGGCCGCAGTGCTCCCCGTCCCCCAATCTGTCCAGCAACAGCTGAGCGGCACCCAAGGCATCTCGCGCTACATCAACGGACAGGAACACACCCTCGGCGGCAAGCTGCAGGGCGACTGGAACTACATCGACAACGGTACCCACCGCGGTCTGCTCACCTTCGGTGCCGAATACAGCTACTTCCAGCTCGATGACGTCCGCTACACCTTCGGTTACAACTTCACCAAGCTCACCACCGAAAACGACACCATCCCCATGCTCGGCAAAGGCCACGAGAGCAACCTCAACGGCTTCATCCAGCTCAAGCACCACTGGCGGTCGTTCATCCTCAATGCCGGTCTGCGCTTCGACTACAAAAACCGCTACGACGGCTCCAAAATCCGCGAGTTCTCACCACGTCTCGCACTCATCTATCTCCAGCCCAAGTGGAACGTCAAGCTCTCCTATTCCAAGGCCTTCATCGACGCACCATACTTCTATCGCAAAATCAACCTCTTCCTCGCATCCATGTTGGGCTATACGCAGTATGCCACCGAACTCGCCCCTGAGACACTCAATTCCTGGCAGCTCACCTTCGGTGCCACACAGTGGATTCCCGGACTCGACCTTGAGGTCAACGCATTCTACAACTACGCCAAGGACCTCATCATCCCGCAGCTCATCGAACATACCAACACTGGTTTCATCGATACCTACGGACTCGAATTCTCCGCTAAATACCAGCGTAGGCGCTGGTCGGCAAACCTCAACGCCACCATTCAGGACGTCAGTCAAAACAAACAAGCATACACCTCCTACGACTACGCGCTCAACATCCCCGTCGTCACCGCCAACGGCGTCGTAGCCTGGCAGGCCTCGCGCGACCTCCGTCTCCATGCCCATATCGGTTTCGAGGGACGCCAGCACTACTCCTATCTCAACATCCTCCCGTATGGTGTCTATACCAGCACTATCAACATGTTGGCCGACTATATGATGAGGCTTACCGAATATGTGCAGACCCCCAACCCCGACCCCGCCGTCATCGCAAAATATGAGGAGCAGATTGACTACTTCGTGACGTATGCCGATGAGATTAAGCCCACGCTGTATTCCGAGGACACCCTCCCTGCCCGCGTCCTCTTCGACGTCGGCGCCAGCTATCATCTCGGCAATGTCACCTTCACCCTCGACGTCAAGAACCTCCTCAACCACTCCTACCGCCAGAGCGGCATGTCCACATGCCTCGTCCCACAGCGCGGCCGTTGGTTCATGGGCACTGTCGCCTACAAGTTCTGACGCACGATGACGCTGCCGCTGGCCTGATGCGTTGCCAGTATCAGCACCTCGGCAATCTGTACGTGCTCAGGAGCATTGGCGGCATATACGGCAACGTCGGCAATATCATCACCCGTCAGGGGTTTGATGCCCTTATATACCGTGGCGGCCCGGTCGTTATCACCGTGGAATCGGACATTGCTGAAGTTCGTCTCCACCAGTCCGGGCTTCAGGTTCGTCACGCGGATGGCGGTATTGGCCACGTCGATGCGCAATCCGTCGGAGAGTGCTTTCACGGCAGCCTTCGTGGCACAATAGACGTTACCGCCGGCATAGGCAGCATCGCCTGCCACAGAACCGACATTGATGATGTGTCCGCGATTGCGCGCCACCATCCCCGGCACGACGAGGCGTGTCATCGTCAGCAGCCCCTTGATGTTCGTGTCGATCATCGTTTCCCAGTCGTCTGCGTTGCCCTCATACTCCGGTTCCAGCCCCAGCGCCAGTCCGGCGTTGTTCACCAGCACGTCTATCTCCTGCCATTCTGCCGGCAATTCATGGATGTACTTCGTCGCCTTCTCGCGGTCTCTCACGTCGAACGCCAGCGTCAGCACCTTTGCGCCCTTCGCCTCCAGTTCCTTACGAATCTCCGACAGTCGCTGTTCGTTTCTGCCAGTCAATATCACCTTGTCGCCATTCTCGGCAAACTTCTTTGCACAAGCAAGTCCTATCCCGCTTGTTGCTCCAGTAATCAATACAGTCTTGTTCATAATTTTTATGTTAGAAATTAAATCCATGTTAGTTTTCTCCACACTCCCTCCAGCGGTCCGCGAGGATGGCTGCTAAACCAATAGCGCGCGAAGAGATACTGGCAGACGACCATTCCGCATCCCACCATCACGGCGTAGGTGACGCCTAAGAGGCGGTAGCACGCCAGTCCGTAGCCGCAGAAGATGGCGCAGCCGACGATGGACTGCAACAGATAGTTCGTCAGACTCATCCTTCCGAAGATGCACAGGTGACGGAGCACCCGGCGCACGCCCTCGAAGGCATACCAGGCTGAAACAACGGCCGAGACAATCATCAGCAGGATGATGAGGTTGTAAATCGGCTTGAGCCACGATTCTAAAGCGCCGAAATCCACAAAACTCAACGCGATGACGATAATGGCAGAGCAAATCAGGATGTTATGCCATATCTGCAAGTGGCGCCCCTCGTTATAAAACAGTCGCTGGCGTCCTAACTGCATGCCGAGAATAAACAGGCAAAGCAGCTGCGTGAGTCGGCCGCTGAAGACATTGAACCGCAGATTCAACTCAAAACCGTATCGCACGTTATTCACGACATTCTCCCAGAACGTGCCATGCTCGTGCAGGGCAATGGTCTGGCCGTAAATTTCCCAAAGTCTGCTGTGGTCGATGGTGGTACCCGTCAGCAGACAGAACAGCTCTACAGGCTGGATGGCCAGCAGGGCAATGATACACCACACCCACTTCGACGGCAGATAGCTGATGGGGATAAGCAGCAGGCCGTAGCACGCATAGAGCATCAGGATGTCGCCATCGTAAAATGCCACGTTGACGACGCCAAACATAAACAGCAGACACATGCGCCAGGCAAAGCGCCCCGAGAAGCATTTGCCTTTCTGTTGCTGGTTGTCGTTCATAATGAAGAAGCTCAGTCCGAAGAGCATGGCGAAGATGCCGTACATCTTGCCCGATAGCAGCCACGCCAGCACGTCGGCCACCGTCTGGTCACATGCCAGTGTATGCACTATCGGCTCCTTGGTAAAGATGTCGAAATGCTCTACGGAGTGATACAGGATGATGCCGGCCACTGCGATACCTCTCAGCGCATCGGCCACATCGATTCGGGTATTGGGGAGATTGCGGGTTTTATACATCGTTCTTTCTAATATTGTTCGATAAAGTCGCGCACCAGACGGAATACGGGCTCGTAGCTGTCGAAGCGGACGGTCTTGTAAGTGTCAAAAATGGTATGGTAGTATTGGAAGGCGTCACCCTTCTCGTTCTCTAAGAAGATGCAGGGCACGTGGCGCGTGGCAAAGGGATAGTGGTCGCTGTTGGCTGCCAGGTCGCCACGATGCAGGTCCTTGAAGTGATGATTCTCCGCATTGATCTTCTCAAAGAGCTTGTAGCCGCGCATACCTTCGTCGCTCACCTCGCAGTACTGCACGGGGTTGTTGTCGCCAATCATATCTATATTAAAGAGGTACTTGATCTGGCTCAGCGGCACTATTGGATGCTCAACATAGTAATTGGAGCCGCGTAGGTTGGCATCCTCGCCCGAGAAGGCAATGAAGTACATGTCGTAAGTCGGACGATGCTTGGCGTAGTAGGCAGCAAGGGTGACGATGGCGGCAGTACCCGAGGCATTGTCGTTGGCACCGGCATAGAACACCTTCTTGCCCAGATTGCCCAGATGGTCGTAATGGGCCGTGAAGACGTAGCAACTGTCGTGGCGCTGCCCCGCAACCTTAGCTATGACGTTGAAACATTCGTAATCCTTCAGGAACTTGTTATCGACATCTGTTTTTACGCGCTGCACGCCCGCGATGGCCTCGGGTGTCACCCAGATGATAGGCTTGTCCACCACCTTCTCGCCATAGGCCTTAAAGAATTTAATGGGTGCTTCCCACGTGTATATCAGTCCCGCATTGTTGCATTCGCCAGCCCTTTGCAGACGGGAGAAGTCCTTACGATGCTTGTACGTGAACCAGAAGTCGCAAGCCACCATACAGTTGGCGTACTCCGGCTTGGCGAGGTCGGCAAACATGCGTTCGGCATCGTAGTTCAGCGTATCGACATGATAGACCGGAAACTCGCCGTGTACGCCAGGTGAATACTCGCGCATCGAGAAATCCACGCCAGCCTTCAGCTTCCGTCCATCGGCCCACATCTCCATCTTGCCGCAGAACGTATTGATATTCAACTTGAAGGGCTGCAGCGTCACTTCGTCCACCCCACCCTTCTCGAACGCTTGCTGCAAGAATCGTCCTGCCTTATTGGCACCATCCTTGGCATAGCCGCGCCCCTGATACTTGGCACTGCTCAGTTCTTTTATCACTCGCTTATACTGCTTCAGGTCCTGCGCCCCCACCATTGTGGCCGCAAGCACCATCAGAATCATTGCAACAGTCTTTTTCATTCTATGGGTATCATTATGCCGCACTGGTAATCGGGTGATTCAATGTTGGTGCCATTGTACCATTCCATCGTCATGGCATTGTTGGGGCAGCGATATTCAGGGTGCTGGGGCAGCCACTCCTTATAGAACTTCTGGTACTGCTGTTGAAAGGCTTTCATACCGCCCTCGAAATGAACCTTCAGCCACTTGCCGCTGAGGATTGGGAAAAGTTTCATGCCCTCAGGCACGCTGCCACCCTTGTAAATACCACCAATCACGTAGGTGAAGGTCTTGCTGCTGCAAGCGCCAAAATTCACCTCCGCACAGGTCATGCAGTTGTGGTTAGGAATGTCACAAGTGCAGAGTCCGAACTCACCGACGCCGTTGTCGATGGCTGCCTGCTGAAAGGCTGCGATTGAGCGAAGGCTGTCGGTGCTTGCATCGATAGCTGAGCGTGAGCAGGCTCGACCGGAGGTCAAGGCGTTTGGTGTCTTGTGTTCCATAAACACTGGCTTAATGATTCTTTCCACATACTCGCCCCAGAACTTCGGGCATTCTTCTTGTCCCTTACAGAATGCGATTTCCTTGGCCATACCGATAATCTGTACATCGGCCAATGTAATAATCTCGTGTTTCATCTTTCTTATGTTTAATTGTATTTGTATTCAAAAAAATAGAAGTCCGTCCAGCCTGTGTTTTCGGCGTAGAGGTACTGTTTGCCGCGATACTCGAAGTCGAGACGCTCGTAAAGTCTGTGGGCAGGCGTGTTCGAGGCAAGGGCATCGAGACGGATGGCCTGCATGTCTTTACTCTCTGCCATGCGGATGGTCTCGCGAATCATCTCCGAGCCGAAGCCTTTGCCCTGCGCGTCAGGACTGACAGCGAGGATATGAATCACAGCCACCTTGTCGTCGGCCACCTGCTGTGTCCATTCTATCGCGTGATAGTCCTCGCCCTGATACATCGTGACGGCCATAGCGCCGACGATGGCGCCGTTTTCTCTATACAGATACATGCTTCCCTCATCGATATAGGCCTTAATACCCTCAACCGTCGGGTGTTTGCCCTTACTCCATCGGGCGTATGTAGCCATCTCCGGCGTGCGTTCTGTCACATCATCGTAAAAGGCGATGATGGCGTCAAAGTCGTTTTGTGTTGCTACGTCTAATTTCGATTTCATCGCAATTCCAATCTCAACACTCTGATAGGTCTGTTCTCACCTTGATACTGGTTCGCATCGATGCAGGTCTCGCCAGTGGGATCGAAGCCGCATTTCTCCATTACTCTACCAGAAGCAGGATTATCTACGAAATGGCCGCTGATGAGCGATTTGATGTCCGTCGTCTCTCGGATGTGGTCTAACATCAGCCGAAGTGCCTCCGTGCAGATGCCCTGATTCCAATAGGGCTTCGCCACCCAATAGCCAATGAGCGGCTCACCCTCGCGGGCTGGCAGGTCGCACTCGCACGAAGGACCATAGCCCATAGCGCCAATCGGTTCGTTTGTATCTTTTAGCACGATGGCCCATGTGTGTAGCGCATCGTTGCATGAATGCGAAGATGGGCTGCACCTCAGCAATTCGAGCGAGCTCGATTGCGTTCGGTTTGCACCATCATTGAATACTGTGCGGATAATCTCCAGACTCTCCTCCACATTCTTATGTGGTGCCCATCCTGCACGAGGCCCCACATCAGGATCGGAAGCCCACTTGAACAGCGTCTCCGCATCGCTGTCGCACCAAGGACGCAATATGATACGATTTGTTTCCATTGTTATTCTATTAATTCCATTTCAAAACCTTTCCATTCCTCTCCGTCAATTGGATAGGAATCTTCCCCTGTGATGTGGAAGCCGACGGACTTGTAGCATTCGACGGCAGAGAGATTATCACAAAACACACCAAGGGTAATCTTCTGAGCGCCCAACTCTTGCTGTGCATAATCGATAGCGAGGCGCAGCATTTGCTTGCCATAGCCCTTACCGCGTTTCGAATCGTCCACGATGACGAAGCCAAAACGAATGACACTTTTATCCTCTGAGGGGAATCTCAATAGGATATGCCCGACGATCTCATCATTAGCTACAGCCGTGAGCGGATACATGTTTTCTCCCTCGTACTGTTCCATCATCTCTTCAGGCTGAACAGGGAAATCCTTATACCTGTCAGCACTCCAAAGCCGGAAGGCATACTTGTCCTTGCACCAGTTCAGAATCGTCTCTGCATCATTGATGTTGAATGGTCGAAGCGTCATCATTTTATTCATATTTGTTTTATTTCCAATCTCAACACTCTGATAGGTCGTCCTTCGCCTTGATACTGGTTTGCATCTATGCAGGTTTCACCCGTGGGAACGAAGCCACATTTCTCCATCACTCGGCCTGAGGCAGGATTGTCTACGAAGTGGCCGCTGATGAGCGATTTGATGTCTGTTGTTTCTCTGATGTGGACTAACATCAGCCGCAGCGCCTCTGTACAGATGCCCTGATTCCAATAGGGCTTAGCCACCCAATAGCCAATGAGCGGTTCACCCTCACGGGCTGGCAAATCACACTCGCAAGATGGGCCGTAGCCCATAGCACCAATCGGCTGACCAGTTTCCTTCAACTCAATGGCCCAAGTGTGTAAGGCATCATTAAAAACAGTGCGGAGAATCTCCAGACTCTCTTCCACACTCTTATGTGGTGCCCATCCTGCACGAGGGCCCACATCTGGATCGGAAGCCCATTTATACAGCACTTCTGCATCACTGTCGCGCCAAGGGCGCAGTAATATCCTTTCTGTTTCCATCATCTTCTCCTTTGATAAATATCTTCATGTCTTGTTATTCGCTTACGCGCATAATACTATCGCTCAGCAAAATTCAAGCGAGCTTTTTGTATACTCGCTAAAACGCAGCCTTTACTTTCATAATAGGCGAACATCTCTGGGAGCTTCTTCAGGTCGTAGCTGGTGACACAGTCTGAGAGGACATGTACTGTGTATCCAGCCTTGGCCATATTGAAGCACGTTGATTTCACGCAGGCCGTAGCATCCGCGCCTGCTACGTAGAACTCATTGATGCCGTTCGCTGCAATGAAAGCAGAAAAAGCCTCGCTAGTAAGAGCATTGCTTTTCGTCTTCACGAAGATATTGTTTGACACGACCTTCATCTCAGGCACCAATTCCTCGCCCTTGCTTCCAGGCTTAAATGTACGAGTTCCTGCGGTGATGTTGTGATGCTTGATATAGACCACGTGCATTCCCTCAGATACTGCCCATTCGATAGCAGCATTGATATTGCCGATGATGTCACGATAGTGTTTGGTGATGTCGTTCTGGATGTCGATAACGACAAGTGCTTTATTGTTTTGTACCATCTTTCTTATTCTATGGGTATCATCATGCCGCACTGGTAATCGGGCGAGTCAATGTCTGTGCCGTTGTACCATTCCATCGTCATGGCGTTGTTGGGACAACGAAACTCAGGGTGCTGGGGCAGCCACTCCTTATAGAACATCTGATACTGCTGCTGGAAGGCTTTCATGCCGCCCTCGAAATGAACCTTCAGCCACTTGCCATTGTGGATAGGAAAGAGTCGCATACCCTCAGGCACGCTGCCACCCTTGTAAATACCACCAATCACATAGGTAAAGGTCTTGCTGCTGCAAGCACCAAAATTCACTTCTGCACAGGTCATGCAGTTGTGGTTAGGAATGTCGCAGGTACAGAGTCCGAACTCGCCGACGCCGTTGTCGATGGCCGCTTGTTGAAAGGCATCTGGCGTCTTGTGCTCCATAAACACGGGCTTAATGATTCTTTCCACATACTCGCCCCAGAATTTAGGGCACTCTTCCTGACCTTTACAGAATGCTATTTCCTTGGCCATGCCGATAATCTGTACATCGGCTAATGTAATAATCTCGTGTTTCATCTTATTCTATGTTTTATTGTCTTAATTCAAAATGGAAATGCTCTGTGCCGAAATGGTCAGCACGCCCATCATTGCCATGAGGCTTACAATAAATCTTTTCATATCAGTTTAGTTTTTGAATAAATAAAATTAGTACCATTTGTACCCGTGTTCCTTACAATAGTCGATAGCAGGCTGATAGTCTTGGAAGGTGGCCTTGTGAATCCACTTCAGGCCTTTCTTTTCATCGACAGGTACGCCTGTGCCGGTCATCAGGAACCATAGACATCGCCCAGCTCCGCAGCCTTCATATACCATTCGAACGCCAGTTCAAGGCTGACCTTCACGCCAGTGCCACGCTCGTAGCAGACCCCAAGGTTGTTCATCGCCTTGGTGTCGCCCTCGTAGGCCTTCTCACGATAGCCATCAGCCTTGTTACGTTCCTTGGGCATTAAGGATGTTCACGATTTCAGCTACGAGGTAGTAGCCTGTCTCAGACTCGTCGATCTTCTGCTTCATACGGCACTCCAGCGTCATCGGGAACTCCTTGAATATTGGGGCATTAACATTGGGAGCCTTCTCGATAGTCCAGCCAGTCTTCTCCATCTTGTCGGGAGTGTTCCTGCCGCTAACGATGCCTACATAATCAGACGATATACTTGTGCTATTTGTTACGTCTTTCGACTGCTGTGCCAATGCACTTGACATTGTGACCATTATTAGACATACTATTGCTATTATTCTTTTCATCTGACTATTCTGCTTTACCGCCAAACTCGTTATAAGATACGTTTTCAGGCTTCCACTTATCCTTTGGCATAGGCTGATCGGCAGGATGTCCAATAGCGATGACACATAGAGGAACGATAGTTTCTGGTAACTTTAATGCCTTAGAAACCTCGGCTACGCGGTCGTCCATAGGATAGCAGCCTGTCCATACGGCACCAAGGCCAAGGGCTTTAGCTGCAAGGAGGATATTTTCTGTGGCTGCCGAGCAGTCCTGAATCCAATACTCCTGTGCCTTGCCCTGCATCGCCTTGTCCAGATTGCCACAAACAACAATAGCCACACCAGCTTGCTTAATCATGCCTCTGCGACCGGAAAGTTCTGCCAGTTTCTCCTTGTTAGTTACTGCTACGAAATGCCAGGGCTGCTTGTTGACTGCTGTGGGAGCAGCCATACCTGCACGAAGCATCAAAGGGTCAGCACACCCATCATTGCCATAAGGCAGAAAAATAGTCTTCGCATATTTGTTATTGTTTTGTACATATCTTATTCGTAGGCATATACTAATCCATACTTCTCATGCAGTTTTTGGAGAGAACCGTCGGACTTCATCTGACGGATGACATTATTCACCATCTGTAGCAAGTCCTCCTGTCCCTTTTGCATGAGCACACCAATCTCGCCGTGGGTAAATGGTTTGTTTAACAACGGTGCGGCAAGTCGGGCATCGGTCTGTACGTAGTAGGGAGCCTCCGTTATCTCTGTTATCATCACATCGGCCTGCCCCTCGGCTATGAGAGCAGGGATTTCCTCGTTCTTCTGATGGATGACGATGGTGGCATGCGTCAGGTTCTCGTTTGCAAACTTCTCGTTCAGTCCACCAGGATTCACCATCACGCGGACTTCGGGTTTGTCGATGTCGGCCAACGACTGGTAGCGGTCGGCCTCCGAGGCACGGCAAAGGATGGTCTTGCCGTTAGCCAGATAGCCCTCGCTCATAAGCATCGTCTCGCGGCGGGTATCGGTGATGGTTATTCCTCCAATGGCGAGGTCGAAAGTCTGAGGTTCAGCCAATACGTCTGCCGTCAGCGTAGGCCATGAGGTTGGTACAAACGCTATGCTTACTCCTAATCGTGCAGCAATCTCGTTAGCCACTTCGATGCCAAAGCCCCAATAGGTTCCGTCGGCCTCACGGAAAGACAGCGGTCTGTAGTCACCTGTGGTGCCAAAGAGGATCGTACCACGTTCAATAATCTCTGCAACTTTTCCATCGAGGGGAATGTCCGTATAGGTAGATAGGATAAACACTGAGTATTGACCGTTCTCCTTTCCGAACTGGACAGCACCCTTCAAGTCACTCTCCGGAAACAGCTTTGTGCTGTCGAAGTAGTAAAGGCCATCCTCGCTGTTGTACCAGCCGCCTACATAGCCTTCGTGCTGCAAAGCATGGCTTACGACCTTGTCGAGTTGGTCGCGCGAGTGGCTGTTCTGGGTAGCTGCATAACTGACGGCAATCCCTTCCGTCGGCTCCGTCATCGTACGGATGTCGATGGTGAATCCGTCAGGATGGGACTGACTGAAAGCCCAAACCTTATCAGCTATATTTGTGATGTTGCTTTGCTCTGTAGAGTTGTCCTCATTTGAAGAGCATGATGCGAAACTGGCCGTTCCGCAAATTACCAGTACGGCTATCAGCAACCAGATCTTGATGCTAGGAAAAACTCTTGTTTCTGCTTTTCTCATCGTTGTCATATCAATGTTGTTATAAGTATTATTTGTCTATCTCTTTGAATCACCGGATGCCGTCTTCGGGCAAGGGATAGTCCATCAGCATCTTTTCTGCTAATGGCATGTACCAAGTGTGGACTTCCTCTGCTGTTGGCGTGTGACCTCCGGGGAAGTGGAACGACTGGTTGTAGTGTTCCAAGAACAGCGGTTCGAAGTGTGCCAATGTGTCATTGTCACCAAAGATTCCCCAAATGCGGCTTTTGCTTTCAGGAGTACAGTAATCAAACTGATGCGCCTCCATTTCTGCAAACTCGGTTATCAGCTGTTCGTCGATGATGAAGTCCTGTTTGCCATCTATGCGTGGCGACTTATACTGATGGGTGCCAATCCTTGGCTTTAGGAATTCCGTCATCTTGAAGTGTGGATTACCCAACAATGCAGGTAGTCCTACGACAGGTGCCAACATCTGCGCATAGAACGAGCCACAGCTATTGCCAATCAGGAGGGCAGGCTTCTCAGCCTCTATCAACTCACTGATGAATCTGACAGCCTCCTTTGGGTGTATCGGCAAGTCAGGCGTAATCACCTCAGCACGCCCCTCGAAAGCGTCGCGCAAAGCCATTGCAGGTATGCACTGGCCACTGGCATAGAATCCGTGCAGGAACAAGATTTTCTTCATAACCGACTGCAAAGGTACGAATAAGTGACTGAAAAGCCAAATGTTTATGAGGGAAATCCCTATGTAGTTTTAGGAATCTTACCCCTTCATTGTAGGAATTTTCATTCTTATCGTCATGTGATAACCCATTCGCTTCAACTGCATGGCGGTTCCCATCAGATAGAGCTGGTGCAGGCAGGCCACATAGCCGTTGAAGGCCTCCTTCGTGCCAGGTTCGAGGCGCTGGTGCATCAGGGCACTCCGGCATCCTATTATCCACCTCCTTCATGCTCAGCAGGAACTGATGCAGGTCTTTTCTCAATTGCTCTTCAAAATTCTCCATAATCGTTATAGCATCTTTTCAAGTATCTCCACAGCCTTAGTGATTGTAGGTAGTCTCGATACTATCCTTTGTTATCATCTTGTTACCTGATCATATCCTATCGGCGACCATGCTGCGGCTTTGGAAAGAGGCCGTGCTATCTATCGTGCCATGAACACTGCTCGCAAGAAGAACCCCGAGTTCAGCGTTCGCATTATTGGCTGTGGCCTCAAGGCCAAGACTGATGCGTATGACAAAACGCAATATAATGAAATGCTTATTGATAATGCCGTCTATGTAAGCCTGAACCTGAAGGACACCGTAGCCGGGCTCAAGGATTTCCTCGTCGGCTTAGACCTGGTCAATGAAGAAGACCTGAGTGTGAGACTTACGGAATTTCAAGAGCTGTTGGCGAAAGCCCGTACCCAGAATCCTAACCTGCACCTCACACTTCATGCGGGAGAGAGTCTGAAGTCAGACAATGTTGAGATAAGCAGTGCCCTGTCGCTGGGTGCAGAGCGTATAGGTCATGGTTTCAATCTGTATAAATATCCCGATGTACTTGCGCAAGTCAAACAAAAGGGTATCGCCCTGGAGGTGTGTCCTATCTCGAACCATTACCTGGGTTATGCAGCTGACCTCACCCAGCATCCTGCCAAAGATTATATCCGTCAGGGAGTTAGTGTGGTGCTTTGCGACGACGACCCTGCCTACTTAGAGGGCAACCCCTATGTCGATGATGTTTTTGCTGCAGTAGTGGCATGGAATCTCAGTCTTGACGAACTGGAGCAGCTCTTCCGCTCGAGCATCACGAAGTCATTCTTGACAGAGGATCTTAAACAACAGCATCTCGCTTCGTTTGAAAAGCGATGGGCAGCGTTCCGAGCTCAGAAATGGCAGTAAGAATATGTCAGGGACTGTCATATCATAAACAATTCTATAAAACTCCTGCGTCTGCCACAATGACAAGCGCAGGAGTTTTCTAAATCTTTGCTCTTTCGAACGTTAGCATCTTCGAGATTTTCTCAAAGATAAATTTTTGTTCACGTATACCTTCGGACGGTCATTGTAGAAATTCCCAGCTTGGGAATGTTTTGTTCCCAGCCGCGGACTTCCGCGTCAACCTGTTCTTAAAAGAGCTAAAAAGACAAAACAACAAAGAAAAGAAAGCCCCTGCACCCCATAGAAAAGAAAAAAACAAAAAAGAAAAAGTGCAGAAAACTACATATACAACAAAGGAGGGCGCTGCGAATATGGAGGCAAGGCAAAAGGCTTTCTGGGAAACGCCGCTATCTGAAACGCCACGAGCGGGAACTGCGCAAGCTGGGTCTGCGTCCGAGGGAGCGACTGCCGCCCAGGGTAGTCAGCTGGCTGGCCAAGAACTACGGCGTGGATATCGAGTGAAATAATGCCTCATAATGCCTCATAATGCCTCATTTTGCCTCGTCATGCCTCATCATGCCTCAGCGTCCTCGGGAAAGTTCTTACCTTTGCAGCGTCATCCGAACGACAGCGCGACACGGCACGGGGCGACCACATCGCCAATCGTCAGCGACGACGACGCCAATCCTTGGCCACGATGACGCCAATCGCCGGGCACGATAACGCCAATGGTCAGCGCGTCGGGGTAGTTGACAGAGTATAAATTTTTCGGTTTTTCTATTACTATGGGACAGATTGTAAACACGCCCTCACTGGGCATCAATTTCAAGCAGAACAAGCAGGAGAGCTCTACTGCCTTCGGCAAGTATTTTCCTGAGGTGGACCGTCAGAAGACCATCTCGACCCGCGGTTTCGCTGAGCACATGATAGCTCACGGCTCGAAGTACGGACTGGAGGACATCTACGCCATCCTGCGCATGTTCGCCGACTGCCTGCCCGAGCTGGTGGCCATGGGCATCGGTGTCAAGCTGGACGGTCTGGGCGTCTTCCTGCCTTACGCCGAGGCCAAGAAGGGCATCAACAAGTCGGAGATGGCAGGCATCACGCCCGACGAGGTCGTGAAGGCCATCCACATCCGCTTCCAGCCCGACCAGACCAAGCTGGACAACCTGGCTGGTCCGTCCTTCAAGGATCGCTGCTCGCTGGAGCTGCGCAACGTGGTCATCGTCGACACCGTCAAGGAGGGCACGAAGGTCGTTGAGCGCCTGCGCACGCTGGTGCCTATCGCAACCTTCCTGAGCGACAACTACAACGGCGTCAGCGGCAACAGCGGCACCACGCCTGGCGGCAACGGTCCTGGCAGCAACGGTGGCGTAACGCCCGGCGAGGCTGGTAACGGCGACGACGAAGGCGAGTAGTCTGCGAAAAGGGCGCCTAAGGGCGCTCTTTTCTAAATGATAAATAATAAATGATAAACCTTCGCTTCAAAAAAAGAACTATGAACGAGACATTAAAGAACATACTGAAGATAGTTGGCTACATCATCCTCGCCATCACTGGCGGTGCTGCGGGCGGTGCGGCCACGATGGCATAAAGCAAAGCCCATGAGTGCCACGAAGAAAACCCAATACCTCTGCGCCGTAGTGCTTATCATCACCTCCATAGCGATGGTGGCCTATCAGGTGTTCACCATACAAGACGTGGCAAACGGGCTTTTGGTCTACGTCGCACAGGCGTTTCTACTTGCAGGCTCGATATTCGGCCTTGACTACTACATCGACAAGATTACACACGTTATCAGTTACAATTCAAATAAATTATAGATCTTTTTTGAATGCTTTAAGTGCTGATTGTCAGCATAGCCCATGCAAGCATGGCTCTGCCTTCGGCTCGTCGCTCTTTGACTTACTGGCACAAATGGATAAAAATCTCGGATATCCTTGGATATTTGGGAAAATAGTCGTATCTTTGCAGCGTCGAAACATATTCAAAGCATAGGGATCATGGGGTCTCTAAGTTTGCACTCTGATAGAGAATATCAGTGAAGAATTTGCTCAATACCGGCCAAATCCTTACCTTTGTTGTTAAAAGGAGGAAAAGGCCGACAGGAAAGGGAAACTATCACGGGGTCAACAGTCCTTTAGAGTCTATGAACCGCCTAAGTCCTTCCTGTTTAGTTGCAAAGTCCAGATAGAATGCCAGCGGCACTGTAGCCTATTTAGAGTCCAAGACCAGACAACTATTGGCCAATTCCTTCATTAAAGACGGTACAAAGGTATGAAAAAAATCTTTATTGGCATCGATTTCTCGAAGGAAAAGTTTGATGCAACCCTCATTAAAGCGGAGGGACTGAAGGAATGTGCTCCAAGTATGCACGAAGTGTTTGACAACAAGACATCGGGCTTCCGTCGTCTGGTTAAATGGGTGAAAGGTCTGTCAGAGAAGCTTCCTGTTGATACCTGGCTCTTCTGTGGTGAGAACACAGGAGCCTACAGTATTGGCCTAAGCAACTATCTCTATGCATCTGGCTACGATATGTGCTTGGAGAATGCCTACAAGATCAAACACTCTGCAGGTATCCTGCGTATAAAGAATGACAAAGCAGACTCCAAGGCTATTGCAGAATATGCTATGCGTAACTATGACAAGGTTAGACTTCACAAGCCTCAGAGTGCCTCGCTGACATGCTTAAGAGAGGTTTTTCTATATCGTCATAGTCTTGTAAGACAAAAAGTGGCACTGACTGTCAGAAGAGACGAGAAACGGTTCACACAAGAGAAATCAGATGCGAGAGCATTCATGTCTTTCACTAGCAAGCATCTCATCACGGAGATTAATAAGGCCATCTACAAATGCGACCAGAAGATAAAAGAGACTATTGCTTCTGATGACGAACTCAGGGAAATCTTTGACATCATCACTTCTATGCCTGGCATAGGTGTACAGAATGCTACGTGCCTGATGGTCTATACGGACAACTTCCAGAAGTTTGACATGGATTCCCGCAAGATAGCCTGCTACTATGGTATAGCGCCATTTGGACGGCAATCAGGAACCAGTGTTAATAGCAGGCCAAAAGTCAGTCCCTTTGCCAATAGGATGATTAAGGCTCTACTCTCGCAAGCAGCATTAGCCGCTATCAAGTCTGATATCAATATACACAACTATTATCAGCGTCTCATAGAGCGTGGCAAGCATCCTCAACTGGTACATAATAATATCAAGAATAAGATGCTGCACGCCCTTGTAGCAATGGTTAGAAACAGAATAAAATACAACCCTGATTATGTCTATCAGACAAATAAATCAGCTGCATAGATACTCAAATGTTAAATATATAGTTAAATCGCATAATATGTTTGGAATTTACCATAGAATGCGGTTCTTCGTGATCTCATTTTCTTCGAAAAGTGGACATCATGGGGAACCCATTGGTTTCTCCGTGAGAAACCGATGGAAACTGACGGAGAAACCAATGGTTTCCTACGAGGAAACCGATGGGTTCCGCGTAAGAGACGGATGGGTTCCTTGTTGGCGACCGATGGAAGCCTTGTGAGGAACAGGCTGGAGATTATGGCCAAGGGAAGACGAACTCCTCCTCGAAGTCGTCGAAACGCACGCTGTCGGCGTAACCTCGTGCGGTAAACAACTGGCGTATCTTCTCCTGGTTCTCTGGAGAGAGCAGTCGCTCGCCGTGCCTATACTCATAGTAGTAGCGCTTGCCTGACAATATGCTCGTCAGCGCCTTACGCAGGGATGTGTAGTCATCCTTCAATACCTTGTCATAGAGGTGCATGAATCCGCGAGCCATCCTTACCTTTTCCGTCGTGGCGAAGTGTGGGCACTGGCCTTCTTTCAAAGCCTGCGGTGTTACGCAACGGCATATTGTCAGCTCTTCCGGTGCCAGCTGTGCAGCCTGCCAGCGCAGGCAACGCTCATGCATCGGACAGTTCTGGTTAAAACACAATGCCCAGTCAGAGGGCACATTCTTCCATTTCAGTTCTTTATTATCCATAAGATTTATCGTTGAGTTTTGTAATGCAAAGATACAAAAATAATCGTTTTTTTGCAAGTTTTCCTTGTATTTTGCTCGATTTTTAGTATCTTTGCAAGTAGAAAGCGTGCAAGATGGACGAGAAAGAGCTATATATCAACTTCGATGAGTATATCCGTCAGGGTGAACCCACCCAGAGGGAGAAAGCCGGTTATTGGCAGACCGCTATCGGACTTCAGGCTGTTGACGGACTGAAAGTATCTGGCTATTTGCAGGAAACGGCGCGTCGCCACATCGAAGGTAATATTACTATCGACGAAGCACGGAACCTTGTCAACCAGTATTACATGACGAAGACAGCCCACGATGAAGGCGACGAAGACAAGGAAGAGGCTGACCGCGTGTCAAGTAATATCGTGAAGGTGTTGTCAAGTCCTTCATTCAATTTCAGTACGGGCGGCTACAAGTCCGTACATCGCCGTGTGTTCGAAGGCGTGATGAAGCACGCTGGTGAGTTTCGTACCTATGACATCACCAAGAAGGAATGGGTACTTGAGGGTGACACCGTGCTCTATCTGAACTGGGAAGACCTGCACCGGGCGCTTGACTACGACTTGGAGCAGGAACGTGCATACAGCTACAAAGGAAAGAGCCAAGACGAAATGATTAGCCATTTGACACGGTTCGTCTCCGGCATATGGCAAATACATGCCTTCGGCGAGGGGAATACCCGCACAACTGCTGTATTTACTATACAATATCTGCGTTCGTTGGGTTTCCATGTAGGTAACGACCTGTTTGCAAAACACTCGTGGTATTTCCGCAATGCGTTGGTGCGTGCAAACTACCACAATGTGGCGAAAGGGATAGACTATACACCCGTCTATTTGGAACGTTTCTTCCGCAACCTGTTGTTGGACGAACAGTGGGACTTGCGCAACCGCTACCTGCATATACATCCTACTGAAGAATGGAGCGTACAGCCAAACTTGGCAAACACCCCGACAAGTACCCCGACAAGTACAGGACAAGTACCCCACAAGCTCAGGATAAGTACAGGACAAGTACAGGATAAGTTGCACACTGATAATCCAAACATCGTAAAGCTTGTACAGGTTGTAGGCGAACGGGAACTGTCCGTAAAAGAAATGATGGACGGTGTAGGCCTCAAAGGTCGTGACAATTTCTTGAACCTTTACCTCAATCCTGCTATTGCCGACGGATATATTCGTTTGCTATTCCCTCAATCTCCTCGGCATCCCCGTCAGAAGTATCTCCTGACGATGAAGGGGCTCGCACTCTATCATGATTTGACGTAGAATATGAATCTAAGAAGCCTTGGCGCGAGAAGTAGAGCATCACCGTCAAGGAGAGGAAGAGCAGTAACACGATTTCGCAGACCACCATCAAGTTCAGTCTGATGGAAGTGCGCGGTAGGGTTATCTTCGACAGTTTCAGCATGGGCTTTTACTTCTTCTCTTTGGCTACTACGACGGCTATCGACCAGTCGACATGTTCGATGGGACCATAATACACTGTTGATGGAACATCATTGATGGTCATATCGACGAAGCCTGCCTTGCCGCGTTCAAGGTCGTGGACGACGAAATCCTCGGTCACGGCCACCTTCTTACCTTCGGGACTGGCAATACAACTGCCATAAAGTGTCTACCAATCCTAAAGCATTTAACTATGTTTAACGCTCCGCAATAGCATCACGGCATTGTTCCATCAGCCACTTGGGGGTGCTGGTGGCCCCACAGATGCCAACAGTCTCGATGTCTTTGAGCCAGGAGGGGTCTATCTCCTCAGGTCCCTCGATGAGATGTGTATTGGGATTGACACGCTGACACTCGTTGAAGAGCACCTTGCCGTTGGAGCTCTTACGACCGCAGACAAAGAGGATGAGGTCGTGGCGGGCGGCAAACTGCGAGATGTTTGGCATGCGGTTGGCGACAGAGCGGCAGATGGTGTCGAAGCTCTTGAAGGTGGCCGTGGGGGCGATGTGCGACTGGATATAGTCAATGATGCGGTGGAACTCGTCGAGCGACTTGGTGGTCTGTGAATAGAGGTAGATGTCGCGTGAGAAGTCGAGGTGCTCCACCTCGTCGAAGTGTTCGATGACGATGGCGTCGCCAGCGGTCTGACCCACCAAACCCAACACCTCGGCATGACCTTTCTTGCCGAAGATGACAATCTGAGGGGTGAGAGGTGAGGGGGTAGAGGTGAGAGAGTACTGCTTGCGGATACGCTGCTGCAGCTTCAGCACCACAGGGCAGGTGGCATCGATAATCTCGATGTTGTTACGGCGTGCCAGCTCGTAGGTGGCAGGGGGCTCACCATGGGCGCGCAACAATACCTTGACATCATGGAGCTGTGCCATCTGTTCGTGGTCGATGGTAATCAGACCCATCTGGCGTAGACGGTCGCACTCCATACCGTTGTGGACGATGTCGCCCAGACAGTAGAGGGTGTTACCCTTGGCCAACTCCTCCTCGGCCTTCTGGATGGCAGTGGTCACTCCGAAGCAGAAGCCACTGCCGTTGTCAATCTCTATCTTTAAACTCATGGGGCTCATGGGACTTATGGGGCTTATAGGGCCTATGGGGCTAATAGGTTATTATAATAGGTGTCCAGCAGTTGCTGGGCAGCGATAAAGCTAGTCTGCTGACCGGCGAGGACGGAGGCTTCGGCGGTCTTCAGCTGCTGGCGGATGGTGGGGTTATGGTAGAACTTCATGCGCAGCTGTTCGTTGATAGTCTCATACATCCAGTACTTCGCCTGTTCGTTGCGACGGTGGTCGAAGTAGCCGTTGGCCTTGACGAAGTCGACATACTCGTAGATCATGTCCCACACCTCCTTGATGCCCGTGCCATAGAAGCCGCTATAGCACAGCACCTTCGGCATCCAACCACTCTCTGGCATGGGGAAGAAGTGTAGGGCGTTGCGGAAGTTCGTGGCGGCCATCTGACACTTGTCGACATTGTCGCCGTCGCACTTGTTGATGACGATGCCGTCGCAGATCTCCATGATACCGCGCTTGATGCCTTGCAACTCGTCGCCCGTACCTGCCACCTGGAGCAGCAGGAAGAAGTCGACCATGGAGTGGCAGGCAGTCTCCGACTGTCCCACACCCACCGTCTCGACGAAGATCTTGTCGAAGCCGGCAGCCTCGCAGAGAATGATGGTCTCACGCGTCTTGCGGGCCACACCACCCAGAGAACCCGCTGTTGGACTAGGACGGATGAACGAGTCGGGATGGATGGAGAGCTTATCCATGCGTGTCTTGTCACCGAGGATGGAACCCTTGCTGCGCTCACTGCTGGGATCGATGGCGAGGACGGCGAGGCGACCGCCATGCTCCTTCAGCACGTGGACACCAAAGGCATCGATGCTCGTCGACTTGCCGGCACCCGGCACACCGCTGATGCCGATGCGGATGCTGTTGCCGCTGTAGGGCAGACACTTGTTGATGACCTCCTGGGCTTTGGCCTGGTGGTCGGGGTTGACACTCTCTACCAGGGTGACAGCCTGTGAGAGGATGGTGACATCGCCTTTGGTGATGCCCTCCACCATCTCTGCCGCTGTGAGTTCACGACGACGGAAGCGGTTGCGCTTCAGGTAGGGATTGATAATCGACGGCTGTTCAACACCACTGTTGACCTGCAAGCCGGCATATTCGGCACTATTCTCTGGATGTTCCATATTATTTGGCATTAATCGTAATGGTGACCTTGGGATGGTCGGGGTCGTTGGTAATCATGAGGATACGCGGACGGGTACGAACCTTCTTCAACTCGTCGCGCAGGGCGGTAATTTTCAGCGTGGCCTTCTCGCCAGGCTGCAACTTACTCTTGCTCAGCGACACCTGCAGACCGCCGGTGAAGAGCTGGAGCGAAGAGATGTCCAACTCGGTACGTCCCTTGTTGGTAATCTCGATGACGTCCTTCTTCTTCGACTTACCGTTAAACTGGATGTCGCAGGTGGTCTTCGACAGTTGCATCTTCGGGGCGTACTGCTTCTGGGCAGCATTCATGCCTATGAATGAGGGCAGCAGGACGGCAGAGACCGGTATCTCGTGGTCGGCACTGACCTTATCGCCAGGATTCTCGGCCAGAAAGACGGCACTCTGCGTCAGTCCGTAGTCGTGCAACTCGTTGGAGTTCAGCGTGACGGTCAGCGTGCCTGCACGACCAGGGCCTAAGCGCTCAGGCGCCATCGTAGCCTTCAGGTAGGACGGCAGGTGCATGAGGTTGGGCTGGCAGACGGTGGTGCTGCTATTATAAATATGTAGGAGCTGCACCTGCTGGTCGCCACGGTTGATGTCGTCAAACTCCAGCTCGCTACGGTCGAGCAACAGGTTGCCCATGGTGACAGGATATTTGGCGCTGAGGTCCTGATAGTCTCGCAGCACGATACCCTTCATACGGAGATAGATGGGCTTGGCGGTGGCATTGGTCACCACAGCGGCTTGCTTGTCGAAGTGTCCTAACTGACGGGCATCGTAGGTCATGCGAATCTGGAACTTGTCACCCTGGTCGGTCTTGGGATACTCTACCTTGGTACAGTGACAGTCGGGGCGCACGTCGTTGATACGCACCTTCTTGCTGCCCTTCACGCGGAACTCAAAGACGGCTGTGATGGGCTGTTCGTAACCCGTACGTCCCACGTCAATGGTGGTCTTCTCGATAATCAGCTTCTGCGCCACTGCGTGGCTGACGGATAACTGAAAAACCATCAATGACAAACAAATAATCTTGATATATCTTCTCATTCTTAACTATTATCTATTAACTGTTAACTGAACAGACGGTGCGGTGGCGCGGTATTCCGGAGCATAGGCACAGCCCACGGTGCAGGTGCCTGTCTCGTAGGTGCCGGCACGGTCGATGTAGTATTCGGTCTCTATGACGTGCTTACCCTTCGACAGACCACCATAGAAGTAGTGCGTGGCATTATCCTTAGGTGAACAGTAGGCACCATTGTGGTAGCCTGACAGTTGGTTGACGGGTTCCATACAGGCAGCACGACGGTCCACAACCTGTACGAAGTCGAGGTCACGGCTGGTCTCAATGGTGATGCGCACCTTGATGCGCTGGCCAACGGCCAGTGTGGATTGCAGTTTTGTCGCAATCACCTCGCGCTTGACAGTAATACCACTCTGCGAAGCCTCGATATCTGCGGTCTTCTGCAGGAACTGGGCATAGACGGCGCCCCACGAGGTTCCCTCGCTGGTTTTGTTGGCGGTGAAGGTGTGCTCGCCCTTGTAGGACTGAGCGGTCTTCACGTAGCCGAGGCCGGCGGATTTCTCGGCGGGCAAACCGCCGAGCACACGGCCATCGACCAGAAGAGCGGTGGCGGGTTGGTTGGTGGTCAGCGTGCTGCTATTGCCATTCAGGAAGGCATAGATGGCATTGACGCTGTTGATGGGCGTATCCCACTGTTGGGTGCGCTTCTCCTGCAACAGCCAGCGATGCATCTCATCGATGGTCTGCTGATCGGCAGGTGTCACGCGCTGGATGGCCTCGATGGCAGCCACCTCTGTCGGTATCTTGTAGTCATACCACGAATAGCTGGCGCGACGGGTGTCGTAGTAGCGGCCCATCTCTTCGGTATAGACAGTATATTCCTTCAGGCTCTTGACATACTCAGCAGCCTTGGTCTTCTCTCCATGCTGGGCGAGGACCACGGCGGTGAGCGCCTTCTCATAGATGGTCTGACGCTTGATATCTTTCTTCAGCAGACCGATAAGATAGTCGTTGGCAGCCTTGACATCCGTCTTTAGCGTGCGACCGTCGATGGCGCAGATGTACAGCCAGCGCAGGGCGGTGAATGTTGGGAAGGTCTGGCGGTGACCCTTCTTCTCCTCTTGTTTCATCTTCTTCACCATGTTCACCATTTCCTTGCCAATGTAGCGGAAGGCATTGTTGTAGAGTGTCGACGGGGAAACTGTCGACCACTTGCAGCCCATTGCCTGCAGGCGGGCGAGCATCTCGGCAACGGTGACGGTGATGTAGGTGCTACCCTCCATGCCTGGGTACCATGAGAAGGAGCCATCGGCATTCTGCAGTTTCTGCAACTTCTCCACGGTGGTCGTCAGGCGGTTGTTGATACCATTCTCATCGAAGAAGTCGGCAAGGCGCTGGCGCTGTTCACTCTCACGGTCGACAGCAGCCACCCATGGGGTCTCGGCAAGGACGAGGTCCTTGAGGTCTTCATTCTTCTCTAATTGAGCGTGCAGGGATGTTTCGCTTCTCTGTTCTTGCTTCCACTGCTCGAAGACGCGCTTGGTCTGTGGGTTCTGGTCGAGGAGATGCTTTGCCAACAGGTTACTATAATAGCTGGCAGCCTGGTCGATGGCGCTATGCTCCCACGGCTGTCCGAGGGTGGGCAATGCCTGGACCATCAACCATGCGGGGTTGTTGGTGTATTCGATGGTCAGCTTCTGCTGGTCGGTACCCTGCGGGAAGAGCTTCGTGAGGTCGATGGCCTTCACACCCGCCTCATGCTGGGTGAAGGGTACCGTCTTGGTGACATACTCTTTATTAGAAAGGATGGGCAGGTAGTGTTGCTCGCCATCGCTGAAGCCGTCGCCGGTGGCGGTGACCTTGCAAATAAGGAGGCTGATGTCAGCGGGCAAACCATTGACCACAAAGGTAACGGCGGTGGAGCCGTTGGCATCGATGGTGAAGGGTGCTGACTGTTCGCAGATAATCTGCTCGCTATTGGGGTCTATCAGTTGGAGTCTTGCCGTACCGCTGACGCTGTGGTCGGTGGTGTTGAACAGACGGGCAGAGATGGTGGCGTCGTCACCCTCACGGACAAAGCGTGGCATGTTGGGTTGTATCATGACATCCTTCTGGGCGATGACCTCACTGTCGATGTAGCCATAGAGCATGTCGGCAGTATTGGCGATACCCATGAAGCGCCAGGTCGTCAGACTCTCAGGGAGCGTGAACGACAGCGAGACGTTGCCCTCATTGTCCGTCAGTAGAGTGGGGTAGCAGAAAGCTGTCTCGTTGAGATTCTCACGGATCTGAATCTGTTCGGCAGTATCTTCCTTATCCTCTACAAGCTCTGCATCATCTGTGGTTTCAACCTGAGCAACAGCACCCGTCATCAAGACCTTCTTCTCTTTTTGATGTCCCACAACATCCACTTCCATCATTCCGTTAGTATTGCTGGTCACGTCGACCATAGATGCACTGCCAATTGCAGCAGCTTTCATGAGCATATTGCGTCCACGGACGCGGACGGGATGGTAATAAATGGGGAAGATGCTCTCGTCAAAACGACTGAATAACAGTTGGTCGACATCGATGTACTTCATCTCCTTGGTGGCTGAGGCCCAGATATTACCAAACGACGTGTGCTGCCAAGAGGTAGAAGGACTGGATAGGTATGACATTGGTGTAAATGACCATTGGTGGGAGGTGAGGGCATCGAGGCTCTTATCGTAGAGCACCGCCATGAGACTGGCGTCGGCGGCAGCACCATCGGGTTTGTTGATGGTCAGTTGCCACTGTTCCTGCTGACCAGGTGTCAAGCGGTCGCGGAAGGTGGTCCACTGCAACTTCAGCTTCTTGTCGGGCATGGGACGACGGATGACCTGTTGGTGACGGTAGCACTCACCGTTCTTTATCCATGCGAAGGTCAACAGCAGTCCGTTGCCATACTCCTCACGATAGGTAAACTGACGATTGATGAGTTCACCATTCTTCTTGACGGCACCTTCCTCAATCTTCTGTTTGCCAGCAAAGAGACTATATACAATATAGGTATTGGGATCTGACGAACCCACCTGTATGGTGACGGGTGTGCCGTCGTTGGGGAACTGTTCATGAGAGACGTAGAACCAGTCGTGGGTCTCGAAAGCAGGACGCTTGTCGGTGAGACTGAACACCACGAACGTCTGGTTGATGCTGTCTTGGGCACAGATAGCCTCTATGCGGTGCTGTCCACTCTTCAATTGATAGTTGAGTGATAATGGACCATTGGCAGACCACTGCTGCCACTTGCCACCATCGATGCGGTAGCGCAGCTTGCCGGGAATCTCCTTGCCGGCAGCATTGCGACGGGTGAAGGTAATCGGGGGGAACTGGTCGCTGCGCACCTTTTCGGGGATATCACAGGTCAGTGAGGTGGCTTTGTTGCCCAAGGGTAGCGACAGACTGCCGTGGTGCGTCTCGCCAGCCTGGTCGGTGACATCAGCATCGACGACGAAATGGTAGAACATGGTGTGGTGTCCCAGATCTTCGGGCATGACTAACGGCATATCGACAACGAATGAACCATCGTCGGCTGTGGTGACGTCGCCCTCGCTGACAACGGTCTCGCGGAGACCATCACCGAAATAACCTCCCTGCCAATAGCGGCTGTAGGACATCCACCAGAAGGCCACACGACGCTTGACGGTATAATGCACCTTCGCATCCTGGATGGGTACACCGGCATAGCTCATGGCCTTAGCCTTGGCCTGCACGGTGTCTCCTGCCTGATAGGATTCCTTATAATCGTCGAACGTCACCTGGAAGGCGGGACGTTTGTACTCTTCTACACGGAAACTGACATTGCCGTTATTGGTGCGAATGGAGTAGCGACCATTGAGTTTACCTGTAGGTAGCGTGAACTGTACGCTGCACTTGCCATAGCGGTCGGTGGTGGCCTGCTGCTCGGCAACCAACTTATAGTTGGCGTCGCGCAGTTCAAACTTCACGACCTTATCACTGACGGCGGCATTGTCGAGGGCTGACTGCTCTTTCCACACGATGGCGGTGGCATAGACGGTCTGTCCGGGACGGTAGATGGCGCGATCGGTAAACAGGTTGGTATGTTCGTTGTTGTACTGGCGCTCGTAATAGCTGTAGGCACCATAGCCGTTCTGCTCAGGACAGTAGCTGTCGTTGGCGGTGTAGGCAAAGAGTCTTGACGGCTTTTGCTCATCGGTATAGACCACTTCTCCTTGGCTGTTGCAGGTGAGCACACGGGTGGCTTCTGGAGTGTTCCAGTTCTTGCGGAAGGATAGCCGGACGGAAGCGTTCTTGACGGGTTGTCCTGTCGTGGCGTCGACGACCACATAGCGACGGTTGTTGTCGGGTTGTGCCTGTTGCAGGAGTCGGATGCCCGAGACGAAATACAACTGGCGGACAACCTCCGTCTGTGGTAGACTGGCGAACTCCAGCAGATAGACACCGGTGGGTAGTCCTTGTAGTTGTAGGGAGTCGGTAAAGATGTCATAGACGGCATGCCCTGAGAAGGGAATGGTTTGTGTCATCTCTTTCAGTTCTGTCAACCCCGCTTTTATCTTCTTGTACTCGTCCTTGTTGTTGGGATTGAGTTTTGTGTCACCCTGCAGCGACGTGCGATAGACATGCATGGTCAACTGGGTGATGTTACGCAGGTTCTTCAGACTGACCACTTGCGACTTGCTTACCTCCTGGACGCGACGCTCTACATTGGCAGTAAACTGCGGTGTCGTCAGGGCCGTCAACTCGTTGCGCATGATATTGGCACGTGGCCAAGAACCCCAACGCTGCAGCGACTGTTGCAGCCAGTTGTAGCGGTCGGCATTGGTGAACCTGTCGCCATGCATCTTGTTATAACGACCTATGGCCAACTCTGCAGCCTCTGGATAGTCACCGAAGATGGCAATGAGTGAGTCGTACTCCTCAATACTTTTGGCAATATAGCTGGCAGCAATACAGGCAGCAGGGCAGTTGTCGACCTTCGTGTAGTAGTCGTAGAGCCATTGCCACTCGTCCAGTTCCATGCCAATGACACTCAGCAGGTCGTGACCAAAGACCTTGCTGTCCTTGCCTCGCTCCACCAAAGGTTCATAGCCGTCGGCCTTGACCTTGGCCAACAGGTCAGGCCGGGCCATTGTCTGCCTGCGATAGTGTTTGGCCTTGTCGAACGTCTCGTTGTCGATAGAAGGGTTCAGGGAGTATACCTTATGCAAGACGGTGGCATAGACCATCTGCAAGACGGGATCAGTGGCTGCCTTCGCCTGTTGCTCGATGCGTGCTACGGCAGGTGCCAGCGAGTCAGGTGCAATGTCCTGCTGTATATTGGCCGTCAGCAGGGTGGCCTTGAGCAGTTGACCGTATGCCTTCTCCTTTTGAGCCTTGTCCTCTATCTTCTGCAGATGAGTCAACGCTTGTCGCGGCAAGTCCTTGTCGCGAGCGTTCTCCACCTGTTTCCACAATGTCTGGTATGTCTGTGCGAACGTATTCAAAGGTAGTAGCAGACAGGCTGCCAAAACGACTAACAATGTCTTCTTCATAGTTTCTGTCGAATAAATAATGCACAAAGATACGAAAAACCCGTTAAACAGCCAAGCCATTTAACGAGTTTTACCAATAATTCATTTTTTCTCAATTAGTGCGCATCCTCGCAACAATGCTCATGACAACCACTGTCGGGTGTCTCGAACTCCAGCGTAGAGTGGCCGATACCTTTCTCTTTTAAGAGAACTTTCAGGCGACCTTTCACCTCTTCCATGTGTGCGATGTCCTTGATGACGATGTGTGCTGTCAGGGCGTTGTCGGTGGTGCTGATGGCCCAGATGTGCAGGTGGTGTACCTCACTGACATGCTCCTCAGCAGCCATCAGTTGTTGTATCTCATCAGGTTCGATACCCTCCGGCGTACCATCGACAATCAGTCGCAGGCTGGCCGTCAGCAGGTTCCACGTTGACCAAAGGATGATGAAGGCAATGATGAGGCTGACGATGGGGTCTACAACATTCCATCCCGTAAAGGCGATGATGATGCCTGAGACGACGACACCTACCGATACCAGTGTGTCAGCCACCATGTGCAGGAAGGCACCACGTACGTTGATGTCGCTCTTCTGTCCACGCATCAGCAGTACCACGGTGAGTCCGTTGATAAGGATGCCGATACCAGCCGTCCACGATACGGCGACACCATTGACGTCGATGGGTTCAGTGAACTTCAGGATACTCTCGTAAACGATGCCTCCAACGGCAGCCAACAGCAGTACGGCGTTGAGTAGCGAGATGAGTACCGTCGACTTCTTCAGTCCGTAAGTATAGTGTGCACCCGACCGTACTTTGGCAAGATGGAAGGCGATAAGTACCAATACCAGGCTGAACACGTCGCTGAGGTTATGACCAGCGTCAGATAACAGTGATAGCGAGTTCTGTGTCCAGCCTACGAGGGCCTCGACGCCCACAAACAGTAGGTTCAGTACGATGCAGAAGACGAAGATGCCGTTCATGCTGGTGGGCATCACATGATGATGGTGGTGATGATGACCGTGATGCTCGTGACCGTGCTCATGGTCGTGATGATGATGTTCGTGTGACATAATTATCTTGTTTTTTTCTTGTTTCACGCTGCAAAGGTAGGAAAACATTGCTGCAACTTGGTTGCAATAGTCCGTAAATGCTGTTTTTCTGCAACCTTGTTGCAAGTTTTTCCTGTTTCGTGCATGCCGTTTGCATAAAAATCATTATCTTTGCAGAAACTTAAAACAAGCATGAGGATAGAGAGGCTGTTGGTACTTAGCTGTTGGCTATTGGCACTGAGTTGTCAGGCGCAGACGTTTTCGCTTGAACACAAGACGGATAGTCTGTCTCTGTTGACGCTGACCACCGACACGACCAGTCACCAGTGGCGACTGCCTTATCCGGTCTATCGCATGGAGACGGGCGACGTTGATGGCAATGGTACCACAGAGGCGCTGGTGGGTGTCATCAAACCGACCCGCTTCCATCCGGAAATGGGTCGACGTCTGTTTATCTTCAAGAACTACGAGGGACTGATACGTCCCATGTGGCTTGGTTCGAAACTGGGTGGCACGCTGTGTGACTTCCATTTCAAGGACGGTTGTGTACGCAGTCTGGAGACCAATGCCCAGGGACAGTATACGGTGGCCGAATATCGTTGGAGCGGTTTTGGCGTAGCCTTCGAGCGATACCTTGTAAAGAATGTGGATGAAGTAACAGCAAGAGAAAAATTTGAATGATATGAAACATACAATTTTAGCAATTGGCTTATGGCTATTGACAATGGGTTGTCAGGCTCAAAACTCCCAACGTGTGATGCTGCCTGGAAAGGGGAACATCAACGTGGAGCAGTTGAACCAACCCGTCAACCTCGAACAGGACATCTCGCAGCTGAACCTGACGGAGTTGCGTGTGTTGCGCAACAGTTTCTATGCCCGTAGCGGCTATCCTTTCCGCGATGCCTTCCTGCGAGGAATTTTCCAGTGTACGTCGTGGTACGACTCGCTGATGGTGGTACGTTGGGAACAAGTTGAGGAGATGGATATCAAGTATGATAGTAACGACAGCTGGCGCAACAACTACTACAAGGCCGATGCCAAGGTACCCATCAAGATTAGCAAGGCGGAACAGACGTTCATCGGTAAGCTACAAGCCCGTGAACAGGTTTTGAAACAGGAGAACTTCAACCCCCGTGAGGCGGGCCATCGTGTTAACATGGGCAATGTGGTGAATGCCATGCAGATGGAGCAGTTTGACAGTCGTCTGCGTGACAAGCTGGGACGTAACGGTTTCGCCATCGTGCCTGCTCAGCACGAGCAGCTGTTCCATGTCTATGAGCGGAATGACTATACGGACATGCCCAATTTCGTGACCACTGACCTCTACCTGCAACTCTACCACCTGTACTTCGACTGTCTGCTGCGTAATATCGAGGAACAGCGCTTGTGCCATGTGGTACAGCGGCTGTGTGAACGTGGTCAGCAGCTGACAACAGAGAACAGCCAGTGGCTAAAGACCTACTTCGATGTGGCTCATGCACTGATAACGGGTCAACAAGGTGCTGCTGGTACGGTAGCTGACGAGGTAAAGAAGGTGATGGCGTCAGAACTGGACTACTCCAAATACCTTGGCTACGAACGTATTCCCTTCACCTACCAGCTATTCCGTCCACGTGGGCACTACACCCGCAGCGACACGCTGAAGAACTACTTCCGTGCGATGATGTGGTTGCAGACGGTGCCCTTTGGAACAGACGTGCCGTCACAGTTGCAGAACGCTGTCGTGCTGGCTGAACTGACGGGTGGCGACGGTGAGATGCGCGCCCTCTACCAGCAGTTGAGCGAACCCATGACGTGGCTCTTTGGTGCACCTGACAACATTACCATTCTGCAGGTCTATGACCTTATGAAAGGACGACCGGCCAGCCAATTCTTGAAGAGCAAGAAATCGATGCGACTGTTGCGCAAGGAGATAGAAGCGCTAGCCCAGCAACAGACGCGCATTCGTCCGAAATACGAATACAGCAGTCGATATAAAATCAACCTGCTTCCCCAGCGCTACATGCCCGATGGCGAGGTGCTGCAGGAGATGGTAGACTATGATAACCTCCCTACACAGCGCGCTCTGCCCAAGGGTCTTGATGTGATGGCGTCAATGGGTGTGCCGTCTGCCGAGCGCATCCTCCTCGACGAGTTGCAGGAAGCCCGGCAGTGGGATGGCTTTGTTGCTGCACTCGGCAGGATGAAGCAGCGCATGCAGGAGATTGACTGGCAAAAGACCATTAGCAATCGTTGGATGGATGCATTGGAGACGGTCAACGACACCTGTCAGGGCTATCCTTATTTTATGTTGACTCCTGAATGGCAGAAGAAGACGCTGAATGCCGCTCTTGCTTCATGGGCAGAGCTGAAACACGATGCTATCCTCTATGCCAAACAACCGATGGGTGCCGAGTGTGGCGGTGGTGGTCCTCCCGATCCTATTGTTACGGGCTATGTAGAGCCTAACGTCAAGTTCTGGCGTAAGGCTATCAGTCTGCTCGATGCCACTGCCGACGTGCTGGAGCGTCACCAGTTGACCACCGAGAAGAGCAAGAACACCACCCAGCGCCTTCGTGAAGAAGCCGAGTTCCTGTTGTGCATCAGCGAGACAGAGTTGGCTGGCAGAAAGCTGACCGAAGAGGACTACGAGACACTGGAGCATATCGGTGCCACCTTCGAGAATATCTCCCTCGACCTGATACGTGAGGAGGATCAGTACCTCATGGGCTGGGATGATGTGCAGGATACCGACCGCAAGGTGGCACTAATCGCTGATGTCTATACTGCCAATGCTGACAACAACCCCGAGAAGAGTGTGATGTATGCGGCAGTGGGAGCGGCAGACGAGATATACTGTGTCGTGGAGGTCGACGGCTACCTATGGCTCATGCGTGGTGCCGTGCTGTCATATCGTGAGACGCAACGGCCCCTGGATGTACAACGACTGACGGACGAGGAATGGCAGAAGAATCTGGAGAGTCATCCTGATGAGGGACGTCCCACATGGATGCAGGATATCATCGTACCACTGAAAGAGACGCCCAAGACGAATGAGAAGTTCTTCTATAGCACAGGCTGTTAGAGTGGCAATGAGCTTTTTGCTATTGGCTTTTGGCTGTTGGCCGACAGCTAACAGCCAAAAGCTAACAGCTACCCTGACGGGTGACATTCTGCTGGACCGCGGGGTGCGCAACGTTGTGGAAAAGAAGGGTATCGACCAGCTATTCTCAGCAGGTATCGACTCTGTGCTACAGGCGTCCGACGTGGTGGTGGGCAATCTGGAGTGCCCTGCTACCAAGGTCAAGGCACCCGTCTTCAAGCAATACATCTTCAGGGCAGAGCCGGAATGTCTGACAGCCCTGCAACGGCATGGCTTCACTCACTTGAATCTCGCCAACAACCACTCCATCGACCAAGGACGCGAGGGTTTGCTGGACACCTATCAGAACATCCTGAAGGCTGGCATGACGCCCTTTGGCGCTGGACGGAACATGCAGGAAGCCGTTCAACCCGTGCTGCTCAGCAAGACACCCAGACAGGTATGGCTCGTCGCTTCGTTGCAGATGGCACTGGAGAACTTTGCCCTTCTGCCCGACAAACCTTGCGTCAGTCAGCAGAGCATTGACTCGCTATGTCAGCGTGTTGCCCTGCTGCGTAGTACCGACCCGCAGTGTTACATCATCGTCAGCCTGCATTGGGGCTGGGAGAACCATGTGGAGGTGGTGCCTCGTCAACGCTATGATGCCCGCCAGCTGATAGAGGCTGGCGCCGACTGTCTGGTATGTCACCACACGCATACCCGTCAGCCGATGGAGACCTATCGTGGCAAGCCAATCTTTTATGGATTAGGCAACTTTATCTTCGACCCGCAACGGGATATCAATCGGCAAGGGGCTATTGTGCGCCTGACAATCACCGATAGTGACGCTGCAGCAGAGGAGATACCAGTCTATATTCATGGCTGCACGCCAACTCTATTGAGAAAAGAAACAAGTAAATTGTCAAATAACAAATTTTCAAAGGGTAAATAAAATATGATAAACCAAGAACTAT
>JAEEGG010004493.1_pt1 | contig 33765 bp, 27 predicted proteins | sample 9134161 | NCBI WGS metagenome assembly JAEEGG01 (sample SAMN16246543, study PRJNA631951) | gut metagenome | biome: gut microbiome; feature: rumen; material: CR-attached | host: Bos | place: Iran: Karaj | collected 2018-10 | reverse complement strand
AAACCACGAAGGTGCTCAGCGAAGCCGCCATCCGCGGCCGCGTCGACCACCTCGAGGGTCTGAAGGAGAACGTCATCTGCGGCCATCTGATTCCCGCCGGTACCGGCCTTGCCGATTACCAGGATATTGTGGTCGGCAGAAAGGATGAAGCCGTTCAGGATCAGTTGATGGATCTTTAATTGGTGAAGCGGCCCGCTCGGTTGAGCGGGCCGCTTTTTTTATTCTATTACCAATTCCACCGGACAGTGGTCGGAACCGAATATTTCGTTATGAATGTCGGTTGAGGCGATGCGGGGAGCGAGGTTTTCCGAAACCAGGAAATAATCTATACGCCAGCCGACGTTCCTTTCGCGCGCAGCCATGCGGTAACTCCACCAAGAATATTTGGCTTCGGAGGGATGTTGCGAACGCCATGTGTCGATGAATCCCGCGCCGAGAAGTTCCGTCATTTTTGCACGCTCTTCATCCGAGAAGCCGGCGTTCATGTGATTGGTATCCGGATTCTTCAGGTCGATCTCTTCGTGCGCGACGTTCATGTCTCCGCAGATTATAACGCCCTTCTTGGCGGCCAGCTTCGACACATAGGCACGGAATGAATCCTCCCAACGCATTCGGTAATCCAGTCGTCGAAGGCCGTCCTGGGAGTTGGGAACATAGGTATTGACCAGGTAGAAATCAGGCATTTCCAGAGTAACGGCGCGACCCTCGTGGTCGTGTTCGTCTTCGCCGAGACCGTATGACACGGAAAGCGGAACATGCTTGGTCCAGATTGCGGTGCCGGAATAGCCCTTCTTGTCGGCGTAATCCCAATAAGAAGTGTAACCAGGGAACTCCATGTCTATCTGGCCCGCCTGGAGTTTGGTTTCCTGCACGCAGAAGAAGTCGGCGTCGAGGTCCACGAAAATGTCCGCGAAGCCCTTTCCGGCCACGGCCCGCAGGCCGTTCACGTTCCAACTTATAAACTTGGTCATAGCCCTTTTTCTGACAGTACGATCGTAGCGAAGGAACCTACTCTATCGTCCATTCTACCCCGTCCTTCGTATCCTTCACGGTGATACCCAGCGCCTTGAGCGCATCGCGTATGGCATCCGAAGTAGCCCAGTCCTTGTTGGCCTTGGCCTTGGCACGCTCGGCGAGCACCATGTCCATAAGGCCGCTCACCACCTTGCCGGAACCGGCCTCGGCGGCTTCTTCGTCGCGAAGTCCGAGCACGCCGAACACTATGTCGTCGAAGATCTGCACCAGAGTGTCAACATCACCCGCGGCGAGCTTTATCTGCCCGGCCTTGGCGGAGTTGATTATGCGCACGGCTTCGAAGATGTGGGAGATGGCGACGGGTGTGTTCATGTCGTCGCAGAGGGCATCGTAGACGCCTTCGAAGACGGCCTTCACTTCCGGCAGGACTGCGGGGCAGGTGTCAGGCGCAACGGCATCCGAGAGCTCTCCGTAAGGGAGATCAGGAGCGTGCTTGCCAGCCATCGCATAAAGGTCCTTAGCGGCGGCCATCACCTTCTTGTAGGCCTTCTCGGAGGCCTGCAGGGCATCATTGCTGAAGTCCAGCGTGCCGCGGTAGTGGGCCTGAAGGATGAAGAAGCGTATGGTCATCGGACTGTAGGCACGATCCAGCTTGGGATGGTCGCCGGCGAAGAGCTGCGGGAGGGTGATGAAGTTGCCGAGGCTCTTGCCCATCTTCTGCCCGTTGATGGTAATCATGTTGTTGTGAACCCAGTAATGTACGCCCTGGGTGCCGCGGGAAGCCACGTTCTGGGCGATTTCGCACTCGTGGTGCGGGAACATCAGATCCATGCCGCCTCCGTGGATGTCGAACTCCTCCCCGAGGTACTTCTCTCCCATCACCGAGCACTCGAGATGCCAGCCGGGGAAGCCTTCGCTCCAGGGGGACGGCCAGTGCATGATGTGCTCGGGCTCGGCCTTCTTCCAGAGGGCGAAATCGAATGGCGCGCGCTTGTCGGACTGCCCGTCCAGGCTGCGGGTTCCTTCGAGGGTATCGTCGAGATTGCGGCCGGAGAGCACGCCGTAGTGGAACTTTTCGTTGTATTTGGCCACATCGAAATAGACGCTGCCGTTGCTGATGTAGGCCAGGCCGGCGTCCAGAATCTTCTTCACCGCCTCTATCTGCTCGACTATGTGACCGGAAGCGCGGGGCTCGATGGACGGAGGCGCGACGTTAAGCTGGCGCATCGCTTCGTGATAGCGCAGGGTATAGGCCTGCACCACCTCCATGGGCTCCAGCTGCTCCAGGCGGGCCTTCTTGGCGATCTTATCCTCACCTTCATCGGCATCATGCTCCAGATGCCCCACGTCGGTAATGTTGCGCACATAGCGCACCTTGTAGCCGAGGTGGCGGAGGAGTTTGAACAACACATCGTAGGTCACGCCCGGACGTGCATGGCCCAGATGGGCGTCTCCATAGACGGTAGGTCCGCAGACATACATGCCCACATGCCCCGGATTCACGGGCTTGAAGACTTCCTTGCTGCGTGTAAGAGTATTGGTGAGGAAAAGTGTTCGCATAGTGGATACAAATATAAGCATTATTCTGGTTATTTCTTTGCACAAACTTTGCGCAAGTTTTATTATCTTTGTGGTCATGAAGGAAATCAAACTGCAGGATATTGCCGGGAGGTGCGGTTGTTCGATCACGACGGTGTCCCGGGTGATCAACGGGCAAGCAAAAAAATACCGGATCGGAAAGCAGACGGCCGAGAGGGTGATGGCGGAGGTGACGGCGTGCGGATACATCCCGCCGTTTACGGCGCAGAGCCTGCGGCGGGGCGGGTCCGGCATGATAGGGCTGCTGCTGCCGTCCATCGCCAACCCCTACTTCGCCGACATGGCGGGATCCATCGTTCCCGAACTCTACAAGAACGGTTACACCGCAATCCTCATGGATACCATGGAAGACGAGACCCGTCTGGACGAGGCGGCGCGGGACCTGCTGCTGCGGCGCGTGGAGGGCATCATCGCCGTTCCCTGCGGCGATAAACCCGAGACCCTGGAGCAGATCAGCAAGGAGATTCCGGTGGTGCTGGTGGACCGCTACTACGAGCATTCTCCCCTCTCCTACGTATCTACAAACAACTTCAAGGGCGGAAACGACGCGGTGCGGCTGCTGATAGAGGCAGGGCACAAACGCATCGCCTGCATCCAGGGCGAGCGAGATTCCATGCCCAACAAGGAGCGCGTGAACGGATACATGCAGGCGATGAAAGACGCCGGCCTGAAAGACAATATCAAAGTCGTTGGCAACGAGTTCTCGGTTCAGAACGGATATCTGGAGACCAAGGTGCTGCTGAACGGGAGCAACCCTCCGACGGCCATCTTCGCCCTCAGCAACACTATACTGCTGGGCGCGCTGCGCGCCCTGAGGGAGTCTCCGTTCTCCGTGCCGGAAGACGTTTCGCTGGTGTCATTCGACGACAATATGTATATGGATTACCTGACTCCGCCCATAGCGCGGGTGAGCCAGCCGGTGGAGAACATGGCCAAGCTGGCGGTAAAAATCCTGTGTGACATGCTGGCCCAGCCTGACGAGCGGACGGCCAATTCCCAGATACGGCTGATGCCCACGGTGATCCTCGGAAACTCCGTCGCAAGGCCCAAATAGCACAAATTTTGCGCAAAATTACAACGCGCGCGCACTTGTTTTTGAATCGGCCCGGTAATTCTTTACCGGGCAAATTCATATATTCGCCCATACCGTTGAAATTGATAATCAAAACTATAACTCTATGAACAAGAAAATCCTCGTTATCGGCAGCAGCAACACCGATATGACAATCAAGGGGGACCGCCTTCCCGTTCCCGGTGAGACCGTGACCGGCGGCGTCTTTTATATGGGTCCCGGCGGAAAGGGTGCCAACCAGGCAGTGGCGGCGAAGCGCCTCGGCGGCGATGTGGAATTCATATGCAAGGTCGGGCGCGACATCTTCGGCGACAACGCCCTTGCCGGCTATGAGAAGGAAGGCATCGACATCTCGCACGTGATGCGTTCCGACAAGGCATCCGGCACGGCCCTCATCCTCGTGGACGAGAGCGGCGAGAACTGCATCTCGGTAGCCTCCGGCGCCAACGGCGACATCACCCCTGCCGATATAGACAGCGTGGCGGACGTCATCCGCAGCGCGGGCTTCCTCATCCTCCAGCTCGAGATTCCCGTGGAATCCGTGCTCCGCGCGGCGAAGATAGCCCACGAGGCCGGCGTTTATGTGATCCTGAACCCGGCACCGGCATGCGAACTGCCAAAGGAACTCTTCAAGTACATCTCCCTGATGACCCCCAACCGCACCGAGACGGCCTCGATGAGCGGACAGGAGATAATCGACGAGGACAGCCTCGCCCAGGCTGTGGAGGTGCTCCGCGGCTACGGCGTACAGGACTTCGTGGTCACCCTAGGCAGCAAGGGCTCGCTGGTGTTCAAGGACGGCAAGGCCGAGATGATTCCTTCGCTCAAGGTGAAGGCAGTCGATGCCACCGCAGCCGGCGACACCTTCTGCGGCGCCCTCTGCGTGGCCCTGTCCGAAGGCCTCAGCCTCACCGAGGCGGCGAAGTTCGCCACCAAGGCCTCTGCCATCACGGTCACCAGGCCGGGTGCGCAGAATTCCATCCCTACCAGAGACGAAATAAAGTAAACCTGAGGATATGAAAAGACTTATCGATATGATTGCTGCGCTGTGCCTGCTGCTTGCAGGGGCCACGGCCGCAGCGCAGACGAAGGACGTCAGCGGCCGCATCACCGGCAACGACGGCGAGGTTCTCGCCGGAGCGACGGTGCTGAACAACGCCAGCGGTGCCTGGGCGATTGCCGACGGCAACGGCCGCTACACCATCGCGGCAGCCAGCGGCAACACCCTCACCTTCGCATTCTTCGGCTACGACGACCTCACCCTCACGGTAGGAGCGTCGAACGTGCTGGATGCAGTGCTGCCCGCAGCGGCGTCCATGATGCTGGAAGAGACCGTGGTCATCGGCTACGGCAAGACAACCAAGAAGGAAATCACCGGATCCGTCGCCAGCCTGAAGGCGGAAGACCTCGACGTGGGCGCATTCACCAACGCAGGCGGCATGCTGCAGGGCAAAGTGGCGGGACTCTCCGTCGTCAACCCGGACGGCGGCGACCCCGAGGCATCCTTCCAGTTCATGCTGCGCGGAACCAACACCCTTAAAGCAGGGCAGGGACCGCTCATCATCATCGACGGCGTGATCGACGCCGATATCCGCAGCATCAACTTCCAGGAAGTGGAATCCGTGGACGTGTTGAAGGACGGTTCGGCGGCAGCCATCTACGGCACCCGCGGAACCAACGGCGTGGTCATTATCACCACCAAGCGCGCCCGCAGCGGCAACACCTCGGTGCAGTACGACGGACAGATGTCGGTGCAGACCGTAGCTGCAAGGGCGATGCCCATGACCGCAAGGGAATTCGAATACACCATCAAGAATTTCAGGCCCGGACAGTCGTTGAGCCTTTACGGTTCCGATACCGATTGGTTCAAGGAAATAACCCGCACACCTTTCAGCCATAAGCACAATCTGGCAGTATCCGGAGGCACCGAGCTGTTCTCGCACCGCACGGTGCTGAACATCGAGCAGAACCAAGGCTTGCAGATAGGAAACGAGGCGAGCAAATGGCTGTTCAAGACCAATATCCACCAGAGCACGCTCCAGGGCTGGCTCGATTTGGACTACAACCTCAGTTATACGATGCGCAAATCCTCGCCGGCAAACTACAGCGCATTCTATCAGGCGTTCATCCACAATCCTACCGAGCCCATCTACGACGAGACGGCCAAAGATTATGGCGGATACTTCACCGTTCCGGAAAATGGCTACTACAACCCCGTGGCACTTATCAAAGAGCGCTATGCGAACAAGGAGACCGGTTATCTTGGCGCCAATGCCCGCGCAACCCTCAACATCCTCGCGATCGAAGGGCTCAAGTGGGACAACTTCTTCAATTATTCCGCGGAGAATTATTTCAGCCAGACCTACAAGACCTCCTATTATCCCGGAGACATCGGAATGGGCGGCGTGGCATCGTCTTCCGCCGACAAATACACCAACTTCCAGTGGGAAAGCACCGTGCAGTATTCCAAGGTTTACGGCGATCATTCCATCCAGGGCATCATGGGATACACATGGCAGGAGCAGATGAGCTGGGATACGAGCATGGAGAACTACGGTTACGATACGGACTTCTATAAATGGAACAATATCGGAGCCGGCAAGGCATTGCAGGCAGGCATGGCGGAGATGAGCACAAGCCGCTCTTCCAGCCGCTACATAGCCTTCTTCGGCCGCGCCATCTACAACTATCAGGAGAAATACCTCGCATCCGTTTCGCTCCGCCGGGACGGCTCCAGCCGCTTCGGCAAAGACCATAAATGGGGATGGTTCCCGGCCATCAGCGCAGGTTGGCGCATCAGCAAGGAACCCTGGCTCCAGAACGTCAAATGGCTCAGCGAGCTCAAGCTCCGCACCGGATACGGCGTGACCGGAAACCAGGATTTCGGCAACTACAAGTCGCTGATGCTCATGAGCTCCGGCACCAACTTCTTCTACGACGGCAAATGGGTCAAGTCCTATGCTCCCGCATCGAACGCCAACCCCGACCTCGGATGGGAGAAGAAGAGCGAATTCAATGTCGGTGTCGACTTCTCGGTGCTCAACGGGCGCCTGGGAGGCACGATCGATTATTACTACCGCCTGACCACCGACCTTCTCTACGATTATACGGTGCCCGTGCCCCCTTACGATTACAAGTCCCTGTTCACGAACGTCGGCTCCATCAGCAACACGGGTATCGAGCTGTCCATCAACGCAATCCCCGTCAAAACCAAGAACCTGATGTGGTCCACGAGTTTCGTTGCGGCACATAACGAGAACAAACTGATTTCGTTCACCAACGAACAGTTCAAGGATGCCGAATACCTTACCGGATGGGACGGCGACCCCATCAATGCCAACCTCGTCCGCCTTATCGAAGGCGAGAGCCTCGGGTCTTTCTATGCCCCGATATGGAAGGGTGTCGGCTCCGACGGGAAAGACCACTTCGAAAACGAATCTGCGGCAACCGGCAAGGTGGCTGAATCGAAATGGAGCAGGATAGGCACTGCTTATCCCGATGTCACTCTCGGTTGGAGCAACACCGTCAAGCTGCACGACTGGACTTTCAGCATGACATGGCGCGGATCGCTCGGCGGTTTGGTCTACAACACTTACCGCGCCCACTATGAGAACGTGAACGAGATCGGGCTCAAGAACATTATGAGTTCCTGGCTGGACGACACTTCCTTCACTGGCAAGATACTCTATTCTTCCAAGTATCTCGAGGACGCCAGCTATCTGAAACTCGACAATATCTCCGTAACCTACGATGCGCCGATAAAGAACAAGTACGTTCACGCTGCGAGGGTGTTCGTTTCCGGGCAGAATCTTCTCTGCATCACCGGTTACAAGGGCGTGGATCCGGAAGTCAGCCTCTCCGGACTTGCCCCCGGACGCGAAAGCACCAGCTATTATCCCCGCACCAGGACTTTCACCCTTGGCCTCTCACTCACATTCTAAGCAGCACCGGATATGAAAAAGATACTATTTATGGTTATGTGCCTGGCCGCAGCGGCCTGCACCAACCTTGACGAGCAGATTTACTCCAAGATAGAGAAAGACAGTTTCTTCACCTCCGAAGAGCAGTTTGCAAAGTATTCGGCGAGAGCTTATTCTTCCCTCCAGCACTGGGGGACCGAGAAGAGCTACTGGAGCTTCGACATGGAGATTACCGATGAGATATGCACTCCTTTCAATCCTAACGGAGGATGGGGGAATGCAAACAACGGCCGTTACATCGAGGTCCAGACCCATGATATATCCAACAGCAATTCCCTTCTCGAGCCCGCATGGGACTTCTGTTTCAACGGTATTTCCGCATGTAATGACGTACTGGACACGTTCAACTCCGTCGACAGGGACTTCGATGCGAAGAATCGAGTGATCGCGGAAGTGAAGGTGCTGAGGGCTTTCTATTATTTCATGGCCATCTGCTATTGGAAGAACGTTCCTTACGCCATCACCAAGAAGATTGAAGGCTACCCGGAGAAGAAAGACCGTCAGTTCATCTTCAGCTTCATAGAGAAAGAAATCAAGGACAACATAGATTACCTCGCCGTCGAACCGACCACCACCTACTATGGGCGCGTGACGAGGGGCGTCGCTGATTTTGTGCTTGCAAAGCTTTATCTCAACGCTGAATTCCTGGTCGGCACGCCAAAATGGGCGGAAGCCGAGGCGGCCTGCAAAGACATCATGACCGCAAACAAGGGAGCGAGCTATTACAAGATCGTCGATGATTACAAGAGCATTTTCGCAATCAAGAACGAGTTCAACGAAGAGGGCATCTTTGCCATTCCCTACAGCACGGTCTACACCACATCCGACCACTATGCCTTCCTGCTCTACATCTCCACCCTTCCTCCGAACCTCTGCGAGCCTCTCGGCATTGCGGCAAAGGCTTGGGACGGATATGTGGGACAGCCGGACTTCCTGGACAGCTATGATGCCAGCGACAAGCGCAAGGCCTGGACATGGATGTACGGACAGATGTATGATATCAACGGCAACGCCCTTACAATCGAAGTCCCGGATCCGGCAAACCCCGAGAACGGCATTGTCGTTCCTTATATCATAGAAACCGATTTCCCGGAATCCACCTTCGATAACACCCAGCGCACGCATCTTCAGGGCGCCCGCATTGGAAAATGGGCGTTCCAGAGCGACATGACGCTTACTGGCGGACAGGTTGGCATGGAAAATGACGTTTATCTGATGCGTTACGCCGACGTGGTGCTCATGTACGCCGAGGCGATGGTTCGCCAGAACAAGGGCGGAGAAGTGATAGGGAACGCTGACCTCGACAAGATCCGCACCCGCGCCGGACTTCCTTTATTTACGGCCGAGACCCTCACCCTCGACAACCTCTATCAGGAGCGCTCCCATGAGCTGGCAGTCGAAGGATGGCACCGCCAGGACATGATCCGCTTTGACAAGTACCTCGCTGCCTGGTGGGGCAAACCTGCCATGGATGAGAATGATTACGATCTTCCTATCCCCAAGGCTGCGAAAGCCGCAAATCCCAACCTGAAGTAAGATGAGAAAGATCCTTTACATACTTACGGTACTTCTGCTCGCGGCATCCTGCTGCCAGCAGAAAGAGATTACCCGCACGGAACTCAAGGACAAGATCGCCGGCGCGTGGATAGGGCAGATGGTGGGCAACATCTACGGTCTCGAATACGAGAACAAGTTCGTGGACGAGCCCGGCGAGGGCCCCTTCGTGTTCAACAAGGCCATACGCAAGATGACCGCAGTGGACGGAGCTTTCTCAGATGACGACACCGACGTAGAGTATCTCTATCTGCTCATGATGGAGAAGTACGGCGTCGACCTCACATACGCCCAGATCAAGGAAGGATGGATGTATCACATCAGGGACCGCGTCTGGCTTGCCAACCGCGCAGCCCTGGGCCTGATGCACTATGGCTTCACCCCGCCACTCACCGGCGACAAGCGCTACAACCCCCACTGGTTCCAGATCGACCCCCAGCTCATCAACGAGATCTGGGCATACACCGCTCCCGGCATGCCGGCATACGCCGCAGGCATTTCCGACTGGGCGGCACGCATCACCTCCGACGACTGGGCTGCATCTCCCACCGTGGTCTACGGTGCGATGTACTCCGAGGCCTTCTTCGAGAAGGACATCCCAACCCTCGTGAAGCACGCGAAGGCGTATTTGCCGAAAGGTGACCGCTTCCGCCATGTGATAGACGAGTGCCTGGCCCTGTGGAAGCAGTATCCCGATGACTGGAAGGCAGCCCGCAAGGTGATTGCCGACGAGCTCTACGTGAACGAGCCGGATATCACCCGCAGCATCTGGAACGCCGACCTGAACGGCGCCCTGGGCATCCTGGCCTTGCTTTACGGTGGCGGCGACATCGAGCAGACCCTGCTCATCGGCTGCGCCCTCGGATTCGACTGCGACAACCAGACGGCCACCATCTGCGGCCTGTTGGGCGTCATCAACGGCGTGGGGAGCGTTCCGCTGGACCGCGCCATGCCGGCCGAATTCCCCCACTGGACCAAGCCCTTCAACGACCGCTACATCAACGTGACCCGTTACGACATGCCGGATGCCTCCATCGAAGACATCATCGAGCGCACCGTTGTACTGGCAGAGAAGAACATCCTCGCCCGCGGCGGCAAGGTGCGTGAGGAGAACGGCGAGAAGATCTACACCATCAACACCAGGGCACTCTTCAAGGCACCCGTGGAGGCGAGTGCGACGTTCACCCTTCCTGAGAAGGTAGGACGCAACCTCGCACCCGAGGCGGCCGAGATCCTCACCCTCACCCGCGAGACCGACAGGGCTACGCTGGATTCCTGCTGGCTCACCATTCCCGTGAGCTACCGTGCCTACACCGTGGACGTGATCAACGACGGCGTGGTCGGCGGCCCCGGCGCAGCCTTCTACTCCCTTGGCAGCAAATCCAACGCTCCCAAGCAGGATTACTTCGGCTACCGCTGGAACGAGCCTGTCACTACCGACATGATCTCTTTCCACTACGGCCCCCTCGAGGAATTCGGCGGCTGGTACAGCAACCTCCACCCCGAATATCTGGATGAGAACGGCAACTGGGTGGCCCTGGATGCCAAGGTCACTCCCGACTGGCCCTCCACCGACGAGGTCTTCTTCCAGCCCCACAACGGAGAATTCATCTTCACCTTCCCCAAGGTTACCACCACCGCGGTACGCGTGATCGGCGATGACGCCATCCTGATCCATTGGCACAAATACACCAAGGCCGTATCCGCCTTCATTTCCATAACCGAACTCGAGGTATATGAAGCCAAGTAGAATCATACTCGCAGCCGCACTCGCGCTTGCCGCCTGTTCCGCTCCCAGGTCCACCGAGACCACCCTCACGAAGGATGCGCTGATGGACAAGATAATGGGCGGATGGGCCGGACAGACCATAGGCGTGGTCTACGGCGCACCTACGGAATTCAAGCACCAGGGCACACTCATCCCCGACAATCAGCCGATTTCGTGGGGAGAGGGCTATGTGAAGCACTGGTGGATACGCAAGCCCGGGCTCTTCGACGATGTCTACAACGACCTGACCTTCGCCGAGGCTTTCGAGCAACTGGGCCTGGACTGCAGCGCCGAGGATCTCGCAAAGCGTTTCGCCTACGCACCTTATCATCTGGCGCATGCCAACCAGGCAGGCCGATACAATGTGCGGCAGGGCATCATGCCCCCCGAGTCCGGCAACTGGCTGAACAACCCGCACGCCGACGACCTGGACTTCCAGATCGAAGCCGACTTCGTGGGCTTGATGGCCCCCGGGATGATTCAGCAGGCGCTGGAGATAGCAGATAAAGTGGGGCATATCATGAACAGCGGCGACGGATTCTACGGCGGCGCGTTCGTGGGCGGCCTCTACTCCGCAGCGTTCATCGAGAACGATCCGGCCAGGATCCTGGACATGGCGCTGGAAGGCATCCCCGCCGAAAGCACCTTCTACCAATGCATCGACGACGTGCGCAAGCTCCATAAGAAGTATCCGCGCGACTGGAAGCAGTGCTGGTTCGAGATCCTCAAGAAGTGGGGCTCGGACACCGGCTGCCCCAAGGGCGTGTTCCTGAGCTTCGACATCGATGCCAAGATCAACTCTGCCTACGTGGCCATGGGCCTGCTGTACGGCGAGGGTGACTTCGGCAAGTCGATGGAGATAGCCACGCGCTGCGGGCAGGATTCCGACTGCAACCCCGCCACCGTGGGCGGCGTGCTCGGCGTGATGCTCGGCAAGAGCGGTATCCCCGCCTTCTGGCGCGAGCCCCTGGATGAGATCTGGGACCTCGATTTCGAAGGCACCGACGTTTCCCTGGCCAAGGGTTCCATATATTCTTTCAACCAGGCCCTGCAGCTGATAGAGAAGAACGGCGGCAAGGTGGGCGAGACGGAAGTCACCATCCCCGCCGCCCCCGTGAAAGTGCTGCCCCTCGAGCAGAACTTCACCAACACCTATCCCATCTTCCGCGACCAGAAGGATGCGTGGATGGAAAAGGAGTACGAGTTCGATTTCAGCGGCAACGGTTTCTGCATCTGGGGTAACCTGGTGTGCCTGCGCGGCATCAGCAAGGGCTACGCGGACCGCGTGTCCAAGAAGCACGTGGGCTCCGAAGTCTTCGCCCTGGCGGAGGAGGCCGACCCGTACGTGGCCGAAATCGAGGTCTGGATAGACGGCGAGCTGGACCAGGTGTCCATCCTTCCGATGAAGGGCACCTCCCGCAAACTCGAACCGGCCTGGAAGTACCTGCTGCCGGAAGGCAGGCATACGGTAAGAATGATCTGGCGCAATCCGGATCCCGACCAGTACCTGCTGAGAATCAACGCGATACAGTATTATTCCGAGAATCCGGTAACGGACGTTTACTATCATAACTGATGAAGAACAGACTCATACTCCTATCCCTCCTGGCACTGGTCGCCTGCACCCAGGCGTCCGGCATCAAGTACGGCCAGACCGTCCGCATGGACGAAGACGAGATGATGGACCGCATCCGCGGCGGTTGGTTCGCACAGACCATAGGCTGCACATACGGAGGCCCCACCGAATTCAAGTTCAAGGGCGGGCTGATCCAGGATGCCGAACCCATCTTCTGGAGCGACAGCTACATAGAGGAGACCTTCGTGGAGGATCCCGGCCTGTACGACGATGTGTACATGGACCTGACCTTCCTGGAGGTGATGGCGGAACTGGGTATCGAGGCTCCCGCCTCGGAGTTCGCCGACCGCTTCGCGAACGCCCCCTACAAGCTCTGGCATGCCAACCAGGCCGCCCGCTACAACATCCTGAACGGACGCGGAGCGCCTGAATCCGGCCACTGGAAATACAACCCGCACGCCGACGACATCGACTTCCAGATCGAGGCCGACTTCATCGGCATGCTCACCCCGGGCCGTCCCAACGACGCGGCTGCCATCGCAGACCGCATCGGCCACATCATGAACTACGGCGACGGCTGGTACGGCGGCGTGTACGTGAGCGCCCTGTACTCGCTGGCATACATCTGCGACGACATCCCCACCATAGTCCGCGAGGCCCTCAAGACCATTCCCGAGGGCACCAAATTCCGCAGCGCTATCGAAGATGTGATCCGCTTCCACGCCAAGTATCCCAAGGACTGGAAGGCCTGCTGGTTCGAGGTGGACAAGCGCCACGCATTCGACGTGGGCTGCCCCGAGGGCGTCTGGAACGGCTTCAACATCGACGCCGTAATCAATTCAGCATACGTGGTAATCGGGCTGCTCTACGGCGAAGGGGACTTCGAAAAGACCATGGAGATATCCACCCGCTGCGGGCAGGACTCCGACTGCAACCCCGCATCTGCCGCAGGCATTCTGGGCGTCATGCAGGGCTACAAAGCCATCCCCGAGAAATACCGCAGGGGAGCAGATGCCATCGCGGATCTTCCCTTCCCCTATACCACCCTCAGCCTCAACACGGCCTGCGAGGAGAATCTGCGGCTGATGAAAGAGACCGCCGGGTGCAACGTAGAGGATAAAGATTTCATCTTTACAACTGAAGAACCAGTGGCAGTGCGCTATGAGCAGTCGTTCGAAGGCATCGTTCCGGTCGGGAAAGTCGTGCTCAAAAAACGCTTTTCCGACGAGCTGACGCTTGAATTCGAAGGCAACTCGATCGTGGTGGAAGGCAGCGTGGTGAAGACGGGGCACGACGAGAGCGACTACCGTGCCCGCCTCCAGGCCTTCCTGGACGGCGAATTGGTAGAAGAGTTCGTGATGCCGTACGACTACATCACACGCAAGTATGAGGTATTCTCGAGATATTGCTTCGGAAGCGGCCGCCACACGCTGACACTGAAACTGTTGAATCCTCACAAGGATTATGAGATTAACGCACAGGAAATGGTGATTTATGATGAAAAATAGAATTGGACTGTTTTTCTTTGCAGTGCTGTTGAGCACATGCGCCTGCAACGGCAACAAGGAACATGAACTCCCTCCCGTGAACAATGTTCCGTTCGAAAGATACACTGCCGATCTTACTTTCAGAAGCAAGTTGCTCCATTCGGTCATCAAATATGACATCCTCCTGCCGGACGGCTACGACAAGAATACCGATAAGCGCTATCCGGTCGTTTACGCTTTCCATGGATACGGCGACAACAACAATTCCTGGAACGGGCAGTATATGAAGGGAGAATCGAAGATCAAGTCCCTTGAGGCTGACGGCCTGGAGCCCATGATCTATGTTTTCCCCATGGGATACACCACTTACTGGTGCGACTGTTACGACGGGACTTTCCCGTACATGACGATGCTGGCAGAAGAATTCATTCCGTTCATCGATGATAATTACAGGACCATCGCTGACAGGAACCACAGGGCGACCATAGGCTACTCCATGGGTGGTTTCGGCGCCATGGTCGTCGCGATGAAGCATCCGGAACTCTTCTCGATGAGCGCTCCTCTCAGCATGTCGTTCCGCACGGACGAACAGTATATGGCCGAATCCCAGAACGGCTGGAACAACCAGTGGGGCAAGGTCTTCGGAGGCATCGGAGAAAGCGGCGCAGGGCGTTTGACAGAGTATTACAAGGCCCATTGTCCCCTTCACCAGTTCACCGCGGAGAACAAGAGCAAGTATTCATCCGTCCACTGGTTCCTCACATGCGGAGACAACGAACAGCAGCTGCTCATCGCCAACGACGACCTCCACGTGATGATGCGCGATAACGGCTATGAGCACGAATTCCGTGTATGGGACGGCGGTCACTCCACGACATACTGGAGGGACGCCATGGAGGAGGTGCTCCCCTGGTTCTCCTTCCTGATGGCAGGTAAAACCGGCTGGCAGAGGACTATGAAGACCTTTTCCGTACCCGAAGGCGTCACCCTTAATTCGGAGGGCGTCTACGAATCCAAGGCATACACCGATGGCGGACGCAAAGAAGGGACTGCAATCTATTTCTTCCATGAAGGCCTGGAGGCATCCTTGCTGAAAGACGCCATTTCCGTCCTTCAGGACGGCATGGGTTCGAAGAAAATCGTCATCCTTCCTTGCGATCTCGAGAAGAAGAGCGTCTCGGAATGGGTTACGTACTATAAAGACATTTATCCGGCATCCGCGCAGCATGCTTTGGCTGTCGGAAAGGCCGGAGAAAACGTTTTCAAGTGCAAGGAACTGTTCTCCGCCCTGTATTTCGACAATGCATATCTCGGCAAGAGCATCGAAGCTGACAAGGACCGTTTCTTCTACATCGGTCAATGCGATGACGGGGATGAATACGCTTCGGCCAACGCCCTCTACAAATCCTGCAAGAAAGAAGGTGCATCCTTCGAATACAGGTGCAGGAACCATCTGAACGATGCACGCAAAGATTTCCTGACCGGAATCGTATATGTAAAATCCAACTTACACAATATTTAATCATTAACCTTTTAATCAACAAAACAATGAAAAAAGTATTATTTGCTTTGGCATTCCTCGCAGTTGCAGCAGCTGCTTTCACCGGATGCAAGAAAGAAGAAAAGCAAGACGACAAGGTCGTCAAGCGCGTTACCATGTGCGGTGACAAATGGGACAAGTACTATGTCACCTACAACGAGAATGGCACCATCAGCGCCGTTCAGCGTAACTTCGATGAAGAAAAGAACTACTGGGAGAAAGAGTGGCTCTTTACCTGGGACGGCAAAAACGCCACCGCGGAGTACAAGGAGAAAGGTGTGAAGAAGGGCGACAGGGATTGCGTCTTCACCTTCGGCGACAACGGCTATCTTTCAAGCTATGCAAGCCACTGGGGCGACACCTGGGGATTCACCTATGACAAAGACGGCCATGTGACCAAGATCGTCAGGGTCGACAAGGACAACGCCGTCAAGGCAAATTGCGTTTGGGAAAAAGGCAACCTCGTAAAATGGAGCCGCTTCGTAGAAAAGACCAATGCCGAGACCGGTGAGAAGTATATGGCTGAGGAGTGGAAACTCCAGACCTTCACCGCAGAAGAGAACATCGCAGGTATCTTCCCCGATGCAACCGACAAGGCAGACGTGAATCGCTGGATGTTCGAGGTCGGCTACTGCGGCAAGGCTTCCAAGAACCTTCTTGACGAAGCAGTCTGGGAAGGCGCAAAAGAATCCGCCGTTCAAACCTACGAAAAGGATGACGACGGCTTCGTGACCGTTGTCAGCAAGGTATACGGCACCGGTGAGCCCGAGCTCTATTACTACGAGTGGGAAAAGATCAAGAAGTAATTATTCTTGCCTGATTCAAAAAAAAAGGCTGCCCGTCCGGCAGCCTTTTTTTTGTTTAGCGCTTCGAGGTAACCTCGCGTTCGTATTTCTCGATGGCCGGAATGAATTCCTCGCCGACGGGAACTCCGTTCTTGAAGTTAAAGTAATCGAACACTGCGCCGAAAGGCAGGGTCTTGGCCTCCTCGAGGAGGGCGAGCTTCTGGAAGCCCTTGCCTTCTGCCTCGTATTCGCGGAGCTTTGCGAGAGGCTCGAGCAGGGCGCTGAGGATGCACTTCTGCGTGGCGCGGGTGCCGATGATGTAGGCGCCGATGCGGTTGATGGAAGCGTCGAAGTAGTCCAGGCCGACATGTGCGCGGTGCAGGGCCTCGGAACGGACCAGTTCCTTGAAGAAATCGAGCGTCATGTCGTTCATGATGGTCACGTGGTCGGAATCCCAGCGGACGGGACGGCTGACGTGGAGCATCAGTTCAGGAACATAGAGCAGCAGGGAGCTGACCTTGTCCGCCACATTCTCGGTGGGCTCGTAGTGGCCGGTGTCGAGGGTGTAGATGACCTTGCGGGATGCGCAGTAGCCTTCGAAGAAATCCATCGAACCGACGGTGTAGCTCTCCAGGCCGATGCCGAAGAGTTTCGCCTCGACGCAGCTCTTCATTCCGGGCATATCCTCCTTCAGGATGGTATCGAGGGATTCGGCAAGGATCTCGCGGTACTTCTTGCGGTTCACGGTGTAATCCTTCTGTCCGTCGTGCACCCAGATGTTCATGATGCAGGGGTCGTTCTGGGCCTTGCCCATAGCGTCCGCGATCTTGCGGCAGCGTATGGTATGGTCGATCCAGAAATCACGGATTGCCTTGTCGGGGTTGGCAAGCGAAAGGTCTCCGCTCTTGGGATGGCCGAAGGAAGTGGAGTTGAAGTCCAGCTTGAAGTTGTTGGCCTTCGCCCAGTCGATCCAGCTCTGGAAATGTTCTACGCCGACTTCGTTGCGGTCGACGAACTTGCCGCCGAAGTCTCCGTAGATCTCGTGGAGGTTCACACGGTGGTTGCCGGCGAGCAGGGTCTTCACGAACTCGAGGTCCGCACGTACTTCGTCGATGTTGCGGGCACGGCCGGGATAATTGCCGGTGGTCTGGATGCCTCCGGAAAGACCGGCCTTGCTTTCGAATCCCATAACATCGTCGGTCTGCCAGCAATGTAGGGAAATCTGCTGCTTCTCAAGTTCGGCGATAGCCTTGTCGGTATCTACACCGAGGGCGGCATAGCGCTCTTTCGCATAAGCGTAGGCGCTCAGGATGTTTGCTTCTTTCATATATTAAAATGATTTGACTTTGAATTCTCTGGATATGATCTCGCGCATGGCCCAGCGGTCGCGGACGATGCCGGCGGCCTTGGCCTGCATCATCAGGTTGCCGATCGCGGTTGCCTCTGTGGGGCCTGCCACGACCTTTACGCCGGTGGCTTGAGCGGTGAGGCGGCTCATAGTGTCGTTGGCGGATCCTCCTCCGATCACGTGGAGGGTGTCGATGGTGAAGGATGCCTGCGCGCGCAGGATCTCCAGCACCTCGTGGTACTTGGCAGCGAGGCTGCAGTAGATGCAGCGAATCATCTCGGCGTCGTTCTCCGGAACGGGCTTGCCGGCCTTCTGCAGCAGGGCGCTGATGGCCTTGGGCATGTCGGCGGGGTTCGCGAGGGTGGGATCGTCCGGATCGATTATGCCCTTGAAGTCGGCCGCGGCGTTCGCCATGGCTTCGATCTCGGGATAGGTGTATGTGCGGCCTTCCTTTGCCCAGGACTTGCGGCTCTGTTCGAGCAGCCACATGCCGGTGATGTTCTTGAGGAAGCGCGTGGTGCCCTCGATTCCGCCTTCGTTGGTGAAGTTCAGGCGGCAGGTCTCGGCGGAGATGAGGGGTCTGGGGGATTCTATTCCCATCAGGCTCCAGGTGCCGCTGCTGAGGTATGCGAAGTGGGGATTCGCGGCAGGCACGGCGGCGATTGCGGAGGCGGTGTCGTGGCCGGCGACGGCGATCACGGGCACCTGACCGATGCCGGTTTCGTCGGCGATTTCCTTCTTCAAAACTCCAACTTTTGTTCCCGGCTGCACTATCTCGGGCAGGATGTTCGGGTTGATGCCCAATCTTTGAAGGAAGGGCTTCTCGAACTGGCGGGTGTTCTGGTTCATCATGCCGGAGGTGGAAGCATCGGTGTACTCGCATACCATCCTGCCGGTGAGCATGTAGGACAGCAGGTCCGGCATGAACAGGATCTTGTCTGCCTTGAGCAGGGGCTCGTATCCCGCCTTCTTCTGAGCATAGAGCTGGAAGATGGTGTTGAAGTTCATGATCTGGATGCCGGTGACGCCGTAGAGCTCGTCGCGCGGGATGATGCCGAACACCTCTTCGGGTATGCCTTCGGTGTAGGGGTCGCGGTAGGCCCTGGGCCACTCCAGAAGGTTTCCGTCGGCTCCGATGGCGCCGAAATCAACACCCCAGGTGTCTATGCCGATGGATTCTATCTTGTAACCAAGCTCGGCTGCGCGCTTGAGGCCGGCCTTCAAGTGGCCGAAGAGTTCGTCGGTGTTCCAGTGGAAACGCCCGCACTTTTCCTGGGCCCCGTTGGGGAAGCGATGGATCTCTTCCATCGAGAATTTACCGTCCTCGAAACCGCCCACAATGGCGCGTCCGCTGGTGGCGCCAAGGTCGAAAGCGAGAAATTTGTGATCTGTGTTCATGGTCTTTTAATTATGCAGTTCTCAAAGTTATCTATTCCAAATTGTTTTTTAACTTTGCAGTGCGACCACAAAACTTTGAGAAATGACCTCTATTCATTTGAAATATCTCGCCGTAAATCCTTTCGATCTTGACTGGGGCCTTGCCGTAAACTCCGTCGGACGGCAGGAAATCGCCGAGCACACCCCCTATCCACCGGCCAACCATCCTACCAGGTATCTATTCTCCCCGGAGAGGGGCCGCGTGCTTAACGAGTATCAGCTGCTCTACATCACTTCCGGTCGGGGGACTTTCTCCTGTGACACCCTGGGACGGGAGCGGAAGATAGGAGTTTCGGCAGGGACGGTCATCATGCTGTTCCCCGGCGAATGGCACAACTACAGGCCGGATCCTGAGACGGGATGGACGGAGTATTGGATAGGCTTCAAGGGTTCGCAGTCCGACCTGTTGGTGGATAAGGGTTTCTTCAGCAAGAACAGGCCGGTGATGAAGGTTAGCTTCCACGACGACATCGCCGACTGCTACACCAAGGCCATCAACATTGCGGAGAGCCAGAAATCCGGCTTCCAGCAGGCCCTCTCAGGCATTGTGAGTTCGCTGCTTGGGATGATCTACTATTACAACAAGAACGAGAGTTTTATGGAGTCGAATACGGACAGGATGATTGCGCGCGCCAAGATGATCGTTGCGGAGCAGCTCTTCTCAATCGATCCCAAGTCGCTCGCCGACCAGCTGTTCGTGAGTTATTCTTCGTTTAGGCGGACTTTCAAGGAATACACCGGATTCTCCCCCGCGAAATACATCCTGAACGTGAAGATCAACCAGGCGAAGGAACTCCTCACCAATTCATCTTCCGAAATCAAGGAAATCGCCTTCAACCTCGGCTTCGAGAACACCGACTACTTCTTCACTGTCTTCCGCCGCCTCACCGGCCAGACCCCTCTGGCGTATCGCGCCGAAACCCAGGGAAGGAAACTGTAATCTTCAAACCATCCTATGGAAACCAAGAAGTGTTCATCTTGCCATCAAGAGAAACCAATCTCTGATTTTTACCCGCAACGCAGCCACAAGTACGGGGTGATGAGCATGTGTAAGGAATGTTTCAACAGGTTCTGTATGGAAAGGTGGAAGAACCGGAAGATTAAATATATCAGGATGATGGGAGGCAAATGCCAATCATGCGGTCTGGAATTAAACGACAGCAATTACTGTGTGTTTGACTTTCACCATTTAGATCCACAAGAAAAGGAATTTGTGTGGACGAAACTCAGGTTATTATCAGATTCTCGGATTCAAGAGGAATTGTCCAAGTGCAAGTTGCTATGTGCAAATTGCCATAGAATGGTCCACATCTCGTCCGTGTTAGAGAATGGTTTGGTCACATTCTGGGCCTTGCTCAAGTTGAAGTAGGTCTGCGAGAGCGCGGACGTGCTGGCCGAAGACCGCGTGCTGCCCGAAACCCGCCCCGGCTTACGCAGTTTTTTCCGATTGATGCAACGCTGGCGCCTCTGTGTGCATCTTAATAGCGATACTTAAAACTGATGCACAATGAAGCGCTTACAGATATTTTTGGCGATTATTTTTTCGGCGATACTTTAAAGACTGACTGTTAACTGGAGGTCCGTGCACAAAAACGCTGGTTTTTGTGCACGGACTATTTATTTGATATATCCGCCCGGATAGTGATCCACATCGAAATAGACATCCGGGAGCTGGATGGTGGAAATTGTGGCCGAAGAAATGCTCACGTATCCGAGCCCGCCTTTCACGTTTGAAGGGAAAAGGGTTGGCTCATACACTATCGGAAGGGCAGGGCCGTTGCTATCGTATTCCACCGCCATGAAATAACGCCAGGTGTCGTACGGGATTGACTCAAATTTGATGTCCAGCCATTGATGCATGCACCACAACTCGGAATACTGAATATCATTTTCGGGATCGTAATACGCCGACATGGTTGGAGGATTAAAACCCAGTGAATAAGTATTTGCCCCCCATGTCCCCATCTTAAGGCACAAAGTCAGAGTGTACCGTTGCCCATCGAAAGAATCGTCGGAGCACATATTAAAGTCGTTTACGGAATCCCGCTCATTCCAGGGCAGACGCATCGCCGGCTCAAGCAGGTTAAACACATCCAGAGATTTGGGGCCGAGTTCTATTGTGTATCCGGGTTTAAAGCCGAAATCCGGTCTGATTTCCTTTACCAACACGTATTGCGCCCGAGTTTGTATATTCACCCTGTAGGCATTCCTCTCTCCTCCGGGATCAGCTAAGGTCAGGAAGGTTTTTAAAAAGGTCTTGGTCTCCCTGTTGCCATAATCATCGTAAGTAAGGTTTACCTTATCACCGTAACTCACGCTTAGCACATCCGGAAGAGCAGGCGCCGTACCGCTGACTTCACAAACACCGAGCTCACTTTCTACAGTGAGGTATAAATCATCACCAGGGGCGAATTTGCCCCTGAGAATATAATCTCGGGATTTCATATATGATTTCGCTTTTTCCGGCTCGGAGCATACGGCTTCCCGGATACCGTTCACATATAGAGTCAGCTTGACCGTTTCGGGCGGCGACACTATCCCCCTGGCTGCAGAAGAAGATACTATGGTGATTGTATGTAGAGTGTCAGATGAACACAAGGACCCGTTAACCACCAGCACCGTGTCGGCACCCTCTGTAGGAAGAACAAGTTCCGAAGTGCACGATAACGCCACAAAAGGTAAAAACATTATTATCTTTTTCATTAGAACCTGTATATATAATTGAAAGACGGTACAAAAATCAGGAAGGATGTCTGGCGCACCTTGACGCGGGCGAAATAATCCTTTTCCGCATTTCCGAAAGCACTCCCATTCACATCATACTCCAATACGTTGGGGTTCCTTCGCGCATACACATTGTATACCCCAAAGTTCCAAATACGTTCGCCATGTTTTTTTTGCTTTCGCAGATTTATGCTCAAATCGAGATGATGGTTTGGCGGGAGGCGGTAATTCCCTTTTTGAGGCACGTAAGAAGTATAACGTTCGTATCCATTGTAGTTTACAACAGCCGTAGTCCTTGTCGGGATGCTCATTGCAACCCCGCTTGCAAAAAACCACGTAGCCCCAAGGTCAATACGCTCGCCGAACTTGTGGTTTGCACAGATGACCAGCACATGTCGACGGTCGTAATGACTTGGAAACCAGCGGCCTTCGTTAACGCTACCATCCCTGTAAATACGATCCGACTTCCCAAGGGAATAAGAGATCCATCCAGTTGTTGCTCCCTCTGTCTTACGCATGAGTAATTCCAGACCGTAAGCGCGTCCATGCCCCATCGCCACTCCCCTGTCCCAGGTCGCAGATCCCATGGAGGCAACCGCAGCATCTTTGTAATCAAGCACGGACTCCATCTCTTTCCAGTAGGCATCAACAGAGAACTCCCATGAAGGTAATCCGGTCCATACCACGCCCGAATTGACCTGATCTGAAGTTACGGGACGGATATTGCGTGTAACGGGTACCCACATATCAGTCGGCAGTCCTATGCTGCCAGAAGACAGGCGGTGTATGTACTGCGCCATCCGGGAGTATCCCGCCTTGAGAGCCACTTCGCTGCTCACATCGTATCGGGCGGACACTCTCGGCTGCGGATCGAAATAAACCTTTCCCTGGCATGCAAACAGGGCGAGGTGCACTCCGGCATTAACACGGAGGTGCTTTCCTATCACAAAATCATCTTCTGCGTACATGGAATATTCCTGCCCCAGCATGCGGAAACTGTCGGAAGATCTTGCCGTAGTATCGCGTTCGGGGCTGGAAGAATCCGTTACCTCGATACTTGTAATTCTGCTGCTCGGATGATAACTGTGCAAGGTTGCCGAAGCGCCAAAGCGCACGGAATGAGTCGGAAGCGGATCCCAACTGAAATCTATCTTGGCCCCATAGTCCAAGATCCCAGTATTTAGGTTGTAATCATCGTAATTGGAAGAAACAATGCCGTCGGATAAGTTTTTATAGTGGTACTCGCTGTTTTCAGTCAAGCTTGCCTTGTAGGAATTGATGTAAAGCGTAGTATTGCTAAAAAACTGTTCTCCGAATACATGGTTCCATCTGACCGTGCCGAAGCTGTTTCCCCACCGGTAATGTTGGATGTCTTCGTACGACCTGGCATAATAATCATCGCTTGTCCACGGTTGTACAGCATCATTCTGAAAATAATCCCTACCATGGTAGAGGCCGGCATAGATACGGTCACGATCCGAAAAGCGATGGTTAATTTTGCCGTTAAAGTCGTAGAAATAATAATTAGACGGCACATTGAACACTTTCATTATCGGCGTAAACAGGAATGTGTGCAGCATCCTGGCACTTACGCTGTAGGATGTTGTTCCTTTGAAAATAGGTCCTTCCAGATGTAATTTGTCTGAAAGCAACCCGGTGGAAAGTATTCCATGGAACTCGTGCATGTCACCGTCGCTGGTACGCACATCAACCACCGAAGAAACGCGTCCGCCGTAACGAGCCGGAAAATCCCCTTTGTAGAGCGTTACCTTCTTGACGGCTTCAGGTGTGAAAACGGAGAATATACCGAGCATGTGAGCCGGGTTGTAGATGGGAACGTCGTCCAGCATTAACAGGTTCTCGTCGTCTCCCCCGCCACGGACGAATATACCGGAAAAACCGTCCATTCCGCCCTGCACGCCCGGAAGCAACTGTATGGTTTTGAGCACGTCCGCTTCGCCGAGAAGGGCCGGGGCGCTGGCGATGACATTCGCTGGAAGGTCGATCGAACCCGCCCTGGTGGCATAGATACCGCTTTCCACGCGGCTGATTACGGTCGCCGCCTCCAGCTCCGCATTGCCCTCAAGCGCCACGTTCAGCACGATGTCAGCGTTCAGCCGTATATGGCGCACGGCGCTTTCATAGCCGAGGTAACTGTAGCTGATGTCATATTCTCCCTCCGGAAGTGTAATCGAATAGAAGCCGAACTCGTTGGTGACGGTTCCGGCCGCCGGGGTCAGTACGCCGGCTGAAATCAATGTTTCGGAAGACCTGGCGTCAGTCACGTGCCCCCGCACCGTATAACGCTTTACAGGAGCATTCTTCAGGGTCACGTATTCCCCGCGGACCGTCCACCTGACGGCAGTACCGTCAAAGATGGAGTGCAGGTTCTCCTCCAGGGTCGGCTTCAGCGTCCACTCCGCATTACAGGGGAAGTCCAGATCCAGGCCCGATTCGTATATGAAGCTGACGCCGAACTGCCGTGAAATGGCATCCATCCGTTCCCTTGTATTCTGCGCCGACAATCCGAACGCAGCAAGCACGCATATTATTATCAGAAGCAGTTTTTTCATTCTGTCACCTCGATTTGCACTTCCAGCGCATCCCCGATAACGGAGAGTATGGTTTGGAGATTATCCGTGGAGAATACGCCGTTCAGCCTCAGGCCTTCGACGGAAGTATCTCCCGTGCCAAGGACGACGCCGTAGTATTCTCCGAGTTCGGCCAGTACGCCGACAAGCGGAGCATTTTCATAGACGAACCGGCCGGTCGCCCAAGCTGCAGGGTTCAGGCACTCTTCCCCGGACAGCACCGCCGTCCCGTCCTCCACGCGAGCCTGCATCCTGCCGGTCAGAACCAGAGCCGGGGCATCCGGTGCCGCCGCAAAAAGCACCTTTCCGCTTTCGACGCGCACCTGCTTTCTATCGGCGTCCAGGCTGAACTTAGTACCAAGCACCTTTACATAAGCCCCGTCCGTCACGATTTCAAAGGGATGAGCCTCGTCGCGCGCAACCTCAAAATAGGCAAGACCCTCTAGCGAAACCAGCCTGGGATTGCGGTGCCTCTGCATCTTCAGCACGGCTCCGGGCGAGAGCGTCACGCGGGTGCCGTCGGCGAGAACCGCCATGCTTTTACCGTCCGGAGTGCCGTATTCCGTCCAGGCGTTTCTCCAGTTATTGAAGAGAAACAGGCCCAGCAGAAGCGAAGCGGCAAGTGAAAGAGACCATACGGCCGCACGGCCGGCTGGGGACGAGTGATGCCGGCGACGGAATTCGGAAACGGCCTTTCCGGGGTCCAGCCTGCCTTCCTGATATTTTTTCAGGACGTACTTTATTGTAGATTCCATGGTCTTGTATTAAAACGATTTCAGTTACAAGACGGGTTATTACGAAAAAGTACTATCGGAAATACCGATTTTTTTATCAGAACAAAACGATAAAATCCAGAATCTCCTTCCGCTTGGTACGGAGGCTCTTAAGCGCGGCTTCAAGGGTGTTCCGCACCGTGTTTTCGGAAATACCGAGGGCGGATGCTATCTGCGCATAACTCATTCCGTCCCGTTTTGCCATCAGGAGCACCTCCCTTCGACGGGCGGGCATTTTGTCGATAGCTGTCCAGAGCCGGGCCTCGACGGCGCTGCGCTCCATGGCCTGTTCGTCGCTGATAATACCGTCAAGATCCCTCGGCAGGGGCTCCGCGGAGTTATTCCTGCGCAGGTAATCGATCGATGCATTGCGCACCGAGGTGTAAAGATAAGCCCGCATATTCAGTACGGATGCACCCCCGGAAAGCCTCTCCCAAAGGGACTCAAAACACGATGACACCATATCCTCAGCAATATCCATCGAGTCAACGTAATGCATGGCATAGAGGCAGAGCGGACGGTATTCCGTACGGAAAAGGCTGTCTATGGTGTACCGGAGCGACATTCGGTTGCAAAGATAGATAAACTTTTCCCTCTTTACAAACCCTGCTTTGGGGTCACAAAAAGGGACACAAGAATAAAGACAACCGGCCCCCTACGTGCCAGGAAGCCGATTATTCGTAGTCCCTGTGAGATTCGAACTCACGACTTACGGTTTAGAAGACCGTTACTCTATCCAACTGAGTTAAGGGACCAGACTGGGCCGGAAAGCCGGCCGCAAAAAGTGCGCAAATATACTAATTTTTTCTCGATGCATTGCCATTCTTGAGAATGACGATGCGGAAGATGTAGGACCAGGCGCCGAGCACGATGACCAGCACTGCGTGGAGTTCGTGGCAGAGGGTCGCAAACAGCAGGCCTATTTCTTCCGTGGTGCCGTAGAGGCCCATCAGCGACACTTTCAGCAGGTAGTGGTACGCCCCGATTCCGCCCGGCACGGGCACCAGCGAGGCGATGTTTCCGAGCGATGCCACGAAGAGGCCGTCGGCCAGCAGGGCCTGGGACAGTTGGGGAATGGCTTTGAGCACGAAGTAGCTCATCAGCATGTACATCACCCAGATCATCACAGAATAAATCAGGAACAGAACCTTGTTCTTCACCTGCGAGAAAGTCTTGAACCCCACAAGGAAACCTTCCAGGATTCCGTTCAGCTTACCGAAAAACTTGCTGCGGTCCTTCAGCTTGCGAACCAGCACCAGGAAAACCGCGATGGCCACCACGATGAAGACGAGGCCCCAGATTATGATGGCGTGGCTCCTGAGCGGATGCCAGATGTTGTCTACGAAAAAGCCTCCGAAGCGTCCCCATGCAAACACCAGTGAGAATACGAACATCAGCAGGATAGCAAGGATGTCCCACGCCCGCTCCATCATCACAGTGCCGAATACCGTCTGATATGGGAGTTTGGATGTAGTGAGAAGGGCAGTGCGCACCAGATCCCCGGATCCGGGAAGAGCAATGCTGGCCATTCCGCCGATGTTGTTGGCATCCCACACCTTGCCGTAGTGGATGTCGTTGTCGAGGGGATGTATCAGCTGGGTCCAGCGGAGGGCCCTGAACACCAGGGCGAGATATCCGACCACCAGATAAAGGGCTATCCAGCCCCATCGGGTGGCCTTAAGGCCTACCCAGAACTCATGCCAGTTGATGCCACGGAAAGCCAGCCAAACCAGTAATCCCGCCAGCCCGAAGGACAGCACATATTTCAGGATATTGACCAGCTTTTTACTCACGGCACGCAAAGTTAGTGAATATCCCGATATTTTATATTATTTTTGTTATCTAATAGGAAGAATTATGAAGTCGATATTAGGAATAGGCAACGCCCTCACCGACATCCTGGCAATTCTGCCGGATGACACCCTCCTCAAGAAGTTCCATCTGCCCCTCGGAAGCATGCAGCACGTGGACATGGAAACCGGCGACCGCATCTGGTCCGCCCTCAAAGAGGTAGGCGTGAAGTACGTTCCCGGAGGATCGGCCGCCAACACCATCACCTGCACATCCATCTTCGGCATGCCTTCCGGCTACATCGGAAAGATAGGTGACGACGAACTCGGCCAGCTTTTCAAGAGCACGATGGAGCAGTTCGGGGTGAAGACCACCATGCTCCACAGCGATAAGTCTTCCGGCCGATGCATGGTATTCATCACCGGGGCGAACGCCGAGCGCACCTTCGCCGACTACATGGGCGCCGCGCTGGAGATGGGACCCGATGACCTCAAGCCCGAGTTCTTCGAGGGCTACGACTATTTCCATATCGAGGGTTATCTGGTTCAGAACCAGGAACTTATAGCCAGGGCGGTGCAGATGGCGAAGGATGCCGGATGCATCATCTCCATCGACATGGCTTCCTACAACGTGGTGGAAAGCAACAACGCCTTCCTCCATAATCTGGTAGACAAATACGTGGACATCGTCTTCGCCAACGAGACGGAGAGCCGGGCGTTCACCAAGCTGGATGACGCCGTGGAAGGCCTTCGCGAGCTGGTGAAACACTGCGAGATTGCAGTGGTGAAGGTGGGCAAGGACGGCAGCTGGGTGAAAAACGCGACCGAAGAATACTATATCCCCGCATGGCCCGCAACCCCCGTGGACGCCACCGGTGCGGGAGACACATACGCCGCAGGCTTCCTCTATGCACACTCGCTGGGCATGCCGCTGAAAGAATGCGGAGAGGTGGGTTCCATCATTGCCGCCAAGGTGGTGGAAGTGGTAGGAACCAAGATAGACATCCCCCGCTGGCGCGATGCAAAGAACGAAATCCGGGACCTTATAGCAAAAGTGAATGGCTAGCTTCCTTGCAAATATCCTGATCCGCACTTTCCGGAGCAAGAATTCCACCTCGCTGATGCGCCTTGCCGACATCTCCCAGGTGACGGTACTCCTGGATGCGGATGCGGAAGATGCCGCGGCCGCAGAAGAGAAGATTAAGAAGTATTTCGCGAAGAAGGGCATACAGCTGATTATCTTCCCTGTGCGGCAGAAAAAGCTGATCCGCGCCTATCGCAACACCCAGGTGCTGCTTTCACTCGTATCCGGCGACAACTGGCATCTCGAATATGTGATCCGCCGCAGCCGCGCGGTCTTCAAGATCGGCCGCACCCAGCTACCCGGCGACGTTCTCGACCTCGTGGTCTCCGACCCTGAAGGCACACACTTCCCCCAGACCGAAGTCTTCGGCCGCATGATGGAGATTGTGGAAGGGCTTAAATAGTAATTACCATGACACGCACAATCATAGGCATAGGCGAGACGGTGCTGGACATCGTCTTCAAGAACGGGCAGCCGCAGGCGGCGGTGCCGGGCGGATCAGTGTTCAATTCCATGATTTCGCTGGGGCGAACGGTAGGGAGAAAAACTCCAGAGGTAAAGCTAATCATGGAATCGCAGGTAGGGAATGACTATGTGGCGGACCTGATGACCGATTTCATGGGCCAGAACGGTATCAGCACCGAGGGAATCAAGCGCGCGAAGGGACAGAGCGTGGTTTCGCTCGCCATGCTCGACAGCAACAACAACGCTCATTACGAGTTCTACCGCGACAAGGACATGCCCGCGTTCCAAACACCCGACACCCCGGTCTATCCCGACGACATCGTGCTGTTCGGTTCTTTCTTCGCGGTCAGCCCCGTCACGGGTCCCCAGACCCAGGCCTTCATAAAGAAAGCCCGCGAGGCCGGAGCCATCGTCTACTATGATATAAACTTCCGCAAGAACCACCCTGTGCCGCCGGAGACCATCGAAGCGAACATCGCCCTGGCGGACATCGTGCGCGGTTCCTCCGACGACCTGGAGCTCCTCTACGGCAGTTCGGATGCCGTCCGCATCTACGCGGAGCGCATCTCCCGGCTCTGCCGGAACTTCATCTGCACCCGCGGAGGCGACGATGCTGAGGTCTTCTCTCCCGGCGTGCACGCCACATTCCCCACTGCACCGGTAGAAAAAGTCGTTTCCACCATCGGTGCCGGGGACAACTTCAATGCGGGAATCCTATATGCACTGGTGAAGAACGGCATCGGCAAGGATAGGCTGAAGAGCCTTTCGGCGGATGACTGGGCGCAGTTGGTGCCAGTGGCAATGAAGTTCTCGGCCAACGTGTGCGGCAGCATGTTCAATTATGTAGATCCGGATTTCGCCGACTCTATTTAGCCAGCGAGATGGCGCCGACCACTCCAAGGGAGGCGATCAGCATTATCACACCTGCGAGGAGTACGCCAAGAAGGACGTACAGTACGCTCTTTTTGAAATCCATGTTCAGGAAACTGGCCGCCAGTGTGCCGGTCCACGCTCCCGTACCGGGCAGCGGGATGCCGACGAACAGCAGCAGGGCGATGTAGAGGCCGCGTCCGGCCTTGGATTCCAGCTTCACCCTGGCCTTGTCTCCCTTTTCCAGGCACCAGCGGAAGAATCCGCCGATGACTTTCTTGTCCTTTCCCCATTCCAACACCCTGCGCGCAAACAAGAAGATGAATGGTACGGGCAACATGTTCCCCACCACCGCGATGATCATCGACGGCCAGAGCGGCAGCCCCATGCCAACGGCATACGGCACGGCACCGCGCAGCTCGATCAGCGGCACCATGGAAATCAGGAAAACTATGATGTATTTTTTGAGCATCGCAGCCGCAAAGATAGTGAATATGCTTTGAAAAAAGATTATATTTGTAGAATTCAACCCTATATAATAATGAAACGCAATCTATTAGCCATTATTCTGACCTTTGCTGCCATGGTTGCCGCGAACGCCCAGACGATCGACTTCTCCCTCAACAGGGACCGCTACGAAGTTGGCATCAATTTGAGCCAGGTAGCCACAAACACCAAATACTCCCGACTAACCCTCGGCGGGAGCCTGATGGCATGGGGCGTCTATCTGGATATCACCACGGCCCTGCCGCAGCACAGATACGACAACACCGTCAGCGACACAAAGTGGAACGACGACAAAGCGGTCCTCATCAATGCAGGATATCAGGTACCGCTTCTCAAATGGTTCAGGATTATGCCGCTGGTCGGATACATGCAGACGAACGAAGGCATCACGGATGCTTCAAAATTAAACGCTGAAGCCGATGATACTTCAATCACACTTTATCATCCCTACAAAGTAACTCCCGGCACCAGGACCCACTATTTCAACTTTGGCGGAGGAATTTCCGTACAGCCCCTGAAGTGGTTCAGCATCAACCTGATATACACCCGCTATTCCATCCAGGGCGGGATAGGAATCAATTTAATGGCTTTTTCACATGAATAAAAGTGTACTTTTCCTGCTGTTGGTCTTTTTATTGGCCGGCTGCTGCCAAAGCAGGGAAGACCGCGCTTTCGAGAAGGCATTCGTCAACATCACCGACGTGGTTCCGGATGTTATCCTGGAAATCCGCTATTTCGGTACCTATAATTTCGTGGGCACCCGCATTGACGGATATCTTCAGCCAACCGCCCTGCTTACAAAGGAAGCCGCCGCGGCCCTGAAAGAAGTCAGCGACGAGATGATTGCCAAGGGCTACCGGCTCAAGATTTACGATGCCTACCGCCCGCAGTGTGCGGTGGATCACTTCGTCCGCTGGGCAGCCGACGTGCCCGACACTCTGATGAAGCGCTACTTCTATCCGGATCTGGACAAGAGCGTACTCTTCGAGCAGGATTACATAATGGCCAAGAGCGGGCACACGCGAGGCTCCACCGTAGATTTGACCCTGTTTGACATGACAACGGAAAAAGAGGTGGACATGGGCGGGACCTTCGACTGGTTCGGAGAGGAAAGCCATCCGGACTATACCGCCATTACCGAACAGCAGTTCGCCAACAGGATGCTTCTTCGCGACGCCATGCTCCGCCACGGCTTCAAGCCCCTGGAAAGCGAATGGTGGCATTTCACCCTGGCCGACGAGCCTTATAAAGACATTTATTTCAATCACCCTGTAACACAACTCTGATGGATATCCACTCACAGGAACTGCTGGAGCAGTATCGCAGCCTGCTGCCGGTTTATTCAGAAATGGCGGAGATCATCCCCGAAAAGCTGAAGGGCTTTTTCGATGATGCGGGGCTCATCGTAGCTGCCGTGGAACATCGCGTCAAGACGGAAGGATCCCTTACCGGCAAACTTCAGCTCAAAGGGAACAAGTACTCCAGCATCTACGACATCACCGACATAATCGGGATTCGCGTCATCACCTTCTATATAGATGACGTGGACAAGGTTGCATCCGTGCTGGAGCGCCTTTTCGAAATCGACTGGGAGAATTCCGTAGACAAGCGCAAGGCGCACGAGACAGACAGTTTCGGTTACCTGTCCCTTCACTACATCTGCCGCATCCCGGAAAGTGCATATACCGACCCTGAGCACCCTGAGATCAATAAAATACGCTTTGAGGTGCAGATGCGCACCGTACTGCAGCACGCGTGGGCGAACATGAACCACGATACTGGCTACAAGAGCGGGGTGGAGATCCCGAAAGTGTATCTTCGCAACCTCAGCCGGCTGGCCGGCATGCTGGAACTGGTGGATGACGAGTTCAGCCGTATCCGCCGGGAACTGGCCGATTATCGCCGCAAGGTGCAGCAACTGGTGGCATCCGGCAACCTCTCCGAGGTGGCCCTGGACGGTGATTCCTTCCGCAGCTACATCAGCATCAAACCTTTTGACCGGCTCAACCGCCGCATCGCATCCATCAACCAGGCGGAAATCCAGGAAGTGGACCTTTCAAACTTCCTCCCCCTGTTCCAGGCCATGCGCTTTACCACTCTCGGGGACATCCAGAATATGATAAAGGATTTCTCCGAGGCCGCCTACCAGATCGCCTGCTTCCAGATAGGCCTGACGGACCTGGACATCCTCGCTTCCAGCGTGGCGCCCCAGAACCTCTGCACGGCCTACATCCTCAAGAACGGAGGCGGCAAGGTGGGCCTGAAGTTGATGCTGGAAGAGCTGAACGGCCCCTCCGAGAGCAACGAGTACATGGCGGAGTTCCTGGTGGAGCAGAGCAAGGACCTACCTTTCATGAATCAGTAGCTTATGGCAAACAAACCCCTGAATACAGACCTGCTGGACCGCGCGATAGTGTTCGCGGTCCGCGCCCATGCAGGCACAGAACGCCGCGGCAAGGGCTTCCCCTACATTGTACACCCCATGGAGGCCGTGGCCATCGTGTCCACGATGACATCCGACCAGGAGCTCCTGGCCGCCGCCGCACTGCACGATACGGTGGAGGATACGGACGTGACGGTGGAGGATCTCCGCAGGGAATTCGGGGACCGCATAGCTGCGCTGGTGGCGGATGAGAGCGACGAGTTCGAGGACGGGGTGAGCGAGGAGGATAGCTGGCACGCGCGCAAGCAGGCCGCCATCGACCGTCTCGCACGCGCCTCGCACGATGCAAAGATGGTCGCCCTCGGCGACAAACTCTCAAACATGAGGGCCATCGCACGCGACTACGCGGTGCAGGGAGATGCCTTCTGGAACCTTTTCCATGTGACTGACCGCCGCGAGCACGAATGGCACTACCGCGGCCTCGCCGATTCCCTCCGGGAGCTTTCGGACACATTCGCCTTTCAGGAATTTGAACAACTTATAAACCAGGTATTCGATGGACGCAATTAAGATTTCCCTGAACGATTACATCCTCTCCGGCGGCGGCGCCAACGGCGAGAGTTTCGACCACAAGACCGATCCTTCGGTGATGCTGAAGCTCTATTTCCCCGGCAAGATACAGCAGCCTCTGGACGAGATGAACCTGGCCCGCAAGGTGTACGAGCTGGGCATTCCCACCCCGGAACCCGGAGAATACGTGGTGACGGAGGACGGCCGCTACGGCATCCGCTTCAAGCGCATCGTGGGCAAGAAATCCTACTCACGCGCCACGGCCGACGAGCCGGAAAAAGTGGGGCAGTTTGCCAGTGAGTTCGCTCAGATGTGCCTTAAACTGCACTCCACTCATGTGGACACCAAGGCTTTCGAGAACGTGAAGGACCGCTATTACAGGCTTTTGGCGGAGAATCCATTCTTTACATCCGCAGAGAAGGACAAACTCGGGAAATTCATCGCCGACACCCCTGATGAAGATACGGCCATTCACGGCGACCTGCAGTTCAGCAATGCTATTTTCGTAGGCGACAAACGCTATTTCATCGACCTTGGAGACTTCTGCTGGGGCAACCATCTCTTCGACGTGGGGATGGTCTATGTGTGCTGCTGCCTGAGCGACGAGCCCTTCATCCAGGAGACCTTCCACATGCCAAAAGCCCTTTCCATCCGCTTCTGGCAGGAGTTTGCACCCGCATATTTCGGAGCCGGCCGCAGCCTGAAAGACATAGAGGAAGAAATCGGCCCTTATGCAGGGCTCAAGACCATAATCATCGAGCGGGACACCAGGCGCCCCATGCCTGAATTCCGCGAACAGCTCCGGAGCGTCCTATGAAAGTCACAGAAGTAGTACGCCAATGGTCCCGCGCCGGGCTGATGATAATAATCGTGGTTGTCGCCACGCT
>JAEEGG010004484.1_pt1 | contig 33793 bp, 29 predicted proteins | sample 9134161 | NCBI WGS metagenome assembly JAEEGG01 (sample SAMN16246543, study PRJNA631951) | gut metagenome | biome: gut microbiome; feature: rumen; material: CR-attached | host: Bos | place: Iran: Karaj | collected 2018-10 | reverse complement strand
TTGCATTTGTTCCGTCGAAGAAAGAAGAAATCAAATATTTACCGTTGAGATTTTTTTCACACATCGTCACTACGTCGGTATATTTGGGTCCTGCTGCGCCCTTCTTCACCTCCACCTTGCGGAACTTGTAGCCTTCCTTGGCTTTGATCTTGACTTCCTGGCCGGTGGTGACGGGGGTTACCTTGTCGTCGGTGGGCGTCTTGGCAGTGCCGGCCACGGTGACGGTAATGTTGGGGCTCTGCTTGATGTTGAGGGTGTGCTCATTTGTGAGCAGCTCAACCATGACGGGGCCCATGATCTCTGAGTCGTTGAAGGTGTTCTCGGCGGTTGGCTCCTGGCCCTGGGGGGTGTCCTGGCCCTGGATGTAGTACCACACGTAGTAGTTACCAGCCGCGGTCTGGTCCTTGGCGTTGGGCAGGGTGGCGGCGAAGGCGGTGAGTGCGGGCTTTTCGGTCTCGGATGTGCCCACGGCGTAGAGCAGTGTGCCCTGTGCCGACTGTCCTTCGGTGATGATGGCGGCGTCGGCTGCTATCTCGAGTCCGCTGACGGCTGCGGGTGCGCCGTTCTCAGCGAGCTGGGCTGCGGGGGCGTACTGCGGGGTGAGCACGACGTCGCTGCTGGGCATCGCGAAGGTGCCGGTCTTGGTCGCGGCGTTCCACTCGACGGTGATGGCGGGAGCACTCTTCACGCAGGTCACGGAGATGTCACTTTGAGATTCATCCCAATTTTCATTCATATAATAGACCGTGACATTTACCGTGCCCTCGAAGGGGCTTTTGACGGTGATGGTAATTTGTGTTTCATCTTGACTTTTGCTGATGCTGACATACTCATTAGAGCCGCCTACGCCGCCTAACATAATATAGTTTACATACACGTCAGTAACATTAAATGTTTCGGAATATTCCAGTGTGGCATCGGTGATCGTTTTGTTACAGTTCTCGTTGCCGAAACCGCTGAACGTAATGGTGTACGTGTCTGCAGCCCATGCGCCCGTCGCCATTGCGAACAGCGCGACGAGCGTCAATAGATATCTAAATTTATTATGTATCATAATCTTAATGTTTTAATTTCGTTTTATACCTTTATTATATATACGCGTGCGAGATGGGGCTACTCTGCCAGCGTGAACACGATGCTGGTCACAGGCGAGGCGTTGAAAAAACTGGCGTCTGTCAGCAGGCCAACCGTCGAGGCGGCAGTGCCCGTCCACGTGACTTTCTTGGTATCTTCTACTACCGTCACAGCATCCCCACCTGAGGGCCAGCCAGTGCCTAACGTACTTTGCATAAGAACTTGCGTCCATCCATTAGCATTAGTGACCGTCATCTCGATCTTTGTGAACTTCTTGCCGCTCGGTGCAGTGAAGGTATAGCCGCCGGTGGTGGTCACGTTGAAATAGAGGCCATCATTCGTCGGAATTCCGATATTCCGCCAATCGGCCGTATTCAACGCAGAACTAGTACTCAGTTTGATGCCCATCATCGTAAATGGTGCGGAAGGTTCGTAGATTTGAAGGAAAGAGATGTTTTCGCTGTTCCAGGTGACGGTGGTCTCAGCCGGAGTTGCCGGAGTCGCAGCCTTCTTCTCGGCCTTCACGCCGATGACTTTCTTCGAGCCGGTGTAGGTGACGGTGACGGTTGCCTTAGTCTTGGCGGGATTCGGTGTGGCAGTCCACTCAGGATTCTCTGGGTCTGGGTTAGTACCCTCTACGAAGGTGATGTTATACTCATTCTCGGCGAAGGTGGCGCTGATGTTCAGGTCGCCCGTCACGGTGAGGGTCTGAGTGGCCTCCTGCAGGTCGTTCACCTCTGCGTTGTTGCTCCAGCTCTTCACATAGTAGCCGTCGTTGGCTTTGGCGATGAAAGTAACCTCGGTGCCAGGCATCACGGTGTAGGTGCCGTCGCCGTTGTCAATCACGGTCTCGGTAGAAACCACACCCGTCTTGACGGCCAGGTAGAGGTCGGTGCCTTTCGTAAACAGATAGAGCAATGAGCCGTCGTGGGTGTTGAGTGCGGCATTGGCACCGCTGCCTTCTGACACCTTTACTTTCTCGCCGAAGGTCTGTGCGCCATCGGTGCTCAGTTCGTAATAGAGTGACTCGTTTTGTTCAACGCCTACGATGACGTTCTCGTCCTCATCGGCGCAAAGCGAACGGTTGTCAGTTTGCTCAATAGTGGTCTGTGTGCATGTGGCATTGATGTAGTCAACGGTGGCAATCGTTCCCTCTGAACCGGAAATGAACACCTTGCCGGCACCTGCTGCAGCAGTAGAGAAAAATACCGCCAGTTGATCTGCGCCGTTCATCACGGGCTGTTCTTCGGTGAAGGTGGCGCCGTGGTCAGTGCTGTATCGTACCACAACACTTGGTTCATCCTTGATGACAACCACGTTGTTGTTCGACTTGTCGATGAGCACGTCAGAGAACATATAGAAATTCCAACCTGTATGCGTTTCATAGTTTTGACCACCGTCAGCGCTGTAGTAGAACTCCTGGCCATTTTGTTCAATACCGTAAACATAGTCTCCATCTACGGCGATGTGTATGCTGTTAATATTATTTTCAGTAACCTGTTTGCTGGTAAAGCTGCTGCCATCGGTGCTGTAGGCGATGTATCCGCCTGATCCTGTGGTATAAGATACATAGACCTTACCGTTCGACGATACAGCCACCTCACATTCATTACCACCTTCAGTCGACACCTGTACGGGCTCGCTGAACGTGATGCCGTCGGTGCTCTTCTTATACATCACAGCTTCGCTCACAGTATTCTTATAGACCACATGGATGCTGCCATCGGTGCCCACAGCAATGTTGCGCGACGTGTTGGCACCCTCCAGGTTGGCGTTGGTGGCAATCAGGTTGTCGCCATCCTGTGCGCTGTTGCCTGCACCGGCCACGAGGGTCACAGTGCCGCCCTCATCGGTGCTGGTGGGCAGGGTGACGATGGCGGGATTATCGATGTTGAGTGTATAGGAGATGGAAGCCGCCTCATAGGTGTCGTCACCGGCAAATGTGGCGGTAATGACTGTGCTACCAGCTTTCAGAGCGGTGACAACGCCTGTGTTTTCGTCCACAGTAGCCACAGCAGTGTTGCTGCTGCTATAGGTGATGCCGGTCAGAGCATTGGGGTTCTTGATTGTAGGCAGAGCTGATGGGTGGAAGAAACCCAGATAGGCGTCAAAGCCTCCTTCAGGAATCTTGCCCTTCCATGCCAGTCCTGGCTCTTTGAGGTACTCCACCAGCAACTCCATGTCGCCGTCAAGCAGACCTTCGGCCAGCGTCCAGATGGTGCCTGTTGCGTCGGGGGTGAGGTAAGTGCCAGGGGTGGCAGCATCGCAGATAGCCTTGCCATCCACGGGATTGCCGCCGCAATTATAGGTGGCGTAAGAGGTCAGGATGAAGGGATCTTCATAAGTGCCTGTGCCATCGGTGACCATGACATACTCGGGAATAGTCTGGCCAGTATATAGACCTAAAGACTCACCTTCGCCTGTACCGATATAATCTTCTGAAATACTTACGTCCACAAGAGGGGTGAAAGCGATGTAAGTGTCGTTCATCATATACTGCAGTTGGCCGTTCTCATCGTAGCCAATGGTGACGGTAGTGCTGGTGTTAACGCCGCTGAATATTGCATAGGGACGAGAACAAGGTGTCGTGAAATGAACCCTGGTGTCGCCAAAGGTCAACACGTCGCCGTTTTTTATTATGGCTCCCAGCTTCAGTTCCACCTGGGCGGCCCATGCGCCCGATGCCGCGGTTAGTAGCAGCACGAGCGTCAATATATATCTAAATTTATTATGTATCATAATCTAAATGTTTTTAATTTCGTTTATACCTTTATTATATATACGCGTGCGAGGTTATGTTGGTGTTGTCCCCTCAAACATGTAAGTCTTAGATGTGTCGATTGGCTGGCTCAAGATGGTATCTTCGATAATATAATAATCGCCGCTTCGAATAATAAATATGGCATAACCATATACATCCGGCTTAAACCTGAGTCTGTCATTGTAGATTACCCATCCGGCAGCGGCGTTCTCTGGGTGGTTGGTCATAGCCTGAGTCCATGTCTCGCCCTCTGTAAAGTAGAATTTCTGATTGCCGATTCCAAAGTAGTTGTTCTTATCCTCAATGACAAGGTGTGGTGCTTCGGCCTTCTTCACAGCCTTTACGCTCTTCACCTTCTTGGTGCCGTCGTACTTCAGGGTCAGGGCAGCGCCCTTGGCCACATCCTTGAGCGGCAGTGCCTGATAATCGCCGTTGCCAACCTTCACCGTCCACTTGTCGGCATCCTTCACGCCGTCCTTCAGAGAAACGGTGTAGCCGGCGGGGGCGGGGGTGAAATAGACAAGCACCTTTTTGATCTGCGTGTTGTAGTTGTTATCCACCTTGATGAAGTAGATGTTGCCGGCGGCACGGTAGTTCTCGTCGATCACATACTTCTGGGTGACGTTCTTCATGCCCGTCGTCGGCGTGCTCACAGCCACCCATGAGTTGTTGACGTCCACATAGATGTTTTGCTCCACAGACGTCGAAGCATTGGGACTGCCAACAACCTTGATGCTATCCACAGCGCTGCTGAACGCCGGAAGCTGGAGGTAGGCGCCCTGCTTTCCAAGAAGGATATAGGGTTCGGTGGGGCTAAAGTAGTAGCCGTTACCGCTACTACCGCATAGCGTGATGGTGTACCCACCGCTGGTGTAGCTGTTCTCAGCAGCGGTTTTTTCCGTACTACCTGATGGGATGCCCCAGCTGTTGGATGTGAAATCCAGAGTCTCTGGAATAACTTCCTGTGCCCATGCGCCCGTACTCACGGAGAGCAGCAGGGCCATGATGGTCATCACTTTGGCAAGCCCCGAGTATCCTCGTCCTTGCCTTGTCTTTGATTTTTTAATCATAAGCATTAATTGTTTTAAGTTAATATAAAGAATTAATATGTTATAGATATATGTTATTGATACATGTTATGTGGGCGAGCAATAGCCTTCATTCCAACCGTTAGTACTGGAATGGCCAACTGCAGTGTTGGCAGCGATAGACCTCGCCCTGCTCGTCGATAGCATCGACTTGCAAGTCAAACGATGTATCCCGCCCGCATTTGGGGCAGACTATCGTGATTCGTTTGGTTTCGCTTTGGTTTGTCATGGGAAAATACTTTTAATACGTTATTAATTGGTTAGCATGTTTATCTTGCCTTCATCGGCTCTTCCCGACTTGCCCCCCGGTGTATCAGCCACTGGTTTCGCCGCACCTCACGCACTATGACATCGTTTTTCTGCTTGAGGTCATCACTCTGACGGAATATTCGCCAGATGAGTTCGGCCAGCAGCATCACCAGAAGCAACACGGCCAAAGAAAGTAGGATAATGATGGTAGTAGTCATATTAATTTTATTATGTTATTAGTTTGCTGCGAAGATACGAAAAAAAAGCCTATTCTGCAATAGCAGAAAGGCCCCAAAGACAAGATTGCATACGTTTTCAGACAAGATTGCATATCGGCAGACAGAATTTAGTATGCTGCCGACAGGATTTAGTTCAGCCCTCATTTAAAAGAAAAACCCCGCTTCGCTAAAAAACGGCTGCGCATACCCAACAAGCATCACTGAAAAAATGTTTTTTCGGTTTTTCCACTCATGATGGCGGAGTCTTGGTACAAGACCGTACTGGGCTTCTGGCCTGCGCGAGAGCTCGCTCTCAAGCGCAAGGGTGGAAGAACAGGACGAGAGGCTGAAGGCCTCTGCCATCATGAGTGGGGTTTTCCCGGTTTTGGTTATAAATCAACAGATGATTGGCTCTGCTCGGCAGACTGGCGGAACTCGGTGGGCGACATGCCGAAGCGGCGACGGAAGCTGTAAAGCAGTCTCGGCGGATATTTTTCTGTGTGGGGAATGTCGGGGGAATCAGTCGTGCATATTTTGTGCGTGGCATGCATCGACCACCTTGATTGTGTCGCCCTCGATGACGTAGGCGTAGTACCACTTGTCGGTGTTCGCCATATGGTAGCCAGCCCAACGGCTGAGGGTCGGTTTGCGGCGCGGCAACGAGCGCTCGATGGCGTAGATGGCGAAGAAAGCGTCGCGCACATTTCGCTCCATGTCCTCAAGCGAGTAGGTGTGGCGGTACTTCTTGGCTACGTTCTTGTAGAACGATCTTATCTTGGCGGCGGTGCGCTTGGTGTATAGGTACTTATACTGTTGCATCGTCGTAGATAGCCTTGATGTCTTTCATCGTCAGTTCGTAGGCCTCCTCAGGCGTGTACAGTTCCTTGTCCATGTCGGCAAACTCCTCGTCTGTCGGAATGTCGGCCAGCGGTGCCGTACTCACGGGCTTGATGCTGTCAATAAGCATCGTCACCAACTCCAGTTTCTGGCTGTCGTCCATGTCCTTCACCAGGTTACGGTAGTAGCTCATAGGATGCGCACTGCGTCTTCTTGAGGTTGTTGTTGCCATAATCGTCGTTAGTTATTTGTTTCTGGCTGCAAAGCTGCGGTTAAGCGAGGGCAAAAGTAATCGACTTGTCGCTTGGCTCGTCCAAGAACTTGCTCATTTTGCCGAGCATGAGCAGCTTCGCACGCCTTTCGCGTGCAAATATACAACTTTTTCGCGAGATATAGTCGCCTATCGGCGAGAAATCTTTCAAATCTTACCAAATCTTACAATTATATTCTGTTTGATTTGAATTAATTTGTAGGAATTGTTTAACCTATGATGGTTTGCGCCCAGAGGGGAATGTCGTCCGTATAGCGCTTGAACAACTGTCCTTCGGTCATGCGGAAGAGCAATCGAGCCTCGGTGTTGTCAACGGAGTTGTCGTAAACATAGACCCGATCTGCAAACATAGCTATACGCTTGCAGTTGAGTATCGACTTCTGATAGCGCGAGATAATTTTGGTTATCGGCACATCATGACCGCCCTGCATCACACGTTTGGCAATGCGCGATGCATTAATCGTAGGGTGATTCGTTGAAACAAAAAACAGGCGGATAAAATAACCTGCCTCGCGAGCACGACGGATGAAATCGACCTTTCCTTCAGACGAGAGGACGGTCTCGAAGATGAGGCTCTGTCCGCTTTTCAGACACTCTTCACGTTGCTGTTCGCAATATTGTGCTGCCTGAAGCACAGCCTCGGGCGAGTTCCAGTCGCCGAACTTATCCTGTGCAACCTGATCTGGATTGATATAGAGCGCACCCTCCAGCCATTCGTGCTTGAGAATCTTCGAGGTAATAGTGGTCTTCCCCGACCCGTTAGGTCCAGCAATGACGATAAGAACGGGACGATGCTCTGTTTCACTCATAGTCATTTGATAGCCGCAGCGGCCTGCTTTAGTTCGTAAAAATAGCGCTCTGTCGCCTGGGCATCTGCCTTTCGGGCATCCTCGGCAGCCTCCTTCATCAGTTGACTGAGGACCTCGTCGGTAGGTTCTTCCATACTTGTCAGCTTATAAGTGTCAATGCTCATATTTCCTCGTTGTTTTGTTTACTTACGTGTGCAAAGATACAAAATATTCCGCAGATTAAGTCTGTTCCGCTCAAAAATTAACAAATAGCAGACTGATTCTGCTCGGCAGACGTGCGGAACTCAGTGGGTGTCATGCCGAAGCGGTGACGGAAGCACTTGCCGTAATAGGCGTAGCTGCTGAAACCGCAGTCGAGGGCTATCTGCGAGATGCTCATCTCGGGACGGCTTGACATGAGGAGCGTGGAGTACTCCAGGCGGAGCTCCTGCGTATAGTCGGTGAGCTTGGCATACTGGCTGCCCTTGGAGAAGGCGGCACCCACGCGCTCCTTCGACAGCTGGAAACGGTCCATGATAGTCTGGCGGTCGAAATTAGAGACCAGGAACAGGCGCTCGCGCACGATGACCTCGTTGATATACAGGAAGAGTTGCTCGTCGGTGAGCTTGTCGGGGTCGGTCGCCTCGTCCTCGGAGCGCGTGCTCTCAGCTATCTGCTTCATATAGCGCTCCTTGTAGATTATAGCCTCGGTGATTTGCTGGGTCAGCGACTGGTTCTTGCGATGGATAATCCTGTTCTTGCGGAGCACAACGGCAGCAAGGGTGGTCACGGCAATCAGCACAATGACGATTATCAGGATGACGGCCTTCTGGCGGGCGTTCTCTGACTCCTGCTGCATGATGGTCTGCTCCTGCTCCTGTGCATGATAGATGGCGGCCAGCTCCTGGGCGGTGTTTCTGGCCTTGCGGCTCTTCAGGGTGTCCTGAATCTCGAGCACCTCCTCATAGAGGGTGGCTGCCTGCTCGCAGTGGCCCATCTGATGATAGACGTCGGCCAAGCCCCACTTGGCGCTGTTCATCATCTCGCCCAAGGTGTCGCCCTGCAGGCGTATGCGCTCGATGAGACCGTTGTAGATGGCGACGGCCTCGCGATGGAGTCCGCGCCGCTTCATATAGTCCACGATGAAATAGTCGCGCGTGTGGTTGCCCTCGTACTGCACAGCCTTCCATGCAGCATAGGCCGAGTCGGCACGCTGGAAATAGGCGCTCTGCTGGCTGCCGGAAGTGGCCCGGCCCATCCTGGCCAACAGGCCTGCCGTCTTTGCTAATGCCATGCGGCGGTCCATGAGCTGCTGATTCTGTGCCCCTCCCCAGCGCGTGCCCTGCATTGTCAACTGCAAGTTGCGCTCGCTCGTCTGTAGTGCGCTGTCGTAGTCCTTCATCTCGCTATACAGGCTGGTCAGCAGGTTCAGGAAGCCGTGGGTCAGGTGGTCGGCATTCTCGCGGTCGGTCTTCGCCATGAGGCTGATAGCCTCGTTGACGTACTGGATGCCCTTCTCGCGGTCGCCCTCGAAGAAGATGTTCTGGCCCATCGACACATGAGCCATGGCGTGGTAGTAGTCGTTGCCCGTAGCCTCGGCCAGATCCATCTGCTGCTGCAACCACTTGTTCTCCATGTCCTTGTGTCCGGAGAGTTCGCTGGTATTGCTGAGCGAACTGAGCACACGCAGCTTCTTCTCGCTGTCGGCCTCGGCCTCCTTGCTGTCTAATAGTTGCACGTACAGGTCGTAGGCATCGCGGAACTGCATGCCATTAAAAAGCGAGTCGGCCACGCGCATCCGCTGCTCGAAGTCCGCCCCGCTGGCATCGCCCGCCGTCTTGTCAGAGCACTCAGAGCAGCCTACGGTCAAAACTGCCACGGCAATAAATATCAAGAGTTTTAAGGTCAGTCGTTTCATTCTTATTGGTTCTCAATGAAAATTCACGCTACAAAGATACAACTTTTTTCTTATTCTTTACACAAATTTTGCAAAAAAGAAATAACAAACTTCACAAAAAATTCAATTCGCTATTAACGAGTGCCATCATACCGGGATAAAAATAAATTTGTTTTCCTTTTGTATTTCGCCCGACTTTTTGTACCTTTGCATTCGGTAATATTTCGTATCTTTGCCGCAAATATAAATAAACACGGATTTTTACTTTAAACTATAAAATGCTAAGACCACGATTAATACCTATACTTATATGGATTACTGTTGTCGCCATTACAATGCCACTCATCAGCTGTGAAAATAGCGACAAACAGACAGCGTTTAACGACGCCATCAAGATGATAACAGATGCTTCCCAGCAGAAAGACTTCAGTCGTATGCAGGTATTAGCCGACAGTCTGGGAAAGGAAAAAGTGCTGAGCGAGGCTGAAAGTTATTTCTGGCAAGGCTTTGCCTACTATCGTATGGCGCAGGTACATACTGCCGAATTTTACTGGAAAGAAGCTATGGCAGCTATTGAGAGTTCTGATGATCCTGCAGATCTGGATACTTATGCCCGTTCGGCCAGTTACCTTGCTGGACTACATATTCGCTATTACAACTTCCAAAGTGCCAGTCAGGTAGTGAGAAATGCTCTGGAGCATTTGAACTACCACCATTACACCGCGACGAGCGACTATACCAATCTGCTTATCTTCGCAGGATGCTGCAGGGGACATTTCAACATAGAGGACGAGGAGGTGCCCCAACTTTTCGAACAAGCATTCCAGCGACATCTGGAACACATTGCCAAAGAACAGAACCGCGAGACGTATCACGATGCCGTAGTGGGGGTTATCAATATCACCTATAGTTGGCTCAGCGAGAAGAAATACGAAAAAGGGCTATTCTGGAACCAACGCTTTAGTAAACTGATTAGTGAGTACAAACAGTTATTTCCGGATGATTCGACATATATCGATAAGCAGCAAGCCCGCTGCTATATCTTTGAGGCCATCGGACTTGAAGGCATCGGAAAAATTCACGAAGCAGAAAATGCCTTTTCGGCTTTTCAGCAATCTAACTTTGCAAACACCGACGAAGGCCAGTTGGATGCCAGCGACTATTTAGCGATGTCGGGCAAATGGCATGCTGCTGCCAGAATACTGCGCAATCTCGACAACATCTTTATTCATGCCCAATCGGGTTACTCACTGGATGACATCCAGAAATATTTGCTGAAGAAGTATCGCGTTAACCTGATGACTGGACAGCTCGATTCTGCCAGTGTTGTAGCCAATCAGATTTGTCAGCGACTGGACTCCGCTATCATCAAGTCGCAATGGATTGACTCTGACGAGCAGGAGACAATACGACAGAAGGAGGAACAGATACTGCAACAACAGGAACATTTGTCAAAGGCACGTATTATGTCGCTCATAGCTGCGATTATCGTCATCACAGTCTTCTTCTCTGTCTATACTTACTTCCGACACAGAGCCGAACGCCGTCTGGCAGCCGCCAATGCCCAGTTGGAACAGAAGAACGAGCAACTGGCCATTGCCAATGCACATGCTGAGGAATCAGCCAGGATGAAGACCTGTTTCATACAACAGATGTCGCACGAGATACGCACGCCACTTAATATTCTATCGGGCTTTACGCAGGTAATCACCACCCCCGGCATGGAATTGGATGATGCCACTCGACTGGATATCAACAGCAAGATAACCGAAAACACCGATCGTATCACCTCGTTGGTCAACAAGATGCTTGAACTGTCTGAGGTAAGCAGTAAAAGCATCATTGATCGCACAGACAACGTACCCATCGTTCAAATTGCCACCCAAGCCATCGACGAGTCGGGCATCTGCAACGCAGAGCATCTGACATTCGACCTTCAACTGTCACCTGAAACCGAGAATATGTATCTGCAGACAAACCTGCGAGCTGCCACCCGCGCGCTGACACTGCTGCTCGACAACGCGAAGAAGTTTACTCACGATGCCGAAGCACGACTCCAGCATAATACAAATGGGAACTTAGGGGAGAAGAAAAAAGTGGTCATGAAGGTTACGTCTGATCACGACAAAACGGTGTTTACCATTGAAGACACAGGTATAGGGGTGCCGCCAGAAGCCGCAGAGCGAATTTTCGAAGAATTCATACAACTCGATGAATACTATGACGGAACAGGCATTGGGCTCACGATAGCACGCTCACTGGCACGCCGCCTTGGGGGGGACATTCATCTTGACACCAGTTATACAAATGGTGCCCGTTTTGTGATGGAGATTTAGCAACAGCTATACTCCACAAATCACACGTTATATTCTTCAAGTACCTTTTTCATCATTCTATCTTGATGTGTACTATATCCTGGGATAAAAATAAATTTGTTTTCCTTTTGTGGTTCGCCCGACTTTTAGTACCTTTGCACAAGATTTTGAAATATCTAACTATATAAATATATGAAGAATATTACGCTTGACATTACAAAGGCCTCCTGCTTTTTGGCAGAAGGTGCTGTAGCTGCTTTTGAGCCTAAGGTAAAGGCAGCACAGGAAGCACTTGAGAACGGTACTTGCCCTGGTAACGATTTCCTCGGTTGGCTGCACTTGCCATCATCTATTACTCCTGCTTTCCTGGCAGAGATTCAGGCTTGCGCCGACACGCTGCGCCAGAACTGCGAGGTAGTAGTGGTAGCTGGTATCGGTGGTTCATACCTGGGTGCCCGCGCTGTGATTGAAGCCCTGGGCAACAGCTTCAGTTGGCTGATTCTGGACAAGAAGAATCCTACGATTCTCTTTGCCGGTAACAACATCGGCGAAGATTATCTGTTTGAGATGACAGAATACCTCAAAGACAAGAAGTTCGGCGTTATCAATATCTCTAAGAGCGGTACTACCACCGAGACAGCTCTGACCTTCCGTCTGCTGAAGAAGCAGTGCGAGGCTCAGCGCGGTAAGGAAGAGGCCAAGAAGGTGATTGTGGCTGTGACCGATGCTAAGCGCGGTGCTGCACGTACCTGTGCCGACAAGGAGGGTTACAAGAGCTTCATCATCCCCGATAACGTGGGTGGTCGTTTCTCTGTACTCACTCCAGTAGGTCTGCTGCCTATCGCTTGCGCCGGTTTCGACATCAAGGCTTTGGTAGAGGGTGCTCAGGATATGGAGAAAGCTTGCGGTAAGGACGTACCTTTCAGCGAGAACCTCGCAGCTCAGTATGCTGCCGTACGCAACGGTCTGTATCAGAGTGGCAAGAAGATTGAGATTATGGTGAACTATCAGCCCAAACTCCATTTCGTATCAGAGTGGTGGAAGCAGCTCTACGGAGAGTCTGAGGGTAAGGACAAAAAGGGTATCTTCCCTGCATCTGTTGACTTCACCACCGACCTGCACTCTATGGGTCAGTGGATTCAGGACGGCGAGCGCACTATCTTCGAAACGGTTATCAGCATCGAGGAGCCCGAGAAGAAGTTGCTGTTCCCCAGCGACGAGGAGAACCTGGACGGTCTGAACTTCCTGGCTGGCAAGCGCGTAGACGAGGTGAACAAGATGGCAGAGCTGGGTACTCGTCTGGCTCACGTAGACGGTGGTGTGCCCAATATCCGCATCAGCGTGCCTAAGCTCAACGAATACTATATCGGTCAGCTGATTTATTTCTTCGAGATTGGTTGCGGTATCAGCGGTAACGTGCTCGGCGTGAACCCCTTCAACCAGCCTGGTGTGGAGGCTTACAAGAAGAACATGTTTGCCCTGCTCGACAAGCCCGGATACGAGGAAGACAGCAAGGCAATTAAGGCACGTCTTGCAAATGAGAAATAAGAAGTGAAGAATGAGTAATTAGTAATGAGAAATTAGTAATTATGAAATGCACAGGGATAGTACATGCCACAAAAGGTAATCATAATTACTCATTACTAATTCCTAATTACTAATTATGATAGCAATCAAACAATACTTAGAGAAACACGGTTTTGAGGCTCTACGCCCCAAAGCCGTGCTTTTCGATATGGACGGTGTCCTCTATGACTCTATGTCGCACCATGCCATAGCCTGGCAGAAATCGATGGCTACGTTTGGCATTAAGATGACCATTGACGATGCCTATGCCACAGAGGGTGCTCGCGGCGTGGACACCATCCGCATGATGGTGAAAAGACAGCAGGGACGCGATATCGATGAGATAGAGGCACAACGGATGTACGACGAGAAGACACGTCAATTTCATGCCTTGCCAGAAACGAATATTATGCCGGGCGTGTTGGACCTGATGGCACAGATTCATGCTGACGGACTGACAATCGGCGTAGTGACAGGCAGCGGACAGCGTCCACTCATCAACCGTCTGCTCAAGGATTTTGGCAAGTATCTGACAGAAGACCATATCGTGACGGCCTACGATGTGAAGCATGGTAAGCCAGCCCCCGATCCTTATCTGATGGGATTACAGAAATGTGGTAACCTGAAACCTTGGGAGGCCTTTGTCGTAGAAAACGCGCCACTTGGCGTAAAGGCTGGCGTGGCAGCGCAGATATTCACGCTTGCTGTCAACACAGGTCCTCTACCCAACGAGGTATTGGCTGATGCAGGTGCCAACATGGTTTTCGAAAAAATGCCAGACCTTGCAGAGGCCTGGCATAGTCTGATATCGGAATCACAGGGATAGACTGTTTGATTCTACTGATCCTCAAACACCTTCGTCGTCGAAATTATTTTCACGATTATCGTAGTCGAGCATGTCCATATCATCATCACGACTGATGGTGATTGTTCCCTGACGGTTAATCACCAATTCCAAGGGGACAAACACGTCATCAAGGGCATCAGGCATACCTATAACGACAGAGAACTCGAGGCCTTTGTCGTCAATCTCGTCATACTGAATACCAGCTAGAACACCATTGTTGCGGAACGTGTCGTCAATATAGGAACTGAATGAAGCCTTGGTAAACACTTTCTTGAAAAACACACTACCATCCTGACGCTTGATCGTGATGCTGACACGGTTGTCGAAATAAGGCTGACCATTCTCGTCCTTCACCTGCTTCAGGCTATCATCAGACACGCGGTCAATCTGCACCGTATAGGGATTATCCTGCCAAGTGATATGCGTAGTTTTCGTATCTACAGGCATAGCGATAGGAGCCTGAGGTTTCTTAGGCACATATTTCGTAGTGATAATATCCTTGGACTCTTTCTTCTCCTTACAGGCACCAAAAGCAATGACACCTGCAATCATTATAAAAGGTATATAGCGCTTCATATTCATAATTTTTTGCAAAAATACGAAAATAATTTGAGACAGCACAAAAAAACGCCCACTATTTTATATAGCGGGCGCATTGTCATCACTGAAAAACTAATTTACCTAATCACTATGAAAAAATCATTTATTATCTTATTGCCTTTGTGTTGGTCGTCCCATGCGGGGGCCATTGAACTGACGGCGATTCTGCTGCTCGTCCTTCTGGTAAGCTTCATACTGCTCAGGAGTCAGTATGGTTTTCAGCTCATTGTTATAGGCCTCCATATTCTTCTGCATCTCCTCGCGATTGAAACCACCGCGCTGACCCTGTCCGCGACGAGGTCCCTGTGCTCTCAAGCTATCGGGGTTCATTCTCTGAGGTCTGTCTCCACCCTGCATACGCGGTCCTTGTCCGCGACGCTGGCCTCCCATTTGACCCATGGGGCGAATCTTATCTGCGAAACGGGTGTTCAGGTCTAACAGTTTCTTTGCCTGATCCTCGTTCAATCCATATTTCTGTACCACTGCATCCGTACGCATCTTTGCCATCTGTTCGGGGTTGAACTGTCGGCGTACCTGGGCTGTATCCTGTGCCATTGCGCTGAGGCTCATGGTCACCATTGCAATCATCGTTAAAACAAGCTTCTTCATTTTCTTGATAGTTTATAATTTTACTTCTAGTTTTATTCTTGAGTTGCGGCTCAGCCTCCGGATGCCTCGCTTGCAAGTAACTATCATTATGACGCATCAGTAAGAGAAAAGTTTAATGAAGATGCAAAAAAACTCATATTTTATCATTTTTATTCTCTTTTTTTTGTATTTTTGCATTTTAGAAATAGTATGGTAAGATATGAAAAAGCCTATAGGATTGATACTTACGTGCCTGCTGACACTGATCTTTGCGAGTTGCGGAAGAGGTGAGAAGACTAATATGGAGGAAGAACGTGCAATAGACAGCATCCCCCTGTTGGTCACGCAGATCCAGCGATGCTCACGACTCTACACCACAGAATATCGCATCCATAAACTAGTGTCGTGTGAATCAAATCGTCAGATCAGTGGTTTTGGCATCTCTTTCGAGCTCAACGTATTTGGTGATCGCAAGATTATCATCCCCATCGATGCCACGCTGAAAGGGTTTGTGGACATGAGTCAGGTCAAGGTCCATAATATCAAGCGAGAAGGGGAAAAAATTACCGTCACCCTACCCGACCCTCAGGTAATGATGACCAGCACGAAAATAGACCATGAGAATATCAAGGAGTTTGTAACGGGCTTCCGCGATGATTTCACGGATCAGGAGATGGCGACCTTTGAAGCGCAAGGACGTAAGGCAATTATCAACGAGATTCCAGAACTGGGTATCGAACGCACGGCACGCGAGGATGCCGTCCGCATATTGGTGCCTATCATCACACAGATGGGGTTCCGCGAACAGGATATCACCATCCAGTTCCGTACCGATTATACCCCACATGACTTAATTCGCAGAATGGAATAGTACTATGATGAATCAGCATAACAAAAAACAACTCTTCACCTACGGTGGCATTGCTGTCATCGTGCTCGTCTTTATCTTCGTCATCGGCCTCATCGGACTCTTTTTCATTGATAAGATTGCAGAGCGCATACCAGGTATGCACTCTAAAGACACATCAGAGGTTATCATGACGCCATCGCAGATAGAGAGCATCCGTCGTATTGGCCAGTGGGAGTTTATGAGTATCAATAACGAGGAATTGGTAGACACCATCCGCAAGGGGTTCTTCTCTGACGACCACTTGGTGCGCATCTATTATGGTACGCTCCGCTTGGGGATAGACCTGAGCGATTTTGATGCCCAGCGCATCTCTAAGCATGAGGATTCATTGACAGTACAATTGCCAGCTATCACCCTACTGGATGATCATTTCATCGACGAAGCCCGCACGAAGTCGTTCCACGAGTCTGGCTCATGGTCAAACAAAGACCGACAAGCACTCTATGAGCGAGCCCGTCATAAAATGAAGAATCGCTGTATCACGCCTGCCACCCTTGAAGGCACGCGTCAACTGGCGGAAGCGCAGATACGCCGCCTGCTCATGGCTATGGGTTATGAGAAAGTAAGTATCAGATTCGATTAGCCTCTACGACAGTCACCACGCCATCACCTACACGGAAACGCACATCACGTCCGGCAAACGGCATTCCATACACCCGTTCAGCATCATCATGATAATGCGGACGAGGGTCTTGGCTCAGCACCTGCTGCAATCCCCTCAGTTCTTCTTCCGAGAAAAGACGCCTTACCTCCTGAGGAATATCCACCTGCAGGGGCTTCCATTCCGTTTTATCCACAAAACCGCTACGCGCATCGGGATGGCTATCGGCATAAGCCACATAAGGTTTGATGTCATAGATAGGCGTACCATCCATCAGGTCAGCACCCTTCACATGAATCACGGGTCCATTCTCCCCTATTTCCACCTTTTCTATACGTACACACGAGAGGCCCAAACGGTTGGGGCGAAATGGTGAACGCGAGGCAAACACCCCAATACGCTCATTACCACCCAAACGGGGAGGCCTTACTGTCAGTCCCTGCTGCTCATGTGGATTAGCTGAGAACTCCCAGATAAGCCACAGATAATCAAATGCTTCGAGACCTCTCACAGCCTCTTCGCGTCTATACTCAGGTTCTAGTACTATCGTCCCCACCAGTTCATCCGCCACCCCACTCTGTCGTGGGATGCCAAACTTCGATGTCAGCGGAGAATGAAAATATGCTATCGGTGTGATGTTCATACAATCATGCTGTGGTTTCAAGTTGCAAAGGTACAGAAAATCATGCGAACCACAAAGAATTCGTCCGTTCTTTGCACGATATTTGCATGCAACTAATTTAAATCATATATCAAAAACTCCCTTCAGCCGAGACTTAACTTATTTATTTTAAGTTTGTTACACTGAATGGACGTTTCTCCCTCATAGTCTCACTACGCGATAGGGGGTTGATGAATAGCTCTTAGCGGACTATTTCCTTAGTGAGGCAATATATTTACCTTAAGTAAGCCACTTGTGAACGTTTGACAATTGTCAAACAATTGTTTGACAGCTGTCATTTAATCGTTTGACAGTCGTCAAACAACAACAAATTAATAAGTTGCAATGACTTTTCCCTCTATTCATCACCACGAAACGCCCGGAAAACGTCCTTCAGTCGAACTCTTTCATTATCAAATATTTACGTTTTAACTGAAAGAAAAAAAATACTTTTTTTTAAAAAAAATCTAGGAAGAACAGGATAGACAGAAACCAAAATTTGAAACCTGAAACAAAAAAGAACGGACGAATCCTTTGTGATTCGCTCGTTTTTTTGTACTTTCGCAGTATGATATTCTATTTCTCTGGTACAGGTAATACCCGATGGGCAGCAGAGAAGCTGGCTCAGGAGACGGGCGAAAGATTGTTCTTCATCCCAGAAGAGCTAAAGAAGGGCGAGTGTAAGTATGAGTTACAGGAAGGCGAACGACTAGGCTTCTGCTTTCCCGTTCACGGTTGGCAACCACCGTATATCGTCAGGGAGTTCATCAAACACTCAGACATCATACATCAGCCATCTACCTTCGTTTACGCTCTCGTGACTTGTGGCGATAGCATCGGCCGCACGATGGAGATGTTCGACAAGGATTTGAAAACGAAAGGACTGCATTTGGATAGTGCTTTCTCATTGATTATGCCAGAGTCGTACGTCTGCTTGCCATTCATGTATACAGACACCCCACGACGAGAAAAGGAAAAGATTAGTCAGGCAAGCGAGGATTTGGATTGCTATATAGAACTCATCAAAGAACAGAAAACGGGTGAGGTACACACCCAGCGCGGATTGACCCCTTGGACGTTTAGTCACGTGATAGGTGCATACTTCAATGCCTACATGATAAGCGACAAGAAATTCACAGTTGATGCCGACCAATGTGCCCACTGCGGGAAATGCGAAAAGGCGTGCCCCACGGGCGACGTCATTCTGAAAGACGGGATTCCCACATGGCAACACGACGGTTCATGCACGAACTGTCTGGCTTGCTACCACCACTGTCCGAAGCATGCCATCAACTATGGTAGCATCACCCGCAAACGCGGACAGTATTATTTTGGTAGGAGGAGTTAGAAGTGCAAGAAACGGGTGACCTTACCCACGAGGCTCTTATCCATATTGTCGATAAAGGCATCGAGGAAACGGGTGCTCAGTTTTAGAGGTATCACATCATAATCGGCCAAGACGGCTGGTATCAAAACACTATTACCCTCGCGCAACAGAAGTTCCTCGCCAGTAGCACGCAAACGAATATGACAGTCGCCCTCAATACACATGGTAATCACAAAACTGTCATATTTCAGCAGGTTACGATGGAAGATCTCTGGTGTCTCCGTGACACGCACACTGAAATAAGGTGAGTCAACAATCAAGTTGGCACGGTTGATATTCTCGCTATAAAGCGTGCGATACTCGCTCTCCACATGATAATCAAGTGCCTGTGCAGCCAGTTCGGTATGCAACTCACGCGGTTTACCATCCATACCAGGACGGTTATAGTCAAAGATACGATAGGTGACGTCTGACGACTGCTGTACCTCTGCCAATAAGATACCAGCACCAATAGCATGCACTCTGCCAGCAGGCAGATAGAAGACGTCGCCCGTCTTTACCTCATGTCGGGCCAGCACCTCTGTGATAGTGCCATCAGCCACATGTTTTTTATAAGCCTCGGGGGTTATCTCCTGCTTAAATCCAGCATAGAGATAACTCCCAGGCTTAGCATCGATGATATACCACATCTCACTCTTACCCATTTTGCCATGTTCGCGCTGCGCCATCTCATCATTAGGATGCACCTGAATACTCAGATCTTTCTGCGCATCGATGAATTTCACCAACAAGGGCAATTGACCGTGATAACGCTCATTGACAGCCTGTCCGAGGATATCCTCAGGAGCCTCATTGATAACGGAAATCAGGTCACGGCCAGCAAACTCGCCATTGGCAATGATGCTGGGACTCGACGGAACAGCACTAACCTCCCAGCTCTCGCCAATAGGCGTTGCAGAGTTGGGCAGTCGTTTGTAAGAACAAAGTCGACTACCTCCCCACACTACTTCGTGGAGGTTTGGCTGGAATAAGAGAGGATATAGTTTCAACTCTTAATTCTTAATTACAGCAGGTTATTCTTCTCGATATCCTTGAAGTAGCGATAGGTGCCAACCTTCAGTTCGTCACAAGCAGCATCATCAGCCACGATGATACCATGCTGGTGCATCTGCAGAGCAGAGATAGTCCACATATGGTTTACGCTACCCTCTACAGCGGCCTGCAAGGCACGACACTTGGCGTGACCATTCACCAGAATCATCACCTCCTTAGCAGCCATGACAGTACCCACACCTACAGTAAGAGCTGTCTTGGGCACCTGATTCACATCATTATCAAAGAATCGGCAATTGGCAATAATGGTATCTGTAGTCAGCGTCTTCTGACGCGTACGACTGGTCAGACTTGAACCAGGTTCATTGAAAGCGATATGACCATCAGGACCAATACCACCGAGGAAGAGGTCGATACCTCCGAATTTCTCTATTTCTTTCTCATAGTTGGCACACTCAGCAGCCAAATCGGGGGCGTTACCATTGAGGATATGGATATTTTCCTTTGGACAGTCAATGTGATTGAACAGGTTAGTAAACATGAAAGAGTGGTAGCTCTCAGGATGCTCAACGGGCAGACCAACATACTCGTCCATGTTGAAGGTAACGACATTCTTGAATGACACCTTGCCATCTTGGTAAGCTTTCACCAAGCCACGATACATACCGATAGGAGATGAGCCCGTGGGGAGTCCCAGCACAAAAGGTTTTTCAGCTGTTGGCTTTGCAGCATTAATCTTTGCAACTACATAGTTTGCTGCCCACTGTGACATCAAATCATAATTCGGTTCAATAATTACTCTCATAAGTTGTAATGTTTTAGATTAATAAATATAAAGTTTATTAAGACATTTCTTTATAGTTCCATCAGCCTGACGCTGAATATAGATACCCCGACCTTTGACACCTGAGACGCTACGTCCCTGAAGGTCGTAGGTTTGAGGTTTGAGATTTCTTGCGTCCCGTTGGTAGCAAGCGTCCTTCGGCCGAGCGGAGGTTTGAGGTTTGAGGTTTTCAATTCCCGTTTGATCACCACCCATGAAGTCGAAGGAGATAAGACCGTCTTCCGTCATCTGGATATTGGTGATAGGTTTGTGGAGAAATGTATCGCCATGATCATTGGGGCAGTTCATCTTAGGTGCCGGCACGGAAGTATCTGTCAGTTCGTTATTGACAAAATCCGTACTGTCCGTAGTCCAAGGATAAGGCGAAGTACTTAGATGATAGTTGTGAATACGACCACTGAAAGCCCATGAGTTAGCATGACGATCATAAAGCAAATTATTCCAACCATCATAGTCCAAGTTGTCTGCATGAACCAACTCAAAGCGGCGTTTGTCGGCATTATTGTTCACTGTATTACCATTCCACTCGGAGGCATTGTAGTGAACATGGTAGATTACTAATCCTTTTCCTGGCGCACAGGCATCCCATCCGCAATGCTGACGATTCTCCAGAAGAAGAAATTCATCATTAGTATGACACACCACGAGAGCCTCACCCCCTTCTGACAACGGTTTCATGTCTTTCACCGTTGCAGGTTCATCCAGTTTGTACAAAGAAGTCCAGCCTAATAGATATTTCTCGAATGCAGTGAAGTTAGGCGGACACCACCCATAGTTCGTGAAATTACCGCCATCCATCAGATCCCATTCATCGCAGACCGAGAAACCTGCACCGCTCGTTGTGGGATAGATATCAGGAAGGCCAAGGCTGTGAGCAAACTCATGACAGATAGTACCTAAGCCACAAGAATATGAGTAATTAGGATGCCACTTTTCTGCACTACAAGTATAATCACTTATCGTAAATCCATCATGCGTCGTGATGGAAGAAAAAGCAGAGGTGTTTGGCCATAAATATCCTAGACATTCTTGAGCGGACATATTACCTGCGGCACCGGCAAATACGAAGATGACCTGAGTAACTTTTCCATTGTTGTCCCAGTCATACTGCGAGAAATCTAATTCAGGATTCTCAGCCAAAAACATTTTTGTCGCCTCTACCAAAGCATTACGACCATAGTTTCGGGTTTTGTCTGTAGGTTTGGAATAGGGCTGTGCCTTCTGATTAAGGACATAGGGACCATAGACGTCAAACTGGAGGTTCAGCAAACCGTTAGACTGATCCCGGAAATAGTCTGCTACGCACCCCTTTCCATTCCGTTGGTTAAAACCACTCGTATTGAACAAATCATCATGAAATGCCTTTGGATTCTCCATTTGGAAGTAAGTACTGTCGCCTTTAAACTCAACCAGAATTACCAGCTGTTTATAGACACGTGTAGGATCCCAATTTCGGTTAATGCTGCGCAATCTATAGGGCTTGGAACTGCGAGCCCCAGCCACAGTGTCACCCTCAGGTGCAGGCATACAGTTGCCACGCACAACCTGAAAATCATGCTGTGCATAGCCTGTAAGCGATGTTAGCACAAGGGCCAACAGACAAAGGAGTCTTATTTTGCACATGGTGTCCAGGGCTTCAAGGTCTTAAAGAAGTCATTGCCCTTATCGTCCACGAGAATAAATGCGGGGAAGTCCTCTACGTCAATCTTCCACACAGCCTCCATACCCAGTTCTGGATATTCTACACATTCAATGCTCTTAATGCTGCTCTTCGAGAGAACGGCAGCCACACCACCGATGGTACCCAGATAGAAGCCACCGTGTTTCTTACAAGCCTCAGTAACTACATCTGAACGGTTACCCTTGGCAATCATCACCAGCGATGCGCCGTTAGCCTGGAACTCATCCACGTAGGGATCCATACGGTTAGCGGTTGTTGGGCCCATAGAACCACAAGGATAACCCTCTGGAGTCTTAGCAGGACCAGCATACAGCACTGGATACTTCTTAAAGTACTCTGGCATACCCTCGCCAGCATCCAGACGAGCCTTCAACTTAGCGTGAGCGATATCACGAGCCACGATGATGGTACCCTTCAGGTTCACACGGGTAGATACAGGATATTTAGACAGTTCCTTGCGTACAGCATCAATACCTTCGTTCAGGTCGATCTCGATACCCTTGCCACCCTCACCTGGCTTACGCAGTTCCTCAGGAATCAACTCTGTGGGGTTAGCATCCATCTTCTCAAGCCAGATACCGTCAGCATTAATCTTAGCCTTGATGTTACGGTCGGCAGAGCAACTAACACCCATACCGATAGGACAGCTGGCGCCATGACGAGGCAGACGAATCACGCGGATGTCGTGAGCCAGGTACTTACCACCAAACTGAGCACCCAAGCCAATCTTATGAGCTTCTTTCAGCAACTTCTCCTCAAGGTCAATATCACGGAAGGCACGACCAGTCTCATCACCTGTAGTAGGCAGGTTATCATAGAACTTAATTGAAGCGAGCTTCACCGTGAGCAGGTTCTTCTCTGCTGATGTACCACCAATCACGAAAGCGATGTGGTATGGAGGACATGCGGCAGTACCCAACGTCTTCATCTTCTCAACCAGGAAAGGAATCAGCGTACCCTCGTTCTGGATGGTAGCCTTCGTCATGGGATAGAAATAGGTCTTGTTGGCAGAACCGCCGCCCTTGGCCACCATCACGAATTTGTACTCAGCACCCTCGGTTGCCTCGATATCAATCTGGGCAGGCAGGTTGCAACGCGTGTTCACCTCGTCGTACATATTCAGAGGAGCATTCTGCGAGTAGCGCAGGTTGTCCTGAGTGAAAGTATTGTACACACCACGACTCAATGCCTCTTCATCCTCGAAGCCAGTCCAGATCTGCTGTCCCTTCTCACCATGGATAATAGCAGTACCCGTGTCCTGACAGAAAGGCAGGATGCCCTTGCAAGCTACTTCAGCATTGCGCAGGAACTGCAGGGCTACATACTTATCATTCTCAGATGCCTCTGGATCGGTGAGTATCTTTGCCACCTGCTCGTTATGTTCACGACGCAGCATGAACTCCACGTCATGGAAAGCCTGCTGAGCCAAAAGCGTCAGCGCCTCCTTTGATACCTTTACAATCTGTTTGCCTTCAAATTCGGCAGTGGTTATGCCTTCCTTAGAAAGCAGGCTATACTCAGTCTTGTCTTCGCCCACCTGAAACATCGGGGCATACTTGAATTCTACTGGTGTTGCCATAGTCTTGTATTTATTTAGTATTATGGGTACAAAAGTACAATAAAAAAACGAGACTCACAAACATGAATCTCGTTTTTTTATGATAATGTCCGAATTAATAGCCAAAGATTTCCTCTGTAGTCAACCGTTTCACGGGACCATACTTCTCCAATGTGGCCATGTCAAGTGCCTGCTCATTGCCTAAGATCACGTAGCGATAAGGCTTACGGGCAATACGTTCATCAGCAAATTTCAAGATGTCAGCCAATGTCAGGTTAGGCATTGCCTCATAGATACGCTGGTTGACATCGTAATCAATACCATTATCCTGAGCTGTCAGCCAGGCATTAATCAGACCGAATTTCGTGGTGCGCATACTAGCCAGACGCTTGATGATAGACTCCTTGGCAATCTTCAAGGCACCCTCACTCTGAGGCACAGAGTCAAGGATATGATGGAACTCTGCAATACAGTCGGCCATCTTGTCATTCTGCGTGATGATATGCGTGAAGAACATCTCCTTGTAATCCTGGTAACTGGGCTGCAAATAATAAGCATAGGCATTATAAGCCAGTCCACGCGCCTCACGCAGTTCCTGGAACACAACACTGTTCATACCGCCACCAAAGAACTCATTGAAAAGAGCCTGAACGGGAGCATCCTCCGGGTTCCATGTGTTACCTTCGTTATGATACATACGCATGTAGATATTCTGTGCATCATAAGGAGCCAACAGCACCTCATTGCCATCGGTAGGCTGCATCACATAGTGCTTGTTCTGAGGCACATCCTTCGTAGCCACATTGGGCTGAGAGGTGTAAGAAGACAAAGCCTCAGCCAGCTCGTCCTCGCTCATCGGACCATAATACAATACGGTATGCTTATACTGGACAAGGTCTTTCAGCAAGCCAAGGAGTTCACTAGGGTTCGTATTTGCCAACGTGTCGATAGAAATATCGTGACGACGTGGATTGTAAGGACCATAGATGCCATAACTGGCCAGCATATCAAAGTTTGAGCGCTGATCGGCCTTCGCATCCATACGTGACTTAGCCTCCATGCCAACAAACATCGCATAAGCCTCCTTATCGACTTTAGCATGCTGCATCAGGTGTTCCAACAAAGATACTGCCTGTGGCATATTCTCACTCAATCCATTCAAACTGACGGAGAGAGAACGATCGCCCACCTGAATACTGTAATTACAAGCTAACTTATAGAACTGCTGTTTGATTTCCTCTGATGTCAACGAATCAGTACCCAGATAGTCAAGATACTGAGCGGCATAGCCATAACGCAAATCAGCCTCGTTACCAAACTCATAGCGGAAAGCCAATTGGAAACGGCCATTCTCCTTATTCTGCACATAGATATAAGGGAGTTGAGAATTGAGGTTTGAGGTTTGAGAATTAAGATCTCCAAAAGTCAGGTCTTTCTTGAAGTCCACAAAGCGTGGCTGGATAGGTTTTACCTCTACGTTCTGGATATCCTTGACAAACTGGCTCACGAAGTCGCGGTTGGTGGGGATAGGAGTGATAGCTGGTTTTTCAATTTTCTTGATAGTAGGATCAACGCCCTGTCTCTTGAATACGGTGACATAGTTGTCAACGAAATGACGATTGGCAAATGCCACAATCTCTTCCTTCGTCATGCCAGCCACACGATCAAGCGACTTTACTTCCTGTTCCCAAGGAGTACCATTGATAAATGCGTTGACAAACATTCTGGCACGAGCCTGATTACTCTCCAATGCGTTGTAATACTCCAACTTCAGATTGTTGACAACAGAAGGCAGCAGATCATCAGAGAAATCACCAGCTTTCAGTTTTCCGATTTCCTCAAGCAACAATGAACGCACCTCCTCAAGACTCTGACCATCCTTAGGTGTTCCTCCCAGAATCATCATTGAGTAGTCCTGCATAGGTATCACGGCCCCCCAAGCGCCCAACATTCTCATCTGCTGGTTGATATCCAAGTCCAAGAGTCCTGCTGTACCGTTGCTCAACATCTGTTGGATAACCTGTAATGTGTCGGCCTGCAGCGAACTTGCCTTTTCAAACTGCCAGCCCAGCCACAGGTTCTCAGCCTCCAGGCCAATTACAGTGGTATCAACAGGTGCCGTCAGTTCTGGCTGTTTGTCATAAACTGGCTGTTCCACATCCTCACCAGGTTGCCACTCCCCGAAATATTTCTCGATGGTAGCCACCACCTCATCAGGATCGAAATCACCACTCATACAGATAGCCACATTATTGGGCACATACCATTTCTTGAAATAGTTCTTGATATTGGTGATTGAAGGATTCTTCAGATGTTCCTGTGTGCCGATGGTGGTCTGCGTACCGTAGGGGTGCGTGGGGAACAACTTCGCCATCATGGCGGTGTAGAGTTTGTCGCCATCATCAGTCAGACTAATATTATACTCCTCATAGACAGCCTCCAACTCCGTGTGGAAACCACGGATAGTCATATTCATGAAGCGGTCAGCCTGAATCTTTGCCCAGTTGTCAATCTCATTGGCAGGGATATCCTCCACATAGCAGGTCACATCATTTGATGTGTAGGCATTTGAGCCCTCACTACCGATGGTAGCCATCAGCTTGTCGTACTCATTGGGGATATTATACTTCGCAGCCAACTGACTTACAGAGTCAATCTCATGATAGGCCTTTTTACGAGCCTCGGGATCAGTCAACTGACGATAAGCCTCGTAGCGTTTCTCAATATCTTCCAGATAAGGAGCCTCAGCCTCAGGATCGGTCACACCGAAATGATTCGTACCCTTGAACATCAGATGTTCCAAATAGTGAGCCAAGCCCGTGGTCTCCGAGGGGTCGTTCTTAGAACCTGTACGCACAGCAATATACGTTTGAATACGTGGTTCCTCTTTGTTGACGCTCAGATAGATCTTCAGTCCATTCTTCAACGTGTAGATGCGGGTCTGGGCCATATCGCCCTTCACCTCTTCATAATCATACTTCGAGCAGCTGCCCAAAGCAAGGCCCAACAGAGCCATTCCAAAAAACAGTTTTAGTTTCATGTCAATTTATTTAGCTTTCATAGTCAATCTCATGATCCAGTTTACTCAAGAAATCGTCAAGCACTTCCTGTTCTACATCACCCATCAGGAACTCCTTCTCGGCATCCTTTCTGATTTCTGCAATCCAGGCACGACGAGCCTTCACATAATCCTCGCGGATACGTTCACAGGCAGCAGCATCAATCTCTGTCAGGTGATAGTAATCCAAAATCAGCTGATAGCTCCATGCCCAACGGTAGTCGCTATAACAGTTATTGATTTCCTCAAAACGAGTCAGCACCTGCTGAATATTATCGATGACACCATCCTTGATCTCATCAATCAGGCGAATTTCCTCGCTCTCAGGCAGCAACATTCCACTGAGGTCAGACCAAGTGCCCTTGCCTACATCTGACTTAGGATAGCCGAAGAAGCCCTCTTTCTGAGCACGTTTCAACACAGCACCCATGTAGATACGCAGTGCGATGTCATAGTATTTCAAGCCCTTTTTCAAAGAAGAGGCATTGATGACATACTCGTGGAAATTATACGTCGTGACATTATCGCCCGAAGCGTTACGTAGGGCTTTCAGAATCTCGATACCCTCGATAATCTCACCAACAGTGAAAGGACTCAGCCAGTCAAAATTGATGATACTCTTCTTCGACTGCTTAGAACGCTTGTCGCGCTTTGGCCATTTCTTGATATCACGATACAGACCTACGGTAGTGATATTTCTACCTGGTACCAGATACATCGTGTCGCCATAAGCAATGAGATATGAGAACGGCAGATTACGCGTATCAGGATGGTGCATCAGTTTTCCGAAGCATACGGAGAAAGCACCAATCGTAGCAGGCATCAGCACATACGAGCCAGAGGCTGTCTTTGTGCCACGCTCCAGAGTGCCGTAGTGCAGAGGTCCCATCTTATAGGCATGATTTGAGAAGTTGGTGTTAGAACCAGCGTTATAGAACGAGAACTGACCGCCTATAAGCAGACTCGACTTATGATGCGATGCCGAGAATGGACCACAGAAAGCGGCACAGGCCTCACCATTGGCCATGAATGAATTGGCAAAGAACAAACTGGCCTCTGCCGTGAAGCCGTTCGTAATCTGACAGGCCTCACCCACGAAGCAGTCCTGCATCTTCACAGAGTTGTGAATCGAGCATCCGTCGCAGATAATCGAGTTCTCGCAGATAACACCTGTGCCAATAAATACAGGTGCATCCTCACTACTCAGAATCGTACATTCGTTCAGACGCGCACAACCACTGATTTCGCAGTCGCCCTTAATCACGGTGTTGATGATATCCTTGGTATTGATAATCTTCACACTATTGCCAATGGTACCACGTTCCGGTGTTGAGATACGTACCTCATCGTCAATCAACTGACGCAGACGATTTACCAAGGCCTTGTCGCGATTATGCTTCACCATGAAGGCAGCCAACTGCGAGTTCAATTCACGGAAGAGCACGATATTACCGTCGCCCATCTCGTTAAGCACACTGATGGTTGAACCGGCTCCATAGCTTGCACCCTCGCGTGTCTCGAGGGTAGAGACATTTGAGATGTAACAGTCGTCACCAATCGTATAGTTATTGATGAAGTTGCCCACCTTCTCAATCAAGCAGTCATCACCCACACTGACATTCCGCAGTGTGGCGTCGTTAATACCCGAGTGCTTGAAGAAGCCACTAGCCACCTCAATTTTCTTCTCAAACTTACCCAGGCGTATATCGCCATAGAACATCACACGGTGGAAGTTGTAGGGGCGGAACTCCTCGTCTACCAATACCCTACTCCAGTCCTCTGCCCAACAAACGTTGTTCTCAAGGACTTGAATCTCCTCTTGTGTCAGTTGTCTGTACTCTCTCATAAATATTATGTGTTAGGTTCAATTTTCCTCTATATTATATAGGAAGTCGTTATATGGATATTTCTGCACGTGAAGTTCACGCACCTTATTATATAGTGTTGCACGAAGTTCCTCGATATTCTCCTTCTGCTTAGCAGAAATAAAGAGGCAGTCGCCATGCATCTTACTCATCCAAGTTTTCTTCAAATCCTCCAGCGATACATTTTCCTTCGTAGGCTCCGTGAGGTCATCTTCCTCCTGCGGCGTCCACGTATAGGCATCTATCTTATTGAATACCACCATCGAGGGGGTCTCAGAGCAGCCCAGTTCTGAAAGCGTCTGTTCCACCACACGGATCTGGTCTTCGAAATCCGGATGCGAGATATCCACCACATGCACCAGCAGGTCGGCCTCGCGCACCTCGTCGAGCGTGCTCTTGAAACTCTCTACCAAATCTGAAGGCAACTTACGGATGAATCCAACCGTATCAGCCAACAGGAAAGGCAGATTCTCAATGGTCACCTTACGAACGGTGGTGTCAAGTGTGGCAAAGAGTTTATTCTCTGCAAACACATCACTCTTAGACAGCAGATTCATCAGTGTCGATTTTCCTACGTTGGTATAACCCACCAACGCCACACGAATCAGACGACCGCGGTTCTTACGCTGCGTGGTTTTCTGTTTATCTATTTCCGCCAGACGCTGTTTCAGCAATGTGATACGATGCAGGATGATACGACGGTCCATCTCCAACTGTGTCTCACCAGGTCCGCGCAATCCCACGGAACCTTTTCCGCCACCGCCGCCGGAACCACCGCCCTGGCGTTCCAAGTGGGTCCAGAGTCGCTGCAGTCGGGGCAACATATAGCGATGCTGCGCCAGTTCCACCTGTGCCTTAGCCTCAGCTGTCTGAGCACGCATAGCAAAGATATCAAGAATCAACGATGTGCGGTCCAGAATCTTCACCTGCAGTTCCTTCTCTATATTTCGGATCTGCTTGGCGCTCAGTTCATCGTCGAAGATCACCATACCGATAGGTTGGGGCATGTCGGCTTCACTCTCGTAATCCTCACGATGTTCCATTGCCTCGTCATAGGCATCCTCGCACACCTTTATATACTGTCGTATTTCTTCCAGTTTTCCACTACCTACATAGGTCACGCTGCTGGGACCGCCCACTTTTTGCGTAAAACGCTTTACGGTGCGAGCCCCTGCTGTCGTTGCCAGGAATTCCAGTTCGTCCAGATATTCGTTTGTCTTAGCTTCGTCCTGTTGTCCTGTAATCAGTCCTACTAATATGGCCGTCTCGGCCTTTGCTTCGGAGATGACAAATTCTTTCATTCAGTAAAAATATTATCGATAATCGCCGACAAAAGTAATAAATCTGTATGAAATATGCAAGGAATGAAATATTTTTCTTACCTTTGCAACCACAAAAACAACTACGATATGAAACGAATCCTACTTTCTATTGCATCTGCAGCGTTTTGTTTTGGAATAAACGCACAACCCAATTATGATTATTCAAAACTCTGTACCGAACGGCTGGACCGTGGCGTAGTGGCTGTCCGTCAGTCTGATGGCAAGGTCTTCGTGTCGTGGCGCATCCTGCGTGACGACCGGAAAGGTGAGTCTTTCGATATTTATCGAAACGGTGTGAAGCTCAATCAAGCACCTCTCTCCAATGGCGGTTCTTTCTTCATTGACGAGAATCCCCTGGACGAGGATGCTACCTACGAGATTAAGGGAGGCACAGCCAAGGGACAGTTCACGCTTTGTCAGGATGCTCCCGTGGGCTATATCCCCATCAAGCTCAACAAGCCCGAGGGTGGCAAGGTGCCTACCATCCAACCTCAGCAGCGCCCAGGCAATAATGGCTGGCGATGGCGCGACACGGGCGAGTATGCCTATACCGCCAACGATGCCACCGTGGCCGATGTTGATGGCGACGGACAGTATGAGATTATCCTGAAATGGGACCCTACGAATGCACGCGACAACAGTCACGACGGTTATACGGGGCCTACCCTCCTCGACTGCTACCGGCTGAACGGTGAACAGCTCTGGCGTATTGACTTAGGCCGTAATATCCGCTCTGGTGCCCACTATACGCCCTTCATTGTCTACGACTTTGATGGCGACGGCCGTGCCGAACTGATGGTAAAGACTGCCGACGGCACCCGCGATAGCGAGGGCCGCGTGATCGGCGATTCCGTCGTCGATCATAGAAACAAGGCAGGCCGTATCCTCTCTGGCCCTGAGTATATCAGCGTCTTCGACGGTCTCACGGGGCGTATCCTCGACACCAAGCCCTATATTCCTGAACGTGGTCCCCTGAAAGCCTGGGGCGACGAGAAAGGCAACCGTTCTGAGCGCTATCTGGCAGGCGTAGGCTATTTTGGCGGAAAGAGGAAAGAGGAAAGTGGAAAGAGGAAAGAAATCGCTTCAGCCGTATTCTGCCGCGGCTACTATACCCGCAGCGTCATCGTGGCATGGGATTGGGACGGCAAGGAACTCAAGCAGCGCTGGGTGTTCGACACCAATAATCCTGAATGGCGCACGTATGCCGGACAGGGCAACCACAACCTTCGCATTGCTGACGTTGATGGTGATGGATTCGACGAGATCACCTATGGTTCCATGGCTGTAGATCATGACGGGCGAGGCCTCTACAACACCCGCATGGGACATGGCGATGCCATCCACCTCATTGCCGCCCCCAGTGACGGTCACCTCTATATCTGGGACTGTCACGAGAATAAACGCGACGGCTCTGACCTGCGCGATGCCAAAACAGGTAAGATAATCTTCCAGATTAAGAGCAAATCCGACGTAGGTCGCTGTATGGCTGCCGATATCGACCCGACGAATCCCGGAGTAGAGATGTGGAGCGCCGATAGTCATGGCATCAGAAATATGAAGGGAGAGGTTGTCAATCATGCCAAGGATTCTGACGACCCTCAGCACAATAATTACCTCGTCATGAATGGCAGGTGGCTCTCCATGAACTTCGGTATTTGGTGGGATGGCGACTTGCTGCGCGAGTTGCTCGACCACGAGACGGTGTCGAAATACGACTGGCAGGAGCATCAAATTATTGATCTGCAACGCTTTGACGGACAGTTCAATAACGGCACAAAATCCAATCCCTGTCTGGCTGCCGATATCTTGGGAGACTGGCGTGAAGAGGTACTTATCCGCAATCGCGAGAGCACAGAGTTGCGCCTCTACGTATCCACGATTCCTACGTCCCATCGCATCAACTGTCTGATGCAGGATATCCCCTACCGCCTCTCTGTGGCCTATCAGAACGTGGGCTACAACCAACCCTCAGAACCAGGCTACTACATTGGTCCTGACAAAACAGATTATCTGAAATAAAAATACAATAAGGAAAAATGATAGAAATAGGACTTAAACACACGAGTGAACTTACCGTTACAGATGCCGTCACCGCTATTCAGATGGGCTCCGGTGACATGCCCGTACTGGCAACCCCCGCTATGATGGCGTTGATGGAGAATGCAGCAATGCTGGCAGTAGCCGACTATCTGCCTGAAGGTTGCACCACCGTCGGCGGACATATCGAGTCATCGCACCTGAAACCCTCGAAGATAGGCGACAAGGTATCAGCTACAGCAGAGGTAACCAACGTTGATGGAAAGAAGATTTCATTCAAGGTGACAGCCTATTCTGGAGAAGCAGTGCTGGGAGAAGGCACACACCTCAGATTCATCGTTGACCGAGAGCGCTTTCTGTCCAAGCTTATCGGATAACAAAGCATCCCCCTACTCTATCACCTCTATATAAAAGGTGAAAGGACGGAATCCGTCGTTACAACTGATCATGGCGCTCATCGGATTCTTCATCCATCCGTCGTAGTAATCGTAAGACCCGTCAGGGGAAACGCTTCGCTTTGCGAAGAAATTGCCTTCTCCGCGAGCCAGCGACTCCACGAACTCACGCATAGAACACCATGCCGAGGAGCACATGCCCTCAGGCTGCTGACCATCGATGGAAATCCATTGCTGGCCCTGCTTCACGTCGCAGGTATGTTCGATAGGATTCTCGTATTTCGCCATCAAGTCCTCATAGACGGTCTGGCGCAAGGCAGTGATTCTCACCTTATTCATTATTATAATGTTTTATAGTTATAGACTATCCATCAGATACACAATGGCACAACAGATAGCAGCAACAGGGAACAGTCCCATGCGACGCCAGGCAGCAACGATGCCTACACCAAGGGCCACGGCACCCGAGAGAGGCGACACGGTGGTCTCAATGATGCTGGGGAAAGTCATCACGGCCAACGTGACATAGGGAACATAATAAAGGAAACTGCGAAGGAAGCGGTTGTGAATCTGACCTTTTATCAGCAACATCGGCACCACGCGAATCAGGTTGGTGGTGATGATGCCCAACAGGATACAGATGATGATCGTATGCTTATCCATGCGCTTCCTCCTCCACTTCTATAGGTTTCAACCAAGCGGCAACAGCCGATATCAAGATGGTGAGCACGATGGTGCGCGTGCCACTGTTCAGACTGTTCACCACAGGCACGATGCTGCAAGTACCACTCAGCACAAAACTGGCCACCACAGCATAGAGCACATGACGGTCGTCACGTGCAGGCGGCATGATGACAGCCAAAAACATGCCATAAAGAGCCACGCTAAGGGCGGCTACGATATTCATGGGCAGCAAACCGCCTACCACGATGCCAGCTGCGCATCCCGATGCCCAAAACAAAGTGGAAATGAGGGCGGCTGAATAAGTATAAGCAGGCGGACAATAGCCTTTATGGGCGATGGAGATGCCGAAGATCTCGTCCGTGACACAACAAGACATCAGCATGCGATGAAACCACGACGTGCCCGGAGCTATCTTCTGAGACAAGGCAGCACTCATCAGCATATACCGCAGATTAACCACCAGACACATCGCCACAATCTCCACGTAGGTAGCCTGGGCGGCGACGAGCGTATAGACACCATATTCGCCAGCCGAGGCACGGGTGAAGAAACTGCTCACGAAACCGATGACCGCCGTCAGTCCTGCCTGTTTGGCGATGATACCCAACGAGAAGGCCACGGCAAAGTAACCCAAGGCGATGGGGATGCCGATCCGAAAGCCGTCTATGATATCTTTACGCCGCATCAGAACACGATCG
>JAEEGG010004479.1_pt1 | contig 33804 bp, 23 predicted proteins | sample 9134161 | NCBI WGS metagenome assembly JAEEGG01 (sample SAMN16246543, study PRJNA631951) | gut metagenome | biome: gut microbiome; feature: rumen; material: CR-attached | host: Bos | place: Iran: Karaj | collected 2018-10 | reverse complement strand
TGCTGGCTGACGATGCTGGGATCGTCAGCAATCCGTTCGCCAATATCCCCAAGCCGTCCTTACAGACCGAGAATAGGCAGCCGTTCACGCCGGACGAACTGGAAACGATCAAGGAGAACCTCGACGATTTCACACGTCCTCTGTTTACCATTGCGTTTTCAACGGCGCTTCGTGAAGGCGACATCTGCACGCTGAAGTGGAGTGAAGTCGATCTGGAAAACCTCGTCATCTGCAGGGGAAAGATGCGCAAGACGCAGGTTGGTGTGGACATCCCGATCATGCCACCGTTGGCCGTCTACCTTGCAGAGCTTCAGGAGAAGAGGACGGGCAAAGGCGAATATGACAAATACGTCCTGCCTCTTCATGCGGAAATGTATCTGCATAACCCAAGCGGCGTTTCCTATCGCGTCAAAACATTCCTTGAGGAGAAGTGCCATATTGTCACCACGGTCAAACCTGCCGGACGCAATCGTGCCGTCTCTGTTAAGGATCTTCACAGCTGCCGTCATTCTTTCTGTTATTATGCTGGCCTATACGGAATACCAATGAACGTGGTTCAGGGTATCGTCGGCCACCTTACGCCTGAGATGACCAAGCTCTACAGCAATCATGCCAGTCTGGAGGCCAAGCGCGAAAAGATGCAGCTCCTGCCCGACTTCCTGAACCTCGCTGACGGAACGAATCCGCATTTACTTGGAGACTGCTCCCGTGACCCGGAGATTCTCGACCTATTGAAACAACTGCCTCGCCAGTATGCCGAGGAGATCAAGCAGATTCTCGAAATCATGATCAAATCCGGTCCGCGAACCGTAGTTGAACTTCGCCAAAAGCTGACGGGGTGAGGTGGACATTTTTGCCGTGGGGTAGCCGGACACCACCTCACGGTCGTCTTTCTTGCGGAACAATATCACATTTCTTTCGGAATAATTCCGAATGATGCTTGAAATTGTTCCGAATCAAGTGTAGCGGAAATGCTCGGAAACGTGGTTGAGTGAGGCGGCCTGAGGGCGCATGATGATGCTGGATTGTCCAAGCTCCTACTGCGAACTTTTCGGTTCTTTCTACAAAGTTTGCAGTATAATGAGAACTTTTGCTTGACTTTTGCAAAGTTCGCAGTATGTTATAAACAGCGTTATTTCAGAACGAGTATACGGAGTTCAACAAATGATTCTACGAGAACACTACTTACAGCAGATTCGTCCGTTTTACGACAGCGATCTGATTAAAATCATCACCGGTATCCGGCGATGCGGCAAATCAGTGATCATGCAGCAGATCAGGGATGAGATTCAGAACAGCTCGACCGACGTCATTTACTTGGAATTTGAGAAACGCGAGGTCAGAGCACTTTTTCCGAACGCGGATTCACTGCTTGAGTATGTGAACAAGAGAAGAAAATCCGGCAGATGCTACGTTTTTTTGGACGAGCCACAGGAAATAGATGGCTGGGTGGAGGTCTGCCAGTCCTTGCGTTTGCATGGGGATTCTGTCTTTGTGACCGGATCCAACTCTAAAATGCTTTCTACAGAGTATGTGAAAGAGCTGAGCGGGCGTTTCGTTTCGTTCCGTGTACGCCCCTTCGTCTATGGTGAATTGCAGGAATACGCACAGGAACTTGGCAAGGAAATCACCCCCCTCGACTACCTGATTTGGGGCGGTTTCCCCAAGCGACTTGAGTTTTCCGGTGAAGCTTTGAGGCGATATCTGGAGGACTTGAACGAAACCATCATCTACAAGGATTTGATCGTCCACTTCAAGATCAGAAAGGAAGCGTTGTTCCGTGCTGTGGTGGATTTTGTTCTGCGTTCCAATTCACGCATTGTCTCGGCGAACTCAATTTTCAAGGCTGTAAAACAGATGCAGAAATGCTCGGAAAACACGATTCAGAAATACATCCGATACCTTGAAATGGCTTATGCCGTCGATTTTCTGGAACAATACTCCACGCGAACCAAGCAGGCGCTCTCCTTCTATCGCAAGTGCTATGACAGCGATGTTTCCCTGAACTCAATTCGCTGCCCGGACAATCGGTTTGACCTCGACCACAACCTTGAAAATGTCGTCTACAACGAGTTGCTGTATATGGGATACAAACTCCATGTCTTCAATAGTGACCGTAGAGAAATTGATTTCCTGGCGCAGAAAGACAATCGGAAATACTACATTCAGGTTGCCTACAGTGTTGCCGACGACAAGGCATATCAACGCGAATTCAGGGCGTTCGAGAATGTTGACCCGCTTTCCCAGAAGATTCTCATTACCTCTGATGAGCTTGACTACTCTACAAGCATCGTCCGGCACATTCATTTCCGAGATTTCCTTGCCATGCGGAATCTTGAGTCTCTATGAGTTTTCGCCTGTCAAACAGACAAGGGGAATGAGACTTAACTCCGGGTCGAAACATGTGCGAAGCAAGGGGTTACGCGCGCACATGTGGCTACATCGCGCACCATGCTACAACAGAAAACAAGCACACCCATGAAGCTATATGAAAACTGAATTTACCGAATTTTTACCGAAAAGTTTTGCAAACCATTGATAATACAATCATTCTTCCACATTGACATCGTGGAGGTCGTAGATTCGAGTTCTACTACGCCCACCATTTTGAACCAAGCTAAACCGTTGGAAACCAGTTCGTTTCCGACGGTTTTTCTTTTGTGATCAATGCAATATCCTGCCGACTTGCCGGAGTTTTGTCTCGGTGGTTTCCAGTCAGTCCGCGTCGTTGTATTTCTTCATGAACTCTTCATGTTCGGAGGCAAGGCGTTCCCATTCGACGGTGGCCTCGGCGATGTCGTAGTCCAGTGCCTTGCGGCGTTTCTGGAGCGCGGCGAAATCGGTTTGCGGGGTGGCTTCCATGAGCTGTTTGTCGATCTCCGCCTTCTCGTTTTCGGCGTCCTCGATGATCTTCTCGCACTTCGCCAGGCCGCGTTCGATGCGGCGTTTTTCGGGCAGCAGGGCGTTGCGTTTCGCGGCCTTCTCGCGGCGGCGGTCCTTGCCCGCAGTCTGCGGCTGGGGCTGAGCGGCGGAACCTGAATTCGCGGACGAATTGGACGCGGCGGACGCGGCGGACGAAGCGGACGAAGACGTCTTGCTCTGCTGATTGTTCGAGGCGGGCGCGTTCGCGGCTTCCTCTTCGGCGAGCTTTTCCTTGTAGTAGTCGAAATTGCCGAAGAAACGTTTCACGCGGTCGTGGCGCATTTCGAGGATGGTGGTGGCGGTGCCGCGGATGAATTCGAGGTCGTGGCTGACGAAGCAGACCGTGCCCTTGTAGTTCATGATGGCGTCCTGGAGCGCCTCGCGCGCGGCGATGTCGAGGTGCGTGGTGGGCTCGTCGAGGATGAGCAGGTTCGGCGGGTTCACGAAGATGCGCGCGAAGCAGAGGCGGATTTTCTCGCCGCCGGACAGCACCTTGCACTGCTTCATGGCGTCGTCGCCGGAGAACCCGAACGCGCCGAGGATCTCGCGGATGCGCGAGGGCGGGGTGTCGCCGGGCGCGGCGTGCTTCACGACGTCGTACGCGGCCTCCTCGGCGGGGAGGAGTTCGGCGAATTCCTGCGCCTGGTAGCCGATCACGACGTTGTGTCCGAGGCGTGCGCGGCCGGAGGTCGGGGCGAGCGTGCCGGCGATGATGCGGAGCAGAGTGGTCTTTCCCATGCCGTTGTAGCCCACGATGCCGAGCTTGTCGCCGTTGTTGACGGTGAACGAGACGTCGCGGAAGACGAAGCGCGCGCCGTCGTAGGAATGCGAGACGTTTTCGACGGCGCAGACCTCGGCTCCGCAGCGCGGCGGTTCCGGGATGCGGATGCGTCCCTGGAAATGAAGCTGTTCGGGCAGTTCCTCGGTCTCGATTTTGTCGAGCATCTTGATCCACATCTGGACCTGGGCGGCCTTGCTCGCCTTGTAGCGGAAGCGTTCGATGTTCTCCTTCAGCTTGTCGCGGCGTTTCTCGGTGTTCTTGCGGGCGGCCTCGGCGAGCGCGGAGCGCGTTTCGCGTTCGACCACGTACTTGCTGTAGCTGCCGGAATAGCGCGTCGCCTTGCCGCCGTTGATCTCGAGCGTGACGTTCGTGAGGGAGTTGAGCAGGAAACGGTCGTGGGAGATGAGGAGGAGGGTGCCTGTGTAGACGCGCAGGCGGCGCTGAAGCCATTCCACGGCGGGGATGTCGAGGTAGTTGGAGGGTTCGTCGAGGAGCAGGATGTCCGGTTCGGAGAGCAGGACGCGCGCCATGGACGCGCGCATCTGCCAGCCGCCGGAAAACGAGTTCAGCGGCTTGTGGAAGACGTCCTCGTCGAACCCGAGCCCGGCGAGCGCGGCTTCGGCGCGGTGCCCGGAGTCGTATCCGCCGAGGTGTTCGTAGGTCGTCTGCAAGTGGCCGAATTCGTCGAGCAGCTGGCGGTTGGCGGGATCGGTCTCGAGGGCGCGTTCGACCTCCGCGAGGCGCGCCTGGATGAGCGGGAGTTCGCCCGTGGCGGCGACGTAGGACAGCACGTCCTCCTGCTTGTCGGAGAGGTCGATCTGCTGGCGCAGGATGCCGATGCGGAGGCGTTCGGGGATCAGGATCTCGCCTTTGTCGGGCGGGAGCTCGCCGAGGATCATGCTGAAGACGGTGGTCTTGCCCGCGCCGTTCGGGCCGACCATGCCGACGCGCTCGCCCTGATTGATGCGGAACGAGGCGTTGTCGAGGATGGACTTGCCGCCCAGGAGCTTGGTGACGTTCTGGAAATCGATCATGGGGCCGTCTTCGTCGTTTCAGCGGGAATGCGTCGGAACCGTTTTGTTCTCCGCGCCTTATTCGGCTCCCTCGGCCTCGCCCTTCAGCATGCGTCCGCGGATGCGACGGCGTTCGAGCGAGGTGAGGTATTTCTTGCGGAGGCGGATGTTGAGCGGGGTGACCTCGACGTATTCGTCGTCTTCGATGTATTCGAGCGCCTCCTCGAGCGAGAGCTTCGCGGCGGGCGCGATCTTGAGGTTGCGGTCGGAGCCGGCGGCGCGCATATTGGTGAGCTTCTTCGCCTTCTGGAGGTTGACCTCCAGGTCGTCGTCGGTGCAATGGGAGCCGACGATCATGCCTTCGTAGGTCTCCACGCCGGGGTCGATGAAGAACGTGCCGCGGAGCTGGAGGGCGTCGATGGCGTAGGCTTCCGCCTTGCCGCGGCCCATGCTGACCATCACGCCGTTCGTGCGGCTGGGCACGTCGCCCTTCATGGGCTCGTAGTGGTCGAACCGGTGGGAGATGATGGCTTCGCCGGCGGTGGCGGTCATGACCTTGCTGCGGAGGCCGATGATGCCGCGCGTGGGGATCATGAACTCGAGGAGCTGGCGCGAACCGTGCTGCTCCATCTTCATCATCTCGCCGCGGCGGAGGCCGACGATCTCGATGACCTTTCCGGCTGCGGAGCCGTCGACGTCGACCGTGAGCTCCTCGATCGGCTCGTTCTTCACGCCGTCGATCTCCTTGATGATGACGTGCGGCTTGGTGATCGTGAGCTCGTAGCCTTCGCGGCGCATGGTCTCGATGAGAATCGCGAGGTGGAGCACGCCGCGTCCGCTGACCTTGAAGCTGTCGCTTTCGCCTTCCTCCACGCGGAGCGCCACGTCGCGCTCGGCTTCCTTCAGGAGGCGTTCGCGGATGTGACGGCTGCTGATGAACTTGCCTTCCTGCCCGAAGAACGGGGAGTCGTTCACGCGGAACATCATGGAGAGGGTGGGCTCGTCGATGGAGATCGGGGGCAGGGCCTCGGGCGCGGAGGCGTCGGCGATGGTGTCGCCGATGTCGATGTGCTCGACGCCGACGAGGGCGCAGAGGTCGCCGCACGGGACCTCGCGGACCTCCTTGCGGGAGATGCCCTCGAATACGAAGAGCTGCTTGATCGACGTCTGATAGGTCTGGCCGTCGCGCTTGATCTGGCAGAGCGGCTTGTCGAGCGAGAGCGTACCGCGGTGGACGCGGCCGATGCCGATGCGGCCCACGTAGTCGTTGTAGTCGAGCGTGGTGATCTGGATCTGCGCGGGACCCTCGTTGAAGGGCGGCGGCGGGATGTGGTCGATGATCGCGTCCATGAGCGGGAGGATGGAGTCGCGGGAGCCCTTTTCGAGGTCGGTGGTGGCCCAGCCGTCGCGTCCGCTGGCGTAGAGCACGGGGAACTCAAGCTGTTCCTCGGTCGCGTCGAGGTCGATGAAGAGGTCGTAGACGGCGTTCAGGACTTCCTGCGGGCGGGCGTCGGGACGGTCGATCTTGTTGATGATCACGATGGGGCGGAGTTTGAGCTTCAGCGCCTTGTCCAGCACGAAACGCGTCTGGGGCAGGGGGCCCTCGGCGCTGTCGACCAGCAGCAGGACGCCGTCCGCCATGTTCAGGACGCGTTCCACCTGGCCGCCGAAATCGCTGTGGCCGGGAGTGTCGATGATATTGATCTTGGTGTCGCGGTAGTTCACGCTGATGTTTTTCGCGAGGATCGTGATGCCGCGTTCGCGTTCGAGTTCGTTGCTGTCGAGAAAGCAGGTGTGCATTTCCTGGTTTTCGCGGAAGAGCTTGGCCTGACGGATGATCTCGTCGACGAGCGTGGTCTTGCCGTGGTCGACGTGCGCGATGATGGCGATGTTTCGGATGTTCTGCATAAGGATTCGGGGTTGTGAAAGTCTTTGAAAAACAAGTATAAACTATAATATAGCACAGTTTCTATAAAAATGCAACACGCGCGCGAATGTTTCCGGGGGATTTTGGATAGAATAAAAGGGAATAAGATTCAGTTCGGAGACACTGCTTTGCACACGGGAACGTCGTCCGACGGTCAGAGGCTGGCGATTATGATTACAAGGAGAACGAGGAAGATGCCAAGGAGCGGAATAGCTGCGGCCAATCTGGGGACGGACCGTTCTCTCCACACGATGAGCGCCAGCCCGAGCGTCACCAGAGCGATCTGGATGCGGTTATCATACGGCCAGTTGAGTTCGAGTCTATGGTGGTATACAGCTCTGTATGTGAACAGATGATAGCCGTCCGCTATGAGGCTGTCAACAAGAAGGATGCAGGAGACCAGGGAAATACAGCGGTCTTTGGAAAAAAAGAGTTCGGCGGTCAGAAGCGCGAGCAGACCGAACTGCGGAAGATAGCCGATCCAGAATTCCGCGAAGTAAAAAGCGACGGCAATCCGCACCAGCAGGAGCGCGGCAAAGGACCATGCCAAAACATCCCGCCAGCGGTTTTTGATCAGCTGAAACCAACGGGGAACAGATGCGGATGATTCGACGTCCCCGTCCGGAGTTTCGTCTTCCATGGACGAGGGATGCTCCTGACGGAAATAACCGGCCGGATCAAACGGAGTATCCGTATCTCCGTTTTGCCGGGAATACGCGTCCTTGTCCGACCGTGCCGACATGGTCCGCCGGAGGGGATAAGCGGATTATTGGAGGGAGGCGAGCCACTCTGTGACGGCGTCGGCGGAGCCGCCTTCGGTCTTGATCTCTTCCTCGTAGACCTCGCAGATCATGGCGGAGAGGTGTTCCATGTCGATCTTCTTGCCGGAGAGGTCGCTGACGACTTTCAGGAGGTCGTGCTTGTTGAAGGTGTAGTTGTTGGCGGCGACGAGGTCGGCGATCTCCTTGGCGGAGGCGGCGCGGCCGATGGCGTCACGGAATTCATCGTCGGACATGAGGCGAACACAGAAGGCTTTGGCGAGCTCAATAGACATAGTAAGATCCTTTCGAATGGATGTTGAATGAATGTCAGGATGAGATACAATAGCACGGAAATGCCTTTTTTCAACCCGTTCCGCGGAGAAAAATCGCCCATGGATCGCGAAAGCGTGGAATAATGTGGAAAACGACTTGAAAAACGCGTGGGGCAAAGTATATTAAAAAATCGCCTCACATTAATGGAATACCTGAGATGTTAATTCTTTTTTTCTGCAAAGTTCTGATTTTTCTGCTTGCGGCCATTCCCGTTGCGGTCGTGACGCTCGCGGCATGGCATGCCGCGCGGTCTACGATGCTCGGGGCGGCGGAACGTTTCCTGCTTGCCTCGGCGTACGGTACGGCGATCATGCTGGCGTCCGTGGGTGTGCCGGGAATGCTCGGATGTCTGTCTTTTTTTTCCGTGGAGATATGCTGCCTGGTGTTTTCGGTCGGGCTGTATTGGATCGCGCGGCGGGTGCAAAAGGACAGAGGAGAAGAAGAACTGGTTGCGTCTGCCTCATCGGATCACGCGTTTCTCCTGAAACGGCGAGGCGAAAAGTTCTGTTTCGGGCTGCTGCTGTGCGGTACTGTCATTCTGAGCATGTCGTGTTTCGCGGCGCACCTCGGGACGGACACATTTTTCTACCATCTGTTTTTTCCGGCGATGTGGCTTCAGAACGGGAGTCTGGCGTACGTTCCGGTCCCGGGGTACACGTGCGAGTATTACCCGGCCTACGGGGAAATGCTGTACTGTTTTCTGATGGCGCCGACGCCGGGGAGCGCGGATTTTGCGTGTCTGCTGCAGGTGTGGGCGCTGGTGCTGAACGCCGGAGCCGTCTTCGCGATCGGGGGCTTTTTCGGGGCGTCGCGGACGGCATCCCTCGCTTCCGCCGCGCTGGTCATGTTCACGAGCATGGTCTTCGGTAACGCCGCGATGGCGTACACGGACGTGCTGAACGGCGGGTATCTGACCGCCGGAGTCGCGCTGCTGTGCACGGGTACATCCCGCCGTCATATCCCATCGTGTCTGGGGGCGGGAATCCTGCTCGGGATCGCCGCCTCGATCAAGCTGAGCGGTCTGCTGCTTTCGCCAGTCCTCGCTTTGGCGGTCATGGTGTATTTCTTCGTCCGGAAATCGGATGCGCGCAAATGTGTCTTCGTGTCGGCGGGAACGGCTTTTGTTTTCGCCGCACCGTTCTATCTGCGGAACTGGATCGTCGCGGGCAATCCGTTCTACCCAGTGCGAATTCCGCCGTTTTTCACCGTTGGACTGGATGTCGAACGCCACGTGGTCGGGTTCACCGCTGAGGTGTGGGCTTATTTCTTCCGAGGCGGTTCGTGGGGCCTGAATATCCCGAGCGGAATCCTGTGGGGACTGGCGTTGTTTGTCGTGCTGGCAGTCGTACCGATTTGTAAGAAAATGCGGGAACGCTTTCTTGCAATCATCCTCACGCTTGTGCTGGCAGCCTTGTTTGCCGTTCAGCTGATCGCATACCCGGAAATTGTACCTGCGCGGCAATATATCCCGTGGGTCATGGCGGAATCCCTGCTGCTGCCCGTGGCGCTGACGCCCGCCGCGGAACGTTTCCCGCGCGTGTTCCCGGCGGCGATCCTGATCCTTCTTCTCGCGGTCTTTTGGTCTCCCATCACGGCGAAGTACGGGTACGTGCTGGTGCCGCTTTCCGGCGCCGCGATGATGTTCGTACCGGACCGCTGGATGCGCCGCGCGGTCTGTATCATACTTATCCTGTATTTCCCGGCCGGGGCGTTCCTCTCAGCGACGCGGGAAATGGATCCCGGCGTCCGCGAACACGGCAATGTGCTGGTGTTCGGGCGTGGCCCCGCGGAATGCATCCGCCAGGTGATCAAGGCGTCGGAGGACGAAGGCCCGAAGACGACGGCAGTGGTCGGGACAGTGTTTTCCTACGGTTTCATGGAGGACGTCGCCGGAAACCGCGTGGTCTCGGTCCCGATCAACAGAAAGAACTCGCTGAAACCACACGAGTTCGAGTCACTTGCGGAAATGCGCGCGGATCCGGTCGATGCGGAGGAATGGATCGCACGTCTGGACGCGGCTGGCGCGGATTACCTGTATATTGCATTCACTTTTACCGAGGAACGCCTGCCGGATCCCGGCTGGGAATACCGTGCGGCAAAAGCGCATCCGGAACGTTTCCGCTGTCTGTACGACGACGATGTGTGCACGCTGTTCCAGGTGCTGAAAAAGTAAATTACAGCGGATCGACCGAACCGTCGGAGGCGTGCTTGTCCAGATAGTCGCGGATGGTGCGCGCGAACTCGACGCCGATGCCGTTCACGCGGGACGCGATCTCCTCGGCCGTGGCGCTGCGGAGAGCGCGGACGGACCCGAATTCCCGCAGGAGCGCGGCTTTTCTCGCCTCGCCGATCCCCTCGATCTCGTCCAGCAGGGAATCGCGGATGGTCTTCAGTCTGAGCTCGCGGTGGTAGGTGATGGCGAACCGGTGCGCCTCGTCGCGGACAGCCTGCAGGAGCTTGACCGCGGCGCTGTCCAGCGGCAGGCGGACGGACTCGGATTCGCCGGGGATGAAGACCTCCTCGTGTTTTTTCGCGAGGCCGATGACCGGGAACGGCGGACAATGGATCGCGACGAGCGCGTCGATGGCGCTGGAGAGCTGGCCCTTGCCGCCGTCGACCATGAGCAGGTCGGGCAGGGGACGGCCTTCCTCCATGAGACGGGTAAAATGCCGCGTGACCGCCTCCTTCATCATGGCGAAGTCGTTCGGCCCCTCGACCGTGCGGATGCGGAAGCGGCGGTATTTCTTCTTGTCGGGACGGCCTCCGGTGAAGTGCACCATACTGGCGACTGCGAGCGTGCCGGAGATGTTCGAGATGTCGAAGCACTCGATGTTTTCGGGCATGACGGGGAGGCACAGCTCCTCGCCGAGCTCCTTCACCGCGCCTTCCCCGGTGTCGAGGGACGGGATTTTGACGTTCGCGAGGTTGCGGCGGCGTCCGGCGTAGAGACAGTCGAGGTTGTCGGCGACATCGCGGAGATTGGCTGCCTTCTCGAACTGCTGTTTCGCGGCGGCCTCGGTCATGCGCTGCTTCAGGATCGCGGCGACCTCGCCGATGTGCCCGTTCAGCACGTCGATCAGCTTCTTCACGCGCTCGTCGTATTCCTCCTTCGTGACCTCGCCCACGCACGGACGGCAGCAGTCGCGGACGGTCCCCGCCAGACAGTGCGCGCGGTCCTCCGGTCCCGGCTCGGCGCAGCGGCACACGCGGATGCCGAAATGCCGCACGAGGAAGTCGGCGGTGAGGTGAAGCGCGCCGCCCTTCGGAAACGGCCCGAAGTAGAGGCAGGAATCGTCCTTCTTGAGGCGGGCGAACCGGAGGCGCGGGAACGTCTCGGCGGGGTCGATCTTCAGCATCAGGTATCGCTTGTCGTCGCGCATGAGCACATTGTAGTGCGGCGCGTACTCCTTGATGAGGCGGGATTCGAGGATCAGCGCCTCGTCCTCGGTTCGGACCGTGACGGTCTCCCACGTGGCGATGGAGTGGATCAGCGAGCGGAGTTTCGGGTCGGCGGTGCGGATGCGCGAGTCCTGGAAATACTGGCTCATGCGCCGCCGCAGGTTCGCCGCCTTGCCCACGTAAATGACCGTGCCGAAGCGGTCGCGGTAGATGTAGCAGCCCGGCTTGTCCGGGATGTCCGACGGCCTGAACTCGGGATGCAGTTTCGACATGCGCGCCTCCGTTCCCCCTCCGTCCGCTCAGACGCGCCCGGTGATCAGCATGCAGTCGCCGTAGCTGAAGAACTTCATGCGTTCCCGCACGGCGACGCGGTAGGCTTTGCGGATCGGCTCCATGCCGGCGAACGCGGACACGAGCATGAGGAGCGTGCTTTTCGGCAGATGGAAGTTCGTGAGGAGCATGTCGGCGGACTTGATGCGGTACGGCGGGTAGATGTAGATAGACGTCTCGCCGGTGCGGGGCGTGAAGACGCCGCGGTCGTCCACGCAGGATTCGAGCGTGCGGAGCGAGGTGGTGCCGACGGCGAGGATGCGGCCCCCGGCTGCGCGGACGCGGTTGAGGCGTCCGGCGGCCTCCGGCGTAAAGACGAAATACTCCGCGTGCATCGGATGGTCCTCGATGTTGTCTTCGGACACGGGCTTGAACGTGCCCGCGCCGACGTGAAGCGTGAGCTCGACGCGTCCCACACCTTTTTCCTTCAGCGCCGCGAACGTCTTTTCGGTGAAATGCAGTCCGGCGGTCGGAGCCGCGACCGCGCCCTTGCATTGGGCGTAGATCGTCTGGTAGCGGTCGCTGTCGAGCGGCTGGTCGGGACGTTTGATGTACGGGGGCAGGGGGAGGTGTCCGCAGGCGGCGAAAACCTCCTGCGGATCATTTCCGGTGAGGTCGATTACGCACGAGCCGTCGGGGAGCTTCCCGGCGACCGTCACACGGTACGGGGAGAGTTCGCCGCCGGAGGTGCGCAACCTCAGCAATGTGCCCTCTTTGAGGCGTTTCGCGCCGCGCGCCAGACAGATCCAGCGGCCTTCGGTATCGGGATTCAGGTAGAACAGCTCGACTTCCGCGCCGGTGGATTCCTTGCGCGCGAACATGCGCGCCGGGATCACGCGGGTGTTGTTCAGCACGATGGCGTCGCCGGGCCGCAGATAGTCCGGGAGCGATTCGAACATCCCGATCGAGACGTCCGAGGTCGCCGGGTCGAGCACGAGCATGCGGTCCGCGCCGCGCACCTGCGAGGGCTCCTGCGCGATCAGTTCCTCGGGGAGTTCGTAGTCGAAATCACTGGTGCGCATCTTCGTACAGCCGCTCATAGTTTCCGGCGGTGCGGTTCCAGGAGAAATCGGCGATCATGGCGCGGCGGATCATCTTATTGAATATTTCCGGTTTGCCCTTGCGGACGTTCGCAGCCCACGTGATGGTGTTGTTGAGCGCCATGGAGTTGAGGTCGAAGAAGACGAAGCCGGTCGCGGGAGACTTGTCGTTGTCGAGGTTGATCACGGTGTCGGCGAGGCCGCCGGTGCTGCGGACGATCGGAAGTGTGCCGTAGCGCATGCTGTACATCTGGTTGAGGCCGCACGGCTCGTAGCGGGACGGCATGACGAAGAAGTCGGCGCCCGCCTCAGTGAGGTGCGCGGTGGCCTGGCTGGCGTATCCGATGTACACGCCGATCTTGCCGGGGAACTTCCCGGCGAGGTAGCGGAACCAGTTTTCGAGGTACATGTCGCCGCTGCCGATCACCACGAACTGCATGTCGAAGTTCTGCGCGAGGTATTCGAGGCCGCGCGCGAAGACGTCCAGCCCCTTCTGTTCGGCGAAGCGCGAGATCGTGGCGAAGAGCGGCACGTCGGGATCCTGCTTCAGCCCGAACTGCTCCTGAAGCGCCGCCTTGCAGACGGCTTTGCCGGAGAGGTCGTCGGGCGTGAACATGGCGGGCAGCGTCCTGTCCTTCGCGGGATCCCATTCGTCCACGTCGATGCCGTTCAGGATGCCGCGGAGCCTGCCGCGCGCGGCGACGTGCCGGAGCGAGGCGTCGAGCCCGAATCCGTACTCGGGCGAGAGGATCTCGGACGCGTAGGTCGGGCTGACGGCGTTCACCATGTCGGAGGTCATGATGCCGCCGTGGAGGTAGTTGAGGCAGTCGTGGAACTCGAGGCAGGTGTAGTTGAAGAAGTCCCAGCCCAGCCCGGTCCAGTACAGTTTCTCCTTCGGGAAGATGCCCTGGTAGCCGATGTTGTGGATCGTGAGCGCGCTGCGGCATTTCTGGAACGCCGGGAGCGTGCGGTAGTAGTCGCTCTTCAGGTACACGCTGCACAGCGCGGCGTGCCAGTCGTTCACGTGCAGGATGTCAGGATTGAGCTTGCGGAGCACGGCGACCTCCATGGCGGCGCGGCAGAAGAACGCGAACCGCTCGGCGTTGTCGTCGTATTCCCTCCCGTCCCAGTCGTAGAGGCGCGGCCGGTCGAAGAAACGGTCGTACTCCAGGAACATGAACGTGAGGTTTTTATTGATCTTCAGGATGTTGACGCCCGCCCATTCCATGCCCGGCCCGAACGGGATGCCGATGAGGTCGAGGCGTTCGTCGAATTTGAGGTTGAGTTTCCCCATCTGCTGGCGGTAAAACGGCATGAAGACCGTGACCTGGTGTCCGCGTTTGGCGAGGGCTTCCGGCAGGGCGCCGGAGACGTCGGCGAGGCCGCCGGTTTTCGCGTAGGGAGTGGCTTCGCTGGTGACCCAGAAGATTTTCATTTGCGGTTCCTTTCGGTGTGAATCGGGGATGGGGTAGGGGAGAATGGTTTCTTTTGGGGGAGATGAACTCAGGAGCGGCGCATTTCCTCGCGTGCCTGTTTCAGGCGCTGAAGCTCCTGTTCGGTCAGGCTGTTGATGCCGGAACGGGAAATCTTGTCGAGCAGATAGTCAAGCTCGCGCTGGGAGACGCGCGTGCCGTTGAACCCGTAGTTGGAGCCCGTGCTGAAGTTCGGGCCGTAGTCGGGCTCGCGGTCCGGGCGGCGGTGGTAGGTCCAGCCGGAGGCGTTGCCTGCGCCGGAGTTTCTGTTTGGCGGCTGACGGTATCCGCGGCGGCCGCCGAGGGAGGCGAGGGGATCCCAGAGCATTTCGCGGCGGAAGAAGAACTTGATGAAGAGATAGCCGCCGACGAAGCCGACGATGTGGACGAGGTTCGCCACGCCGGGCTGTCTGCCCGTGATTTCCATGACGATCTCCAGGACGAAGAAGACGATCGCCATGGTCCTGAGCTTGATCGGGAACGGGATGAAGAGCAGGAGCATCGGCGTCTCCGGCGCCATGACCGCGGCCGCTGCCGTGACCGCCATGACCGCGCCGCTCGCGCCGCAGAGCACCGCCGGACTGTTCCACGCCGCCGCCAGCCAGACCATGTTGCCGAGCAGGCCGGTGGAGAGGTAGAGTCCGAGGAACGCCTTGCCGCCGAGACGCGGCGCGACGATGCCGCCAAAGATGTAGAGACCCCACATGTTGAACAGGATATGCGAGATGCCGTCGTGCATGAACATCGCGGTCAGCGGCTGCCAGAACATTCCGCCGATGAAGTGGTCCGGACTGAGCCAGAGCTCGTTGATCGCGAATTCGCGCTGTCCCAGCGTGAGAATAAACGCCACGACGTTGATCGCGATCAGCGCGTACACGCATTTCAGCCCGGTCTGAAACGTGTTCTCCGGTTCGGGCCGCCGTCTCATATAGTCTCTGTCATCCAGCATGATCCTGTATCTCCTGTCAAAAAACGTTTTCGCAAACAATAATATACTCCGCGGGCGGGCGTTTTTCAAGCAGAAATGGAAAATGCCCACACGTGTATTATTGCCCGTGTGAGCATAGTAGGCAGAGTTGATAACGTGTGCGAGCGTAGCCGCACACTACTACAGCACCGCTTGCGGTGTTAGCGGTCTTTGATGACTTTGTATGTGTAGGTAAGCGTCTTCTTGCTGTTCGCGGGGAGGGTGATGTCCCAGACGAGCTTGTTCTTGCTGTTCATGGTGCGGTCGGTCGTCATGACGGACTTCGCCGGTTTTTCGTCCGCCTCGATCAGCTCGCCGAAGAAGACGGAATCGACGCTTATCTTCACATCCTTTCCCGTGCGGTTCACGAGGGCAAGCTCGACCGTAACATCCGGGTAACGGTAGCGCAGTTCGGAGAGACCTTCCGCCCTCGGCACGCGGAAGACGCGTTCGCGGTTGCCGCTCTCGAAGTGGGACATGGTGCAGGAGACGCCCAGCGCGTGCGTGATCCTGACGGAGGCGAGTTCGCCCGCGCCGAACCAGGATCCGGTGCTCTGGCCGAGGATCTTTCCGTCGCGTTCGATCTCGTACGGGGCGGTGGTGAGGGCGAAATCGAACGGATTGCGGAAACGGACCGTGCTCCAGACGTTCGTGTCGGGCGTGCTTTCCCCGAACGAGAATTCGCCCTGAAGCGGAGCCGACCAGGTCGTGACGTATTCGAAATCCGCCGTTTTCGTCGCGACCGGGAGATACACGACGTCGCCCTTCTTCATCGTGAGCTTTCCGACGGACTTGTACTGGATGTCCTCCATGCCGGAGGCGGACCACTTGGACGGCGGCGCGGCCGGCTCGTCGTCCTTGTCGATCTGGACGACCGGGCGCGCGTTGCTCATCACGCTCTGGCTCATCACGCTCTGGCTCAGGATGCCGGACGTGGCGTTGCGGATGTAGTTCGGGGTACCCGCCGACGGGTTGGCGAGCGACTGGAGGAACGTGCTCATGGGGAGCTTCTTCGCGACGGCGGAAACGACGGACGCGAAATCGAGGCTCGGGAAACCGGAAATGAACTCGACTTCGGCGTTCTCGAAATCGCTGTAGTTGTTCATGACCGTCGCCGCGGCGCTGACCATGACCTTGCCTCCGCCGGCCTTCCCATCCTCATCGGAAAGGTCCAGCCGATAGAACGGCGACCAGGTGATCCCCTCGGTCAGGTAGCGCATCCGCACGGGGCGGTAATCTTCCATCGTCGCTTCGACGATCTGGATCTCCTCGGTCTGTTTGATCTTCTTCGGTTCCGGCGGCTGGGGGACGTCGTCTCCCTCGTACAGGCTCTTCGCATTGATCTCCACCACGTCGGATTGGCGGACGGCGATGAAATTCCCGTCTTCGGTTTCGATCGTGAGGAAGCTCGCGCCGAACGGGGAATGCGATTTCACGGTGGAGGCCGAGGACGTGATGCGGACGGGCATGGAGGAGGACCGGTACGCCGAAAGCTCGTCCATGATCTCGACGGGCGTTTCCTTCGGCTGTTCCTGCGGCAGCGGCTTCTGGTTGCCGACCACGCGCCCGGATATCTTTTCGCCGTCCTTGGTACGGACCGTGACCTGCTGCCACTCGAAGACATCGGTCATGGTGCTCCATTCGGGACGGTACCCCGGCGCATCGTTCTTCTTCGCTGCGGGCGCGGGTTCCGGCGTGACGTATTTTTCAACTGTGGTGCGGCGGAGCCTCGCCGTCGGATAATCGAACCACAGCGTGCCGTGACGGGGCGCGATGCTCCGGGTCAGGACGAGCGGTTCGTCCCAGACGCGCGGCGCGATCTCGCGGGTGACGAAGCAGAACCCGTTTTTGTAGAGCGAGACCTTCACGATCGGGGCATTGTCGGGTTCCTTCCTGTCGGCGTCCTTTTCGGCTTTTTCGGACGGGGCGGACTGTCCGTGGAGCGGGACGGGTGCGAAAACGCCCGTGAAAACGAGACTGAGGACAGCGGCGCACGGCAGGACGAGCAGGATTTTTTTCATGGCAGGGGATCCTTCCTTGTGAGGTGAAAAACCGGATGCGAAGCGTGATAACGCATTAGTATACACTGGGTTCGCGGAAATGTCAAGCGTTATCTAATAGTTTTACAGGATTTCGGAGCGGAGCCGGGTACGGCGCATTTGATGCGGAAAACTTGGAAACGAGCTTGATAAAATGGTGTTCGCGTGCTATATTATATGGATATCTTTTATACTTGAACCCGCCATTTTATCTGAATCGTTTTGAAAGGACGGACCTATGTCGGAACAGAGCGCAATGTGGATCGAACGCTGCCATAAATATACCATCATCGACGGAGAATCGTCGTTCCAGATCAACTTCGCCGGAATGAAATTCGAGGACGAGGACCTGCAGGCGATCGAGCCGCGGTTCGCGTCCGTCCACGCCGAAATGCAGAAGATCGAATGCGGCGAGATCAAGAACCCGGACGAACACCGCAAGGTCACGCATTTCACCGACCGCTCCGTGTATTCCGGCAGCAACGAGTTCGCCGACGTCGAGGAATTCGCCGCCGACATCCGCGCCGGCAAGCTGACCGGATCGACCGGAAAGCGTTTCCAGTCCGCGATCATCAACGGCATCGGCGGGTCCGCGCTCGGGCCGCAGCTGCTCCAGATGGCGCTGAACGGCCCGTACTGGAACGAGCTCAGCGAAGAACAGCGCGGCGGCAACCTGAAGATCTATTTCCTCGACAACACCGACACGGCGGGAGCCGCCGACGCCATGCGCGTGTGCGACCTGGAGACCACGCTCGTCGTGAACATCTCCAAATCCGGCGGCACGCAGGAGACCAAGAACAACATGATCTTCTGCGAGACCGCCTACGCGAAGGCCGGACTGCCGTTCGCGAAGCACGCCTGCGCCATCACCATGAAGGGCAGCGAGCTCGACCTGCACGCCTCCCGCGAGGGCTGGCTGAAGACGTTCGAGATGGCGGAATCCATCGGCGGCCGCACCAGCGAGACCAGCATCGTGGGGCATCTGCCCGCCGCGCTCGCCGGGATCGACTTCGGCGCGCTGCTGGAAGGCGCGTGCCACATGGACGCCCTCACGCGCAATCCGGCGCTGCTGCACAACCCCGCCTACATGCTGTCCGCCATGTGGTACATCGCCGGGAACGGCAAGGGCGACAGGAACATGGTCATCGTGCCGTATTCCGACCGGCTGATCCTGCTGTCGCGCTATCTGCAGCAGCTGGTGATGGAGAGCCTGGGCAAGGAGCTCGACCTGGACGGCAACGTGGTCCACCAGGGCCTGAACGTCTTCGGCAACAAGGGCGGCACCGACGCCCACGCGTTCATCCAGCAGCTCAACGACGGCCGCAACGACTTCTTCATCACGTTCATCGAGGTCCTGAAGGACAGCACGCCCGCGCCCGTCTCCGACGGCATCGACATGGGCGACTATCTGCACGGATTCCTGACCGGCCTTTCCAACGCGCTCCGCGGACGCGGACGCAGCGTGATCGAAATGCGCATCCCCGAAGTGAACGCGTTCTGCCTGGGCATGATCATCGCGCTGTACGAACGCGCCGTGGCGGCCTACGCCGAACTCATCCATATCAACGCGTTCCATCAGCCCGGCGTGCAGGCGTACAAGCTCGCGAGCAAGGGTGTCATCAAGCTCCTGACCGGACTTGAGGCTTCGCTTCCGTCCATCGTGCCGTTCTCCGGTTCCGCCGCCGAACTCGCGCGGAAGCTCAACCTCGAAGACAACCTCTACGAGCTCGAAGGCATCCTCGCGAAACTCTCCGCGAACTCCGATACGCGCCAGATCCCGGTCCGCATCGGCCGCGCCTGGAGCAAGGACGGCGGCTGGGTGTACACGGTCGAGGCGAAATAATCGCGCAAGTTTCGATGTTTTTCCCCTGCGAGCTTGAAAAATACGCCGTAAGATGCTACATTAATCCGTTGAATCCAATTCCCCGCTACCCCGCCGCACATCCATGAGCAGACGTACCGAAAACGAAAAAGAATTCAAGTCAGTGAGCTACTGGCGCATTTTGCGCTTCGTCCGCCCGTACTGGCTCATGCTCACCATCGGCATCCTGGCCGGACTCACGGTCGGCGGATCGCTGTTCGGCGGCCTGATGCTGATCCCGGATATCGCCATGATCGTGGACCAGGACACCGGGCAGTCGGAGAAAAGCCGGAAGACCGCGGAGGAAGTGATCGAGGCGCTCGACGACGCCCCGGACGATATGAGCGACGAGGAAAAGACGCGGCTGGTCTCGGAGATCATGCATCCCGTCGACACCGACCCGAAACTGACCAGGGCGCTGGACCGGCTCCGTACCTGCCAGGAGGTGCTGCATCTGCCCGTTGAGGTCGGCAAACGCTCGGTCATGGTGCAGTGGCCCGTGAAATTCGAGTTCCCGATCGTGGACGACTTCGGGCGCATGACCTGGCAGTTCTTCATGCTCTACGCCATACTGTTCATCCTGGCCTGGATTCTGAAAAATATAGCGACTTTCATCAACCACTACAACATGCGCTGGGTGAGCGTCCGCGTGATCGCCGACATGCGCAATCTGCTGTATGAACGCCTGCTCTCCCAGTCGATGAAATTCTTCGGGCATCAGGACGTGGGCCACCTCATCAGCCGCTGCACCAACGATACCGCCATGATCGAGAGCTCGATCTCCGACGTGATCGCGGACATCACGCGCTGCCCGCTGGAGATCATCGCCTGTCTCAGCGCCCTGATTATCCTGAGCGTCCAGCACCACATGTTCACCATGCTGATCATCATCGTGGTCGGCATGCCGGTCTGCGTGGTCCCGGTGATGGTGCTCGCCCGCAAGATCCGCCGCATTTACAAAGGCGCGTTTGCGCAGGTGGCCGAACTGGTCTCCCGCATGCACGAGACGTTCTCCGGCATCCTGCTGATCAAGTCGAACCACACGGAGAAGCGCGAGGTCCGGAAGTTCGTACTTGTGAACGGCCGGTATTTCCGCACGGTGGTGAATGCTCTGCGCTGGAAGCTCTTTATGGCGCCGGTCATGGAAAGCATCACGGTCACGATATCCCTGGGCTTCCTCGTCTATGCGTATTCCCGCGGCGTTTCGATCTCCCAGATGTTCATGCTGCTGGCTCCGGCGTTTCTGATGTACCAGCCGATCAAAGAGATCACCAAGATCGTGAACAACTTGCAGCGCAGCATGGCGGCCGCGGACCGCTATTTCGACCTGGTGGATACGGCCACGGCGCTTCCCGAAAAGCCGGATGCCGCCGAGCTCCGCGAATTCCGCGACGCGATCGTCTTCAACCATGTGTCGTTCGCCTACGAGCCGGGCCGCGACGTCATCCGCGACATCTCGTTCTCCATCCCGCGCGGCCGGATGGTCGCCGTGGTCGGCGAGACAGGAAGCGGCAAGACCACGGTCGCGTCGTTGCTGTCCCGTCTGTACGACGTGACGGGCGGCGAGGTGCTGATCGACGGACGGAATGTGACCGACTACACGATCGCCTCGCTCCGCAGGCAGATCGGTATCGTGACGCAGGAGCCTATCATCTTCAACGACACCATTGCAAACAACATCTCGTACAGCCGTCCCGGCGCCACCATGGAAGAGATACAACAGGCGGCGGAACGCGCCAACGCGCACAACTTCATCGTCTCCGGCACGCATCCGCTCGGATACGAGGAGGAGGCCGGTGAAAAGGGCTGCAAGCTCTCCGGCGGCGAAAAACAGCGCATCGCGCTTGCCCGCATCATCCTGAAAAACCCGCCGATCCTCGTGCTCGACGAGGCGACCAGCGCGCTCGACACCGTGACGGAAAAGCTCATCCAGGACGCCCTGAACCGCGTCATGGAGAACCGCACCGTGTTCGCCATCGCGCACCGCCTGAGCACGATCCGCAACGCCGACCTGATCCTGGTGATGGACAAGGGCGAGATCGTCGAACGCGGTACGCATGAGGAGCTGCTCGCCATGAACGGCCGTTACCGCAAGCTCCACGACACGCAGTTCTCCATGGACCGCGACGTCTGACCGCCCGGAAGAAGGGGAGGCGGAGACGATGAAAGAGTTCCTGACGCATGTCCGGTCCTGGTTCCTGGATCTTACGAGCAATATGAGCGTCACGGACGAGGATGCGATCCTGACGGCGCTGCTTCTGATCGTGGTGACCGGACTGATCGGCGGAGCCGTGGCGAAGAAGCTCAAACAGCCGCTGATCCTGGGGTATATTCTCGCGGGCGTCGTGGTCGGTTATTTGTTCAAGGCCGGGCTGGGCGAAGTCGCAAACACTGCGGTGAACTCGCTGGCGAACGTCGGCGTGGCGCTGCTGCTGTTTTCCATGGGGCTGGAGTTCTCCAAAAAGGACATCCGGCCCGTTTTCAAAATCGCGGTCTTCGGCGCGCTGGCGCAGGTCCTTTTCACCTTCCTGGCGGGGACCGGGATCGCGTGGCTGCTGAGCCGCGATCCGTCCGTCAATTTCGCCGGAGACACGAAAATCCCGCTGTTCAGCTCGAACGTCTCGCTGTTCCTTTTTGGCATCTGTTTTGTTTCCACCAGTACCGCGGTCGTCCTGAAGACGCTCTCCAGCAAAGGCTTTGAAAACTCGCTCTCCGGACGCGTCATGATCGGCGTCTCCATCGTGCAGGACCTGACCGTGATGCCGCTGATGCTGCTGGTCTGCCAGCTCGGCGCCCTGTCGTCGGCCGGGGGCGGCCTTTCCTCGCTGATGCCGCTTGTGCTCAGTTCAGTGTTCATGGCGCTGATGCTGACGGTTGGGGCACGCTATCTGCCGAAACTCACGGAACATGCGGCGCGCCTGGAGTCGAAGGAACTGTTCCTGCTCTCCATCACCGGCATCGCGCTGGTATCCGGCGCGATTTCCGTGGTCATGCATGTGTCCTTTTCGTTCGGAGCGTTCCTGGCGGGCATCGTGCTGAGCGATAGCGCATACGGGAAAAAGGCTCTGTCCGAGCTGTCCCCGGTGCGCGACTTCTTTGCCATGCTGTTCTTTGTCTCCATCGGGATGATGCTCGACGTACACTACATGGGTATGCACTGGTGGCTCGTGGCCGTGCTGGTCGTCCTGACCGGACTTGCCCGTACAACGTTCCTGGCCGCCATCACGTGGATCTTCAAGTACCGTAACGTGATTCCCGTGGCGATGTTCTTCGGGATGTTCCCGACCTCGGAAATCGCGTTCGTGGTGATCGGAACCGGCCTGCAGGACGGTTTCATCACGACTGAGCTGTATTCCCTGATTCTTTGTGTGGTTGTCTGCTCCATGATCGCCGGACCGATCATCAACAACCTCACCGCGCCGGTCTATTCTCTGCTCCGGCGGACCGTCTGGCGGAACCTGCAAAGCACCGGGATCGTTCTGCCGCAGCCCGACCTGGACGGACACATGGTGCTGATCGGCGGCGGACGCATCTCGCGCGTGATTGCGCACGTGCTGATCCGCCTGAACCTGAAATACGTAATTGTCGAGCCGTCCTACGACGCGTACCGCGAGGCGCAGGCCGAGGGCGTGAACGTGATCTACGGCGACCCGATGAGCGACGTGATTTTGAACGCCGCAGGCATCGGGAGCGCGAAAGTCCTCGTGCCGATGATCCCGAAACTGGAAGAAAGCCTGGCCGTCGTCGAGCTCGCGCGCAAGGTCAATCCCGGCATCCGCACGGTCATGTGCGCCGCCTCGCCGGAGATCGAAAAACGTCTTTCCGAGGAGAACGTCGACGAGATCATCCTCTCGAATTTCGAGGTGTCGCTCGAGCTGACCCGGCGCATCCTCGTGCTGAACGACATTTCCGAGGCGCGCATTCAGAACTATCTGGATTCGGTCCGCGCCAGCCGCTACAAGCCCATGCTGGACGGAAGTCCTGCCTTTGCGCTCGCCGAGAAGATCCGCGCGTTCCACGGCCTGATCGAACTGCGCTGGACCCAGATCCAGCCGGACAGTCCGCTCGAGGGACGTTCCATCGCGGAATCCGGCGTCCGTGCCCGTACCGGCATGTCCATCGTGGGCGTTGTCCACGACGGCGAGGTCGACGCGAATCCGCGTCCGGACACCGTGCTGCACGTCGGCGACCTGATCGCGGCGATCGGAAACGAGGAGCAGGCCGCCGCGTTCGCACAACTGACGCATTCCCCGATGGCGGGTTCGCCCGAATCCGCGACGACAATGGCGGTGCGGTTATGATTATGTTAGAAAAAATGGAGGTTGAACGATGAGACATTTGTTTCAGGTAGGCGGGATGCGCTGCGCGTCCTGTCAGGCGCACGTGGCGAAGGCCGTGAAGGCGGTCCCCGGCGTGCAGAATGTTGAGGTGAATCTGATCACTGGGCGCATGACCGTGGAGACGGACGATGCGCCGGATATGCCGCAGAAGATCATCGACGCGGTGAAGAACGCCGGATTTACCGCCGAACTCGTGGAAGAAGCACCTGCGCCTGTCGCCGTGGTCGAGCATGTTTTTCAGGTAGGCGGGATGCGCTGCGCGTCCTGTCAGGCGCACGTGGCGAAGGCCGTGAAGGCGCTTTCCGGCGTACGGGATGCCGAGGTCAATCTTGTGACCGGGCGCATGACCGTGAAATGCAATAATGCGCCGGACATGCCGCAAAAGATCATCGATGCGGTGAAGAACGCCGGATTTACGGCTGAACTTGTGGAAGAAACGCCGAAGGCGGCTTCCGCACCGGAAACTGCTGGGCAGGCAGAAGCTAAACCGAAGAAAGCGGCAACTTCTATTCCCGACCCAAGCCGCGAACTGCTCCGCCAGTTCATCTGGTCGGCGATCCTGATGCTTCCGCTCATGTACGTCGCGTTCTCGTCCATGCACGGCTTTCTGAAGGATTACCCGCTCGACGCCGCCTGGCTCCAGCTCGTTTTCGTGATCCCGCTTCTGTTCGTAAACCGGGTGTATTTCGTGAGCGGCGCGAAGCGGTTCCTGAAGCTGTCGCCGAACATGGATTCGCTCATCATGCTCGGGTCCGGCGCGAGCGTGCTGTACAGCCTCGTGATGACCGGGGAAATGCTGCTCGGGAAGATGCAGGGCGACGCCGCGCGCGTGACCGAGGCGGCGGGCAACCTGTATTTCGAGACGGCGGGCATGATCCTGGTGCTTGTGACGTTCGGGAAATATCTGGAGGCGCGGGCGAAACGCCGCACGACGGACGCCGTGTCCCGCCTGATGAATTTGTCGCCGAAGACCGCTGTCGTCGTCCGGGGCGGAAACGAAGTCGAGATCGCGGCGGATGAACTCGCCGTCGGCGACGTCGTGGTGATCCGGCCCGGATCGTCGATCCCGGCGGACGGCGTGGTCGTGAGCGGAAACGGCACCGTGGACCAGTCCAGCGTGACCGGGGAGAGCGTTCCCGCGGGCAAGGAGCCCGGCGACCGTGTTGTGAGCGGGACGATGAACGTGAACGGTTCGTTCCGGTTCCGGGCGGAACGCGTCGGGCGCGACTCCACGCTGTCGCGCATCATTCAGCTGGTGGAGAGTGCGTCGAACTCCAGCGCGCCTATCTCGCGTTTCGCGGACCGCGTGAGCGGCGTTTTCGTGCCGGCCGTGCTGATCGCGGCGCTGGCGGCGGGCTGTTTCTGGCTGTTCGTCGAACACCAGACCGTGTATTTCGCGCTGACGACCGCGATCGCCGTGCTGGTCATCAGCTGTCCGTGCGCGCTCGGGCTTGCCACGCCGATTGCGATCATGGTCGGCACGGGCGTCGGCTCCAAGTACGGCATCCTGTTCAAAAACGCCGCCGCGCTGGAAGAGCTTCATGCCGTCGGGACCGTGGTGCTGGACAAGACCGGGACCGTGACCGAGGGGCGTCACCGCGTGACCCGTGTGGTGACGCTGACGCCGGACGGCGCGGAATCCGGGGGAGGGGAGGCGGAGTTTTTGAAGATCGCAGCGCCGCTCGAATCGAAGTCGGAACACCCCTTCGCGCGCGCCGTCGTGCAGTACGCGCAGGAACACGGCGTGAGTGTGTCGGATGCGAATGTGGAGGATTTCTCCGCGACGCCGGGGATGGGCGTGTCCGGCACGGTCGGCGGCATCCGGTATGTCTGCGGCAATGCGCGCATGATGGAACGCGAGGGAATTTCACTGTCTGCGCAGGAAAACCTGATCCGCGAGCTGGAATCCGGCGGACACAGCCTGCTTTTCATGGCGAACCGCGATGCGAAACGTCTCTGTGCCGTCATGGCGCTCCGCGACACCGTGAAGGACGGCAGCGCGGACGCTCTGCGTGCGCTTCGTGACCTCGGATTGAAGACCGTGCTGCTGACCGGAGACACCGAGGTCTCGGCGAATGCCGTTGCGTCCGAGCTCCAGATCGACCGTGTGATCGCCGGCGTCCTGCCGGACGGCAAGGAGGCGTGCATCCGCGAACTTCAGCGGGACGGGGCAAAAGTCGCGATGGTCGGCGACGGCATCAACGACGCGGCCGCGCTCGCACGGGCGGACGTCGGGATCGCCATCGGCGGCGGCACGGATATCGCGATGGAGACCGCCGACGTGGTATTACTGCGCGGCGATCTGCGTGACGTGGTGACCGCCGTCCGCCTCAGCCGCGCCGTCATGCGGAACATCCGTCTGAACCTATTCTGGGCGTTCTTCTACAATGTGCTGGGGATTCCGGTCGCGGCAGGCGCGCTGTATCCGCTGTGGGGGTGGCGGCTGCATCCCATGCTCGGAACGGCGGCGATGGCGTGCAGTTCGCTCTTTGTGGTGACGAACGCCCTCCGCCTGCGGAAATTTCGCTGAAGGTGTGCGCCGATTCGGAATGAGACGTTTCCGTCCCTGAAAAAAACGGCTCCGGACATTCGAATGCCCGGAGCCGACAGGTTCATATTCTACAGTTCAAAGACGGAATGGGTAATCTCGTATTTGTCTCCTTCGCTTTCATCCCATTCCGGGGCTTCCGGGACAGGCGATTGACGGAAAGAGATTTCCCAAAATTCCGACCAAAACGGATTCTTTATGAGATGCAGATATCTTGTTCCCAGGGAAAAGACGATCGCATACGTATTGTTCAAGATAAAACTTTCATCCTCATAGGTCCATTGAACAAGTTCATTGTGAACTGTGATGCTCTTGACCGTCTTCCCGATCGGAACTCTTGTAAATTCTCTAAAATGAAAAACACCTTTCTTGTCATTTGTTCCCAATGTGGATTTTGTGTTTTTGTCCGGATTGATCTTGACAATAACACTGGCGAGATCTTCTATTTCGCCTTCTTTGTACGGCTGTTCCAGACTCCAGATTTCCAGATCGTATTCCTTGAACCTCAAGATGACGACTTCAAAAGATGTTTTGCAATCCTGATCGGTCAGCAGAAGAGTTTCAATTTTTCTGCCCTTGCATTCACGGAGCACATCCAGCATGTCATGGGATATGGTGTTGTTCGATTTAATCATGTTTTGTGTCCTTTATGAAATGGATTTTTTGTCTGTTTGCCCGTCCCGGACTCTGGTCTTGGGTGATGGAGTGACTCCGGGAGAAAAACTCCCGGAGCTGAAAGGTTATTTTTTTATAGTTCAATTGAAGAATAAGACACTTTTTCGCTTTCATCCCAAATCGGCTTTTTCGGAACAGCTGTCCGATGGAATGACACATCCCATATTTCCGACCACTCGGACATTTTTGTGAGGTGCAGAAAACGTTTCCCCAGCGAAATGACGATCGCATACGTGTTTGCCAGGAGAAATCTTTTATCCTCATAGGTCCATTGAATGAGTTCATTGTAAACGGTGATGCCAACTACTTTCCTGTTGACATGTAATATGTCAAGGTCCTTTTGGCGAACGATACCATTTATATCACGTTCTTCGTAAGGAAAACTACAATCCTTGTTGTAATTCTGTTTGACGATGATCTTTGCAAGGTCGGATACTCCTCCCTCTTTGTCCGGCTGTTCCAGATTCCATAACTCAATGTCGCAATCATGAAATCTCAATACAATAATCTCGAAGGATGATTTGTCGCCAAGTTTTGCAAATAGAATATCCTCCATTTCCTGCCCTTTGCAGTCTCGGAGGATATCCAACATGTCACGGGATATGGTGTTGTTCGACTTAATCATGATTCGTGTCCTTTATGAAGTGGATTTTTTGTCTGTTAACCCGTCCCGGACTCTGGTCTTGGGTGATGGAGTGACTCCGGGAGGATTTCCGTCTCCCGGAGCCGACAGGTTCATATTCTACAGTTCAATGACGGAATGGGTAATCTCGTATTTGTCTCCTTCACTTTCATCCCATTCCGGGGCTTCCGGGACAGGCGACTGACTGAACGAAATTTCCCAAATCTCCGACCAAAACGGATTCTTTACGAGATGCAGATACCGTGTCCCGAGCGCAATGACGATCGCATACGTGTTTGCCAGAAGAAAACTTTCATCCTCATAGGTCCATTGAACGAGTTCATTGTGAACGGTGATACCGGATACAACTTTGCCAATTGGTTTCCTGGTAAACTCCCCGGGAAGGAATTCCCCGTTCTCGCCGTTTTTTCCCACAGGGCATGGACTATCTTTCGCAGGATTATCCTTGATAATGATCTTTGCAAGGTCGGAAAGTCCGCCTTCTTTATACGGCTGTTCCAGACTCCATAATTCAATGTCGCAAGCATGAAATCTCAAAATAATAATCTCGAAGGATGATTTGTCGCCAAGTTTTGCAAATAGAATATCCTCCATTTTTTGCCCTTTGCAGGCTCGGAGAATATCCAGCATGTCACGCGAAATGATGTTGTTCGATTTAATCATGATTCGTGTCCTTTATGAAGTGAATTTTCTGTCTGTTTACCCGTCCCGGGGATGATATGTTTATATCGACTGCCGGAGACCTGTCTGGAGAGGAGGAAACCGGACGAAAAGTAATAGAAGATCCATCGCGCATTGTAGCGACTTTGCCTCCTGGAATTTGTGTTTCTGTTTCATGTTTTTTTGTCGCGAGCTTGTAAAAATCCTTTGCCGTTCCAAGCGGGTCCTTGCATTTCATAACCCTCACATAGTTCTTTCCGCTTCCCCTGGGGCCAAAGTATCCGGCTTTGGAAAGCGGATACTTTTTCGTGAGTTGCGGAAGGTTGTCATTGAGCGTATGCTTGGCGGAGGAACTTCCCGCCGTGCCCTGAAAATGTCCGTGCGAGCCTTTTCCCATCAGGACACCTCCCGCGCGAACACCGTATCCAGACGGCTTTTCAGGGGGATCAGGAGGACGCCGCGTCTTTCCGTCATGTACCTGACATCCTCCGGCACAGTCCCGTGAAAGACCACGGCGTCCGGGCTGAGGCGCTTCAGCATCCGGTCGAATCCGTCCAGAAAATACAGGAGGTCGACCTTTCTCCTGACGCAGCCGTAGGAGGAGACCGCCACGGTCGTACGGGGGTCGATGCCGTCGAAACAGAAGTCGAAGGACCGGTGGTCGCCCCAGGACAGATTCGGGATCACGGGGATGCCGTTTCGCTGCAAATGGCGGTCGAAAAGCCTGTTCAGGTAGATGCTGTGAATCTGTTCCGCCAGCGGCAGATCGCGGTAGACGCTGTTGTCCAGCCCGATGACCCCCGCGCAGTTCCTCAGCGCCGGGAGGTATTTTCCCGGTGTCTTCAGGACGGGCATGGCCCGGTAATCATGCACATAAAAGTGTACCCATAAGTCTTTCTCCTTATTGTCCCGTTTCAGCCGGTCGAACGGTATAGCCCGTCCCGGCCTGTAATGGTTTCCCCCGATGACGGGGAATTCGTAGTTTCCTGTAAACTCGGCTCCATGCAGAAGATCCGCATCGAACACGTCGTAACGATGTTTCAATCCCATATTCTACCATGTTGTTGCTGGAATTCAGAAACTTTTTCAAGTTCCTTCTTGAAATGATCTCGACAACGTGATATATTATGGGACTTTCCCGTCTCCAGGATATATCACGTTTCCTGCTGACTGCGCACAAAACCTGTTGCAGCAGGTCTTGTGCGTTTTTTTATGCGTTCGCCGGCGTCATGCGGACACCCCCTCCTTTTTTTGTTTCTGATTTGTTTCCTTGCGATTCCCTGGCTTTTTCCGCCTCCGGTCCCATTATTCCAAAAAACGATATGCCTCCATATATTATACCATAAATGCGAAAAAAGGACAGGAGTATTTTATAAAATCTTCGGAAAAAGAGCCTCTGTTTTGACAAAAAGGCGTACAAATATTCGATGGAAACAAAAAAGATTCCGGTAATGAAAGAGGTCAGATCACGACTTTGAATCGGGCGGGGAGCTTGAGGAGGGCGGAGGAGATGTCTTTGATCTCATCGAACAGAGCTTTGCGTTCCGGGGCGTCCGGCGGGAGCGCTTTGACCTGCGCGAGCAGTTCGGCGCGTTTCCGCGTGTAATAATCGGTCAGGATCAGGCGCACGCTCGAATTGTAGGTGTTGCGGAAGAACTTTTTACAGAGTTCTGGATCGGCGGCGGGACAGGAAGGCTGCGGCGCGGGCTGTCCCGCTTCGCGCGCGGCTTCGATCGCGGCGCGCTCCGCGGCGTGTCCGGCGGCCGTATCCATCGCCTCGACGAGCTTCGAGACGTCCGCGCCCTCCATTTCGAGCGTGGTCAGGATGGACGACGGCGCATCCTTCCACTCGCCGTTCATGGCGCTCTGGAGCAGGGCTTCGGCGGCTCTGCCGGGGACGGAATCGCCGAGCGAGTTTTCGGGCAGGTCGTCGACCGCCTTCTGCGTGTATTCCTCCGAATCAAGCATCAGTACGAGCAGTTCGTACACGGCGTTCTCGAGCGAGGTATTCTTCGGTTTCGGGGGCGAGACCGCGTTGGCCTGCCGCCGTACTGTGGAAGCCGAATGCCGCGCGCCGTCGACGAGGCGGCGTTCCGCGACTTTTTCGACCGAGGACAGGGGGACGTTCAGCTTTTTCGCGAGCCAGTCGAAATAGAACTCGCGCGTGACCTCGTTTTCGAGCTGGATCATCCAGTAGATCACGTCGTTCGCGGCGGAGGCGCGCCCGGCGGGCGTGGAGGGATCGACGTTCGACAGGGCGTGTTCGAGCGCGAATTCGAAGAAATCTGTTGCGTCGTTGACGGCTCCGGCGAGCGCGTCCGCCCCGTATTTGGAAAGCGTCTCGTCGGCATCTTTCGCGCCGGGGTAACGCACGACTTTCACGTTGAATCCGAGCGGCAGGAGGATGGCGGCGTCCTTGAAGACCGCCTCGCGCCCGGCGTTGTCGTTGTCGGTGGCGAGGACGGCGGTCGAGGTGTAGCGTTTCAGGATGGTCGCCTGGTCGGGGGTGAACGCGGTCCCCTGCGGCGCGACGGCGTGCGTTACGCCCGCGCGGTGCATGGCGATGGCGTCGAGCTGGCCTTCGCAGAGGACCACGGCCCCCGCCTTCGGGATGGCGGTGCGCGCGAAGTTCAGCGCGTAGAGCAGCCGGCCCTTGTGGAAGATCGGGGAGTCGGGCGTGTTCACGTATTTCCAGCCCTGCGGATCGGCTTCGACGGACCGCGCGCTGAACCCGACGACGCGGCCGGATTCGTTCCAGATCGGGAACATCAGGCGGTTGCGGAAACGGTCGTAGATGCGCGACTGGTTTTCGTCCTTGCTGGAGACGATGCCGGACGCGCGGAGCTCGTCGTCGATGAAGCCCTCCTTGCGCGCGAACTGGATCGCGGCGTCCCAACTGTCCGGCGAAGCGCCGATACAGAACTTGTCCGCGACGTCGTTCGGGATGCCGCGCGTGCGGAAATACGCCGCGACTGGGCCGTCCGGGTGTCCGAGCAGATATTCACGGTAGAATTTCGCGAGCTTTTCGTGCAGGGTGCAGAGGCGTTCGCGCGTGCCGTATTCGATCTGGCCGTCGAAGCTCTCGCGCCTGCTGCCGCCGAATCCGCGCCGGGGGGAGGGCGTCTCCGGGATGATGATGCCGTATTTGTGGGCGAGGTGCTCGGCGGCCGAGGAGAAATCAAGGTTCTCCAGCTCCATGACGAACTTGAAGACGTCGCCGCCTTTGCCGCAGCCGAAACACTTGAAATACTGGCGGTCCGTGTTGACCGTGAACGACGGGGTCTTCTCGTGGTGGAACGGGCAGCACGCCTTCCATGCGGACGGACCGGCTTTTTTCAGAGTGGGGACGTACGACTGCACGACGTCCACGATGTCGGCGCGCAGCCGAATCTGGTCCAGTACGTCGTCCGGGATATAGCGGGGCATGGCCGGAGATCAGCGGATGATTTCCAGGCGCGTCTGAACTTCCTTGTATTCGTCGAGGAGTTCACGGCGGTTGGCGGAAAGCCGCAGGAAGGAGTTGTAATACTGGCGCGCCTTCATGAGGTCGCCGAGGTAGTAGTCCTGGAGGATGGCGTTGTTCAGGTGCAGATGCGGATTGTCCGCGTCGAGGGACAGCGCGGTGCTGAACAGCGCGGCGGCGCGGCGTGCCTCGCCCTTCAGGACTAGGATGACGCCGAGCTCGTTGTAGACGACCGGGGACTGCTTGAACTGCGGGAGATCGAGGAGGCGTCTGGTGAGGTTCAGCGCGTCCTCGGTGTTCAGGCGCAGTTTGGCGCGCGCGAGCAGGATCAGCGTGTTCGCGTCGTCGGGACGCAACTCCAGCGCGCGTGTCAGCGGCTTGATGCTGCTGTCGTATTTCTGCTGGCGGACGTAGAGGCGTCCGAGCGTGTACTGCGCGATGAAACTGGAGGAGTCGGCGCCAGCGCGGACCGCGGCGTTCAGCGCTTCCTCGGGACGGTCGTTGTTTTCAAGCGTGATGGCGTACAGCACGTTCGCGAGCGTGTCGCCGGGCGCTTTTTCCACGGCGTTTTCGGCCTGGCCGAGCGCGCGTTTCCACTTCGCCTCTTTCGCGGAAGCCAGGGATCTGCGCATCCATTCGTCGGCGGTCGGTTCCGGTCCGCAGGCGGTCAGCAGGAAAGCCGCGCAGACGGCGGTGAAACAAAGTATGTGAAGCGATTTCGTGAATTTCATCGGCGGGGATTCTCCTTTTCTAACACCCATTTTAAAGTAGTCCATTTTTCCGTTTTTTCCAGTCGATTTCCGGAAAATTGTGGAGGTTTTTCGTGCGCGAGCGAAGCCGCGCACTGCTTCAGCACCGCTTGCGGTGTGCCGTTGCGAAGCGAGCACTGTATCAGCATTGATTGCGGTGTCAGACCGTGACCGGCTTCCCGTCCAGGACATCGCGGATGGCTCGCGTGAGTTTCGGCAGGCGATGGGGCTTCGCGATGAACCCGGCAGCTCCGTTGTCGAGGAGGTCCTGCACGGCTCCCTCCTGCACGAATCCGCTGGACAGCAGGATCTTCGCGTCCGGGTCGATGGCGCGGATCTGATAGAACGTGCCGTGTCCGCCGAGACGCGGCATGACCATGTCGAGCAGGACCAGGTCGATCTGGCTCGGGTTGTCGCGGTAAATGGCGACGGCGTCCTCTCCGTTCTCGGCGAGGAGGACTGAGTATCCGAGGTTCTGCAGCGCCTCGATCAGGAAATCCCATACGGTTTCCTGGTCGTCCACGATCAGCAGGGTTTCGGTGCCTTTCGGCAATGCTTCCGGTTCAGTCATCGGGTTTCGTTCCTTCGGTAAAATACACACAATATTATACCCGAAAACACGAAGAAAAACAAGAGTAAATCCGAAAAAAACGGATAAAATTCAGATAATCCTGGAATTCGCGACGAAAAAATGAGTTTATTAACGTACACTCAATGGATATGAAAAAGCCATGACGGGTTCGGGGCCCGCCATGGCTGAATGGATTACGAGTGGAAAATCCGGATTGCTTACGGATTGAAGCGCACCCAGTCGATCTCGATGTGGTTGCCGCTGCGCATGCTCACGTAGAGCGTGTGGACGCCGTTCGGGGTGGCCTGGAGCGGGCAGACGACTTCGGTCCAGTCGGGCTTGCCGGGGACGGTGACGGAGGCGAGGAGCTGGCCCTGCGCATTGTCAGCGCGGAGGTCGATGACGCCGCCGGCGAGGGAGTGGCACTTCAGCGTGACGGACTTCAGCGGCTTGTCGCCGAAATCGACGCGGTCGTAGGTCAGGTAGATCGGCTGACGGTATTCGGTGGTGTTCCAGAAGATGGCCTTCCAGCCGTCGAACGTGCGGTCGGGGTTCACGAAGTCGATCTTGACGTTTTCCGGTCCGACGCTGGAGTATCGGTCGATCTGGATCTCGCGGGTGGCGGGGGTGACGCCGACGCCGCGGAGGGTGGGCTTCACGAGGTTGATGGTGCCGTCCTCATTGAACGTGAGCTCGTCGATGCAGACGGAGCGGTTCTTGTCGAAGTAGGGCGAGTAGTCGTTGTGGTGGTAGAAGAGGTACCATTTGCCCTGGAACTCGACCACGGAGTGGTGGTTGGTCCAGCAGACGGTCTCGGACTGCTCCATGATCTTGCCCTTGTACTCGAACGGGCCCATCGGGCTCTTGCCCATGCAGTATGCTAGCGTCTCGCGTTCCTTCTCCGCCCACGGGAACGTGAAGTAGTAGATGCCGTTGCGCTTGAACATGAACGGGCCTTCCTTCATGCCGCTCTGCGGGGTGTTGTGCTGGATGCTGGTGGACGCGCCGTCGAATTCCTTCATGTTGTCCTTCAGCTTGGCGATCTGCATGCCCATGCCGGACCAGATCAGGTACGGGGTGCCGTCGTCGTCGATGAAGATGCACGGGTCGATGCCGTTCGCGCCCTGGATGGGCTGTTCCTCGACGCGGAAGGGGCCGTAGGGCTGGTCGGCGGTGGCGAGGCCGATGCGGTTGTTCGCCGGGAAGTAGAAGTAGTACTTGCCGTCCTTCACGTTGCAGTCGGGCGCCCACATGCTGTAGGAACGCGTGTTCACCCACGGCACGTAGGTCTGGTCCACGATCACGCCGTG